>Ga0209298_10002029_pt1 | contig 12777 bp, 13 predicted proteins | sample S_140806_EF_Meta_FD_187325 | JGI IMG/M metagenome (GOLD analysis project Ga0209298, IMG submission 187325) | Freshwater microbial communities from Lake Simoncouche, Canada to study carbon cycling - S_140806_EF_MetaG (SPAdes) (version 2) | ecosystem: Environmental > Aquatic > Freshwater > Lake ...
GGATTTGGGTGTGCAAGAGCGCGTTGAGACGGCTTTAAAGGCAGCAGGCCTAGCGCCTGAGTTGTTGGCGCTGGAAGGCGGCTCATTAAAGGTGCGTTTTGACAGCACCGATACGCAAATCAAAGCCAAAGACGCGATTCAGCAGGCCTTAGTACCAGACGCCAACGACCCTTCGTATGTCGTCGCGCTCAACTTATTAGCGCGCTCCCCTGCTTGGTTGTCTGCCATGCATGCGGCACCCATGTATTTGGGTTTGGATTTGCGTGGTGGTGTGCACTTCATGTTGCAAGTCGATATGCCTGCGGCTTTGAATAAAAAAACGGAATCTTTGGCTGGTGATATTCGCAGCACCTTGCGCGAAAAAAATATACGCCACAGCGGCATCAGCCGCGACGGGCAAAAAATTGAAGTGCGTTTCCGCGATATGCCCACCTTGGAATCCGCGCAACGCGTGATCCAAGAGCAGTTTGCTGATTTGCAAATGACTGCATCGCCTGATGGCGCAGAGTTCAAACTCATGGCAACCATCAACCCTGTGGCCTCGCGCCGTGTGCAAGAGCAAGCGATCAAGCAAAACATCACCACTCTGCACAACCGAATCAACGAACTCGGCGTGGCTGAACCTGTGATCCAACAACAAGGCACGGACCGTATCGTGGTGCAACTGCCTGGCGTGCAAGACACGGCGAAGGCCAAAGACATTTTGGGTCGCACCGCAACGCTCGAGATCCGCATGGTCGACGACAGCGCCGAAGCGCGCAGCGCGGAAAACAGCAATGGCGTGGTGCCGTTTGGCACAGAACGTTTCTTGGAGCGCAACGGACAAGCGGTGATCGTGAAAAAGCAAGTTATTTTGACTGGCGAAAATCTGACTGACGCCCAACCAGGCTTTGATACGCAAAACCAAGAAGCGGCAGTGCATCTGACGCTTGACGCCAAAGGCGCACGTATTTTCAAAGACGTGACGCGCGAGAGTGTCGGCAAGCGCATGGCGATTCTCTTGTTTGAAAAAGGCAAGGGTGAAGTGGTGACAGCGCCAGTGATTCGCTCTGAAATCGGCGGCGGCCGCGTACAAATTTCTGGCCGCATGACGACGGTCGAAGCCAATGACACAGCCTTGTTGTTGCGGGCAGGCTCTTTGGCTGCGCCGATGGAAATCATTGAAGAGCGCACGATTGGCCCAAGCTTGGGTGCAGAAAATATTGCCAAAGGCTTTAACAGCGTGACATGGGGCTTTGTAGCTGTCACTGCTTTCATGTGTGTGTACTACATGCTGTTTGGCGTGATCTCCAGCGTGGCGCTTGCGGTGAATTTGTTGTTGTTGGTAGCCGTGCTCTCCATGCTGCAAGCCACTCTGACACTGCCAGGTATGGCGGCGATGGCTTTGGTGCTAGGCATGGCGATTGACGCCAACGTGCTGATCAACGAGCGAGTGCGTGAAGAGTTGCGCAACGGCGCCGCACCCCAATCGGCAATTCACACAGGTTACGACCGCGCATGGGCCACGATTTTGGACTCCAACGTCACTACGTTGATTGCCGGCTTGGCGCTGCTTGCTTTTGGTTCTGGCCCAGTGCGTGGCTTTGCGGTGGTGCATTGCTTGGGTATTTTGACCAGTATGTTCTCCGCTGTGTTTTTCTCTCGTGGCTTGGTCAATCTTTGGTACGGCCGTCAAAAGAAATTACAAAGCGTGTCGATTGGCACCGTATGGCGCGCCTAAGCGCCAACCGTTAGAAAGAACTCTGCGCCATGGAATTTTTTAAGATCCGCAAAGACATACCGTTCATGAAGAACGCCGTTGCGTTCAATGCCATTTCATTCATCACGTTTGTAGCGGCAGTCTTCTTTTTATTCAGCCGTGGATTGCATTTGTCGGTGGAGTTCACCGGCGGAACATTGATGGAAGTCAGTTATTCCCAAGCAGCTGATCTCAATGTGGTGAGGGCGCAAATAGCCAAGCTGGGCCTGAACGATGTGCAAGTGCAAAACTTTGGAACAGCACGCGATGTGATGATCCGTATGCCTGCTGCCAAAGGTCAAAGTTCTGCGCAACAAAGCGAGCAAGTGCTCTCTGCTCTAAAAGAGACGGACGCGAATATCCAATTGCGTCGTACAGAGTTTGTTGGACCTCAAGTGGGCGATGAGTTGGCGATTGATGGTTTGAAAGCTCTAGCCTTTGTAGTCGTTGGCATCATGATTTATCTGGCCATTCGGTTTGAGTGGAAATTTGCCGTCGCTGCCATCATTGCGAACTTGCATGACGTGGTCATCATTCTGGGGTTCTTTGCTTTTTTCCAGTGGGAGTTTTCTTTGCCAGTGTTAGCTGCCGTGTTGGCTGTGCTGGGTTACTCCGTGAACGAGTCGGTGGTGATCTTTGACCGTATCCGTGAGAACTTTCGTCGTTTCCGCAAAATGCAAACAGTAGAAATCATTGACAACGCGATCACTGCCACGATCAGTCGCACCATCATCACCCACGGCTGTACGCAGTTGATGGTGCTCTCGATGTTGTTGTTTGGCGGCGCTACCTTGCATTACTTTGCCTTAGCGCTCACTATCGGTATTTGCTTTGGTATTTACTCTTCTGTGTTTGTGGCCGCCGCGATTGCTATGTGGCTAGGTATTCAACGAGAAGACTTGATCAAAGGCCAAGTGGTGAAAGTTGAGGGCGATTCTGAAGACCCTAACTCTGGCGCCGTTGTTTAAGCCAGCGTTTGTGGCTAACTACCAACTAGTGCGCAACCCTAACTAATGCGCAACCCGACTATCGTCATCGCACAGCTCGTCTAAGACAAGCGCATCGGGCTCTAAGCCGACACTCCAATACACCATCAGGACGATGATTTTTAAATCGTCTAGCGACATGGGATGCCCAGGTACCGCCATAGCGCGGTCAAGCACAATCTCGCGCATGTGGGGCGAGAGCACTTCTGCAGACTCTAGAAATTGAATAAATCCTAAACAAGCCGCCCCCAAATGGCTTTGCTCTGCGACAGAGTAGACGCGAAGACTTTCAGGCGATTGGGTGTGTTGTTTGGGCGTCGATTGACGGATGTCAATGAGTTCTGTTTGGTGCGAAGCGATGTTGAGGCCATCCAACCATTGCAAGGCTTGTTGGATATCTTCCATCTCAAAACCAACGGCGCTGAGTTTGCGTCCCAAGTGATGCAGCTCAGGGCATGCATCACCGCGCCAGTAGTTTTCGTAAACAAACACGAGTACTTCAAACATTGCCCCCAATATACATGGTTTTTATGAAGGCGCTTTTAGCCGTTGAAACATACCACCAGGCATACGTGCCACGCACCCGTCAAGCTCCAAACTTAGTAACTCTGATTGCAGAACAGACGTTTCTAATTTGCAATGCATTTGCAAAGCATCCAAGCTGATGGGCGTAAAGCCCATTTGGTCTAAAACAGGATGCGAAGGCGTGGTTTGTTGAGAACCACTGGATGCGGGGCTATTACTTCCATCGGTATGTATTTGGATTTGTAACTCATCCAAAATATCTTTGACGTTCTCGACAAGTTTCGCACCTTGTCGAATCAGCCAATGGCACCCGTGGGATTGCATCGCATGGATAGAACCAGGCACTGCCATCACTTCGCGGCCCATATCTAGCGCCATGCGTGCAGTGATGAGTGAGCCAGACCGCATCGCTGCTTCTACTACCAAAGTACCCAACCCCAATGCGGCAATCAAGCGGTTGCGTTGTGGAAAATTAGCGGCGAGTGGTGGTGTGCCTAATGGATATTCGCTGATCAATACACCACGTGCTAGGACTTCTTGCGCTAACGCTTGGTGGTGTCTTGGGTAAACCTGATCCAAACCCGTACCCACAACGCCAACCGTTGCCCAACTCGACAAGCACGACTCTGATTCTGATGAGCCTGCTGGAAAAGACTTAGAACTCTGACACTGTGCATATTGCAGTGCACCTTGATGCGAGGCTCCGTCAATTCCCAAAGCCATACCAGACACCACGCATATCCCAGCTTCAGCGAGTGCACGACCAAACTGCATAGCCGTTTGGCGCCCTTGTGGTGTGGGGTTGCGGCTGCCCACAACCGATACAGCCGGACCAAGAGATTGTTGAATTTGGCCCTCGACATACAGCAACAAAGGCGGGTCGGCTAAATGTAAGAGCGGCTCAGGATAATCTGGGTGTCCTATGGGCCATATGGCGCGCTGGGCATTGAGAACTTTAGGTGGAGTCGACAGCCATTGGAGTGTTCGTACAGTTTGCGCGTCTAGCAAAACAGGGGGCTGTAACAAGGCTTCGGCCTGCGCATGTGAAACTACTTCCGTCCATTGCAATTGATGCGCTTCAAAGATACCTTGTACGCTTCCAAAGCGGTTCAGTAAGCGCCGAGCAGACTCGTTTCCAATGCTCGGGGTGAGGAGCACGCGCAACCAAGCCCGCAACTCGAATTCATCCATCTGCATAGTGGCCCCAATCAAAGTCAAAGATTGTGGAATTTCCACGGGCGGGTAGACTTATGTATTGGTCACAAACTTTTAAAGTAACGACAATCTACGCATGGCAAAGTTAGACATTCTTCGATATCCAGACCCTAAGTTACACACCGTGGCAAAGCCAGTGCAAGCGATTGATACGCGTATTCGCACTCTGGTTAAGGACATGATTGAAACCATGTATGACGCCAATGGCATTGGCCTAGCTGCAACGCAAGTCAATGTGCACGAACGTTTGGTAGTCATAGATGTTTCTGAGAACCGTGACGAACCTATCGTCCTAATCAATCCCACCATCACATGGATGGGTGATGAGCGCATCAAAGGAGAAGAGGGATGCCTTTCCGTACCTGGGATTTATGACGGCGTAGAACGTGCAACGGCCATCAAGGTCAGTGCACAAGACGCCGATGGAAATTCCCGTGAGTTAGAGGCGGAAGGCTTGTTGGCGGTATGTGTACAGCATGAACTAGACCATTTGATGGGCAAAGTTTTTGTCGAATACCTATCGCCCCTCAAGCGAAACCGTATCAAAAGCAAGTTGCTCAAAGCCCTGCGCGACGAAGACTAGAGTTTAAAACTGCATGCGAATTCTCTTTGCGGGTACACCCGAATTTGCTGCAGTTGCTTTGCAAAGCCTCATCCTCGCAGGCCACACCATATGCGGAGTCTTGACGCAGCCAGATCGTCCTGCAGGACGGGGCATGAAGCTACAAGCCTCCGCCGTCAAAACGCTGGCCTTGCAGCACCAAATTGCGGTTGAGCAACCACGCAGCTTGCGCCTTGATGGCAAATATCCAGAAGACGCATTTCTAGCGCAAAAATTTTTACAAACCGCACAAGCAGATGCGATGGTGGTCGCTGCCTATGGCTTGATATTGCCGCAGTGGGTTTTGGATACGCCTCGTTTGGGTTGCTTGAATATCCACGCTTCCTTGTTACCACGCTGGCGAGGTGCGGCGCCGATTCACCGCGCTATTGAAGCAGGCGACAAAAATACAGGTGTCGTCATCATGCAAATGGATGCGGGTTTAGATACAGGCGATATGTTGTTAACCCAACACATAGAGATTACGCCACAAGATACCACTGCGAGTTTGCATGACAAATTAGCTGACTTAGGCGGCGCGCTGATTGTGCAAACGCTTGCTGATGCCCAATCAAATAAGTTGGTGCGTACACCGCAACCAGTCGATGGCATCACCTACGCTCACAAAATTGAAAAACAAGAAGCTGCGTTGGATTGGCGATTAAACGCCAAGCAACTCGCGCAACGCGTGCGGGCATTCAATCCATTCCCCGTGGCGACCTTTCACGCCAATGGTGAAGTTATCAAGATTTGGAGTGCGTACGCTGTTGCAGATGGAGATGCAGATACAGAACCTACAACGAATGCCCCTGGAACTGTCTTGAGCGCTGACGATAGCGGTGTATGTATTGCCTGCGGCGAAGGTGTTTTGTGCATCACCGAGTTGCAAAAAGCTGGAGGCAAGCGTTTGCATGTCGCCGAGTTTTTAAGAGGTTTTAATATCGATGTGGGATCGGTGTGTGGGGGAGCTGCGCCATGATGTTCTTGGCACCCAAGCTCTACAAGCATCCTGAATTCAAAATAGGCATGCGTGAACTCGCACCACAAGCCTTGGGCATTGCCGCATGGGGTTTGATGACGGGCGTGTCTATGGTGAAAGCTGGCATGGGTTTGTGGGCCTCTATCGCGATGACCTTACTGGTATTTGCGGGCAGTTCACAGTTGGCCGCAATTCCGCTGATCGTGGCAGGCGCGCCCGCATGGGTGATCTTGGTCACTGGTTTTTGTGTGAATTTGCGCTTTGTCGTATTTAGTTTGCATTTGCGCCCCTATCTCATCCATTTGCCACGATGGGAGCGATTGCTACACGGCTATGTCACGGCGGATATTAGCTATGTGTTGTTCACTAAGCGCTTTCACCATCCCGGCATTACACCTGAAGAGCGTTTGACGCAAGAAGCTTATTTGGCAGGTAACGATTGCTTGAACTGGGGTAGTTGGATGGGTGCTAGTTTGCTGGGAATTGCTTTGGCTAACTTTATTCCGACCAACTGGGGCCTTGGGTTCGCAGGCATTTTGTGTTTATTGGGAATCCAATGCTCTTTGGCAAGTACGCGCTTGCGCATGGTGTCTTCTGCGGTGGCGGGTATCGCAGCAGTGATGGCCTATGCCTTACCGTTGAAACTCAATATCGTGATCGCCATTGCAGCTGCGGTTATTTTGTGTTTGAGCCTTGAGCGTATCAAGCCGCACATCCAAGGAAATCCAGCATGAGCCATGATGATCTCTGGATGTTTGGCGTGATCATGGGCTTGGGCGTGGTGACTGTGGTGGCGCGTAGCTTTTTCTTTTTGTCGAACCAAGATTGGCAACTACCCCATTGGGCACAAAGAGGTTTGCAGTACGCGCCTATTGCTGCTTTGTCTGCGGTGGTGGTGCCAGAAATTGTGATGAGCCAAGGCGCGCTGATCACAACGTGGCAAGACGCCCGCTTGTTTGCTGCGGCGGCTGGCGTGGCGATTTATTTTGCTAAACGCGATGTGCTGCTGACCATCATTGGCGGCATGGCGGTGTACTTGCCCTTGCATTTAGGGCTTGGTTTTTAAACCGTCAATAAGTGGATCGACCGCCCGTAATATCAAAAACCGAACCCGTAGTAAACGAGCAGTCTTCGCTGGACAACCAACTGACCATCGCAGCGATTTCATCGACTTCTACAAAACGCCCCATCGGAATTTTGCTGAGCATATAGTCGATATGCGTTTGTGCCATGGTGGCAAACATGGCTGTCTTTGCCGCAGCAGGTGCGACGGCGTTAACCAACACACCTTTTGTGGCGACTTCTTTGGCGAGTGATTTGGTTAAGGCAATCACGCCTGCTTTCGATACGCTGTAATGGCTTGCGTTAGGGTTGCCTTCTTTGCCAGCGACAGATGCGATGTTCACAATACGACCCCAACCGCGCGACACCATATGCGGAGTGACATGGCGGCAGGTGTAATAAGGGCCCATCAAATTCACATCGATGACGCGCTTCCATACTTCAGGGTCTAAGTCCCAAGTAGTGCCGTTGCCGCCGGTGATGCCAGCGTTGTTGACCAAGATGTCAATGTGTCCGCTGTCTTTGATGGTTTGTGCGGTGGTGGCACCTACTGCAGCATCTGAAGTCAGTTCGACTACGTAACCGCTGACCTTACCGAGTTTGTTCAACGTTGCTTTGGCTTCTTCCAACTTGGCAGCATCTATATCCCACATCACCACACTGGCACCAGAGCGCAACATGCGCTCGCTAGTCGCGTAGCCAATACCTTGTGCGCCGCCGGTGATCACCGCAACGCGGCCTTTTAAATCGATATGGTTCATTGCATGCCTTTCAAAGCGATTGCTGCATTGGGACCGGCTTGGCAGTCGGCGATGTATTGGTGAATGATGTCGTCAAAAGACTTTTCAGAAAAAAGACCTAAGCTGTTGGCGCGTTTCGAACTTGAGCCTTTGGCCCAGCGCGACACAATGCCTGCAATGCGTTCGTCACGTTGGAAGGTTACCAATGCACGTACCTTAGGACCTGCAACACGCTCTAAGGCGTCGAGCATTTCTTGTACCGTGACGTCGAGACCTGGTAAGTTCAACGCAGTGCGACCACCGTAAGCCTCGCGTGTGCATTCGTACACTTTGATCAGACTTTCAATCGTAGAGCGGGGCGAGGCCATGGGATGCAAAACATCGGGCGATACGGGGCACACCGATGGAATGCCAGCTAAGGGCTCACGAATAATGCCGCTGAAAAACGAAGACGCTGCACCATTGGGTTTACCAGGACGCACAGTCACCGTCATCAAGCGCGCGCTACGACCATCGATATAAGCTTTGCGTGTGTAGTCCGCAATCAAATGTTCACAAATATGTTTTTGTATGCCATACGACGTTTGTGGTGTTGGCAAGGTATCGTCCGCAATGATGGCAGGCATCGGATACGCATCATCAGGACCAAACACAGCAACAGAACTTGAAAACACCAAGCGCGTGGGCTTGGCACCGCCTTCTGTTCGCTTGCGCAAGGCATCCAGCAATGCGCGCGTGCTATCGAGGTTAGAACGCAAACCCAATTCAAAGTCGTCTTCGCACTCGCCTGAGACAGCAGAGGCAAGGTGAAACACACCGTCCACAGCTTCTGTTTCTAATTCTTTGCAATGCGTTAGCAATGGTCCAGTCTTCACACTAACGCGAGGATCTGCTGCGAGATCGGTGGGCGCAGGAAATTGGTCGGCCAAGATGAGGCGTTCAATTTTTTGGCCATTCAACTCGCCCTTGGCAAGCAAGGTGCGGGCTAGGCGGGAACCTACAAAACCGGCGCCACCGGTGATCAATAAACGCATGGTGATAACTCCTTAAGAACGAGGGGAATGCTCAGGCACAGCACGCGGAGCGCGCAGTGACAAAGCAGGATGAGAGACAGACGGCAATTTTTGATTGGAGTCCAGAACGGTTTCTATGTCTTCGCGCACGCTGTCGATCAACACCAACACCGCTTTTTCTGCGGCATCTGGGGCGCGTGCAATCACCGCGTCAAGTACAGCTCTGTGCAAAGGCAGAGAGAGGGCCATCCCGTTTGGTCGGGTGGTGGTAATTTCAAAACTGGTGCGCAAAAGTGCGCCAATCGCTTTGCTCATTTGCGCAACCATTCGGTTGTGACATGCACGCAAAAGACCTTGGTGAAATAACAAGTCATGGGTGACATAGTCGCCGCCAAAATCAATCGCGTGCTTCATGCCAGCGTAGGCGGCTTCAATATCTTGTATGTCTTGTGCGGTTGCGCGTTCTGCGGCGAGTCTGACAGCAGCGGGTTCAATGACACGTCGCAAATCTTGTAGGTCGCGTAAAAACTCACGCGTCAAACCCATTTTTGATTTCCATGCCACCACATCGGGGTCAAACCAATTCCATTGGTCTGCGGGCAAAACACGTGTTCCTACTTTCGGTCCTGTGCTGAGCAGTCCTTTTGCGACCAATGATTTGACGGCTTCACGGATCACCGTGCGGCTCACGCCAAACTCTTTGCACAAAACCGTCTCAGGGGGTACCACGCTCTCTGGTGGGTAATGGCCAGACACGATCGACTCACCCAATAAATCGAGCGTATGTCCGAGCATGTTCTTGATGGCCATGGCGTTGGGTGTTTTTGCCGTTACACGTTGCGAATTGTTATGCGCATTCGCTCTGGATTAACCACGAACAAACAAAGTCACCAATGGTTCCGTGCCAAGTTGGCGACTCCAATGGCCGTGGACTTTTTCGTCAAATGTTGCACCAGCAGGTAAGGTATCAATGGAGTAAAAATGCTCGCCCGCACTGAACACGCGCGAACTTCCGTCTTGCAAACCGATCTCCATATGTCCACCCAAAATAAACACCCACTGACCGTGGGGACTGCAGTGGAACTGGCTTCTAAAACCCACAGGGCTATGTCGAAGTTGATAGCCACCACTGGGCTTCAAAGCCGATAAGCGTGATTGCGGTGTACCTTCTGTCAATGGCACGGTCTCCTCTTTGAAGCGCGCGCGCCCATCGGTGTCTGTGAAGAGAATAGTTTTTTGAAAAGTTGTCATACAAGTGCCTCTGCGCCAAAGTTAATCTGAACCTTCATGGCTTGGCTCTTGTCACTGGCCAAGTCAAATGCTTTCACGGCGTCGTCAAAATCGACCACATGCGAAATAACAGGGCGCCCATCGATCAATCCTTCATTCAGGAATCGAACGGCCACTGCAAATTCTTCGTGGAAGCGGAAAGTACCGCGTAACTCCAACTCTTTGCCAACCAGTTGGTTGAGGGGCAAGGTGGAATCACCACCGAGTCCAATGGACACAATCACACCGCGTGGTGCAACGACATCGAGTCCGCTACGCAATGCGCGGTCGTTGCCAGAGGCTTCAAACATTACATCGAATACGCCCTTGTTCACAGCAAAAGGCGCTAGCGCTTCGGGGTGCTTCGCAATATTGATGGTTTCATCTGCGCCCATTGCATGCGCGCACTCCAGAGGCTTGTCTGCAATGTCCACTGCAACGATGCGTGCAGCGCCAGCACGGCGTAAAGCGCCAATCAACAAAGTGCCAATCGGGCCGCAACCTGTTACCAATACTTGTTTGCCGAACACGCTGCCTGCACGCTGGATCGCATGCAAACCGACAGACAAAGGTTCCGCCAATGCGGCGAGTGACAAACTCAAAGAGTCGTTGAGAGGATGCGCTTGCGAGGCATCAATCACCAAGGATTGACGAAATGCGCCTTGCACATGTGGAAAGCGCATGGCACTTCCAAAGAAGCGCATGTCCAAACAATGGTTGTGTTGGCCTTTTTGGCAATACTGGCATTGGCCACAAGGGCGCGAAGGAGAGATGGCTATGCGTTGACCCGCTTTGAAGTTTTGCACCGCACTGCCAACGATACGCACGATGCCTGAGACTTCATGGCCTAGCACCATAGGTTCTTTGATACGCACCGTACCAAAACCGCCATGGTGGTAGTAATGCAAATCAGATCCACAAATGCCGCCATAGGCCACGTCGACTTGGAGTTGGTGCGTGCCCAGTACATCTGTATCGAATGTGTCTAAGCGCAAATCTTCTGGTGCGTGGCAAACAATGGCTTTCATAATAATTCCTGTATTTCGTAACGGCTGCTCAGTGTGCGGTGTGAAGTGTTTTATGCAATCTGCAATTGCAACTGTTGTTCAATTTGCGCGACCAACTGTTCCGTTGGCAAAGCAATGTCCAAAGTAATGGCGGGTTCATCCGAGCTTGGAGGCTCCAAGGTTTGCAATTGACTTGTCAATAAGGAGGGCGGCATGTAATGTCCTGTGCGGTATTGCAAACGTTGTTCCAACAAGGCTCTGTCGCCATGCAAATGGATAAAACGCAAATCAGGACACGACGCGCGCAAACGGTCGCGGTATTTGCGTTTGAGAGCAGAGCAAGAAATGATCAATCCTGCGTCCGCTTCTAGCGCGCCAAAGCGTGAAGCAATATCGTCTAACCAACCTGCGCGGTCTTCGTCGGTGAGTGGAGTGCCTGCCGCCATCAACGCCACATTGCGCGTTGGATGCAAGGTGTCACCCTCTAAGAACGGAATTCTTGTGCGCGCACCTAAACGTTCCCCTACGGTGCTTTTGCCGCAACCGCTCACGCCCATGATGATGAGGCGAGGTAATGGCATCTTCAGAGGCGTTGTTCGTTGGTGGCGTCAAACACGTGTGCTTTGTTCGCATCGAACTGCAAGTACACCGTGTCGTCGGGTTTGACGTCGGTGCGTCCGTGCATCACCAAAGTCAGCGATTGCTCGCCAATTTGTAAAAGCAACTCAGTCTCTGCGCCGGTAGGTTCCACGACTACGACCTTCGCGGAGATGCCGCTGTTTGCTAAATTTAAATCGCTTGGGCGGATACCGAAGTAGACCTGTTGGCCTTGTGTTGCAGACGTGACATTCGCTGGCATGGCCCACTGTCCGCCTAAGGCATGCACAGCACCGCCTTGCACCGCACCTTTAAACACATTCATCGCAGGTGAACCGATGAACTGGGCAACAAACAAATTACTAGGACGGTCAAACAATTCAAGTGGCGTGCCGATTTGTTCGACGATGCCGTCATGCATCACCACGATGCGATCAGCCATGGTCATGGCTTCGATTTGGTCATGCGTCACATATACCGTAGTCGTTTTGAGACGTTGGTGCAGCGCTTTGATTTCCGCGCGCATCGCCACACGCAATTTAGCGTCGAGGTTGGAGAGCGGCTCGTCAAACAAAAATACCTTGGGGTCACGCACAATCGCTCGGCCCATTGCCACGCGCTGGCGTTGTCCGCCAGAAAGTTCGCGTGGAAAGCGGTCTAGCAATTTATCTAAGTTCAAGATACGCGCCGCATTGCCTACGCGTTCTTCGGTGGTGTGTGCATCGGCTTTGCGCAGGCGCAAAGAAAAAGCCATGTTTTCACGCACAGTCATATGCGGATACAACGCATAGCTTTGGAACACCATCGCGATGTCGCGGTCTTTGGACTCAAGCTCATTGATGACGCGTCCATCAATTTGGATTTCGCCGCCAGAAATATCTTCTAGGCCGGCCAACATGCGCAACAAGGTGGATTTTCCACAACCTGAGGGGCCGACTAAAACAACGAATTCGCCGTCTTGAATGTCAAATGAAATGCCGTGGATAACTTTGATAGCGCCAAAGTTTTTTTGGATGTTATGAAATGAAACCGAAGCCATGAGTTT
>Ga0209298_10002031_pt1 | contig 12770 bp, 12 predicted proteins | sample S_140806_EF_Meta_FD_187325 | JGI IMG/M metagenome (GOLD analysis project Ga0209298, IMG submission 187325) | Freshwater microbial communities from Lake Simoncouche, Canada to study carbon cycling - S_140806_EF_MetaG (SPAdes) (version 2) | ecosystem: Environmental > Aquatic > Freshwater > Lake ...
CGGCTGGCAGGAAGTTCGGCAACGCCGTCAATTATGTGAGGCAAACCGGCTGCTGCGACGGGCCCATGGCCAACCCCCAGGCCTGGCTCTTCAGCTGGAGCCAGGCCAGCGCGAACCTTTGCTGGCCATGCAGGATCTGCGCCAGAGGCTGGTGCTGGCCGAACTGTTGTGTGAAGCAGCCCTGTTCCGAAATGAGAGCCGTGGGGGGCATTTCCGTGAAGATGCTCCGGCCCCCCAACCGTTCTGGCAGCGGCACACTGTCCAGGAGCGGGGGCGGGCAATCGCAACCAGCGCGATCATCGGCTGGCCCGGAGACAGGGGGCGTGGGGAGGCTAGGGCTGGGGCACCAGAGCAAGCTCAGAGGCCCGGTACAGCCTTATAACCAATCATCTCAGCCAATTTGGCCAGGGGCTTGACGCCCGATTCAATTTTGCCGTTGATCTCCCAGCTGGGGAATGCCTGGATGCCCTTGGTGGAACAAAGCTTGGCCTGGCTGTTGTGACCATCGGGGGCACATTCGACGACGTTGACCTTGGCGATGGCCTGTTTACCGAAGAGTTCCTTCTGATCGTGGCAATGGGGACACCAGTAGGCGGAGTACATGACCGCTCCCTTCTTGCTGAGTTGGTCGGCCAGAGCGAGGGCCGCGGGCGAACTCTCGGCGACGACCGGCTGAGGCATCCCCTTGCCCAACACACTGGCGGGTCGATCGGCTGCGGTAGCCCAGCCGAAGCTGACCACGGCCACCGCCAGGGCCGTCATCACCACCCGAAAAAGAAGTTGTCCCCGGTCTTCCCACGCACCTCCCACCAAACTGAGCACCATCAAAGTGAGGCTGAGCAGGGCCGACAGCAAACAGAAGGGGCAAAACGCCTGGATCTTGAACACCATCAGGCCCAGCAACACCAGGCTGAATACGGCCATGGCCGTGGTAAGCAACACCAGACCCCACCAGCTACGGCTGTTGAGTTCGCCGCGGGCCTCGCCGGGCAGCACCAGGGGCCAAACCGCCATTAAAAGGACAACCAGGTAGGCCAGGCAACCAAACAGGGCCAGGGGTTGGCCGAAAAGGGAGCCCCAGACACTGTTCAGTACCTTGTCGCAGCCATCACTACCCCCAGGACAAAGGATCGGACCCAAAATCCCCCAACGCTTGAGGGTGATGACGCCAGTGTCGATGGCCCCAACCGTGGCCAGCACGGCGATGGCGACCCGCAGCCAGCGACGGGAGGGCTCGGGGCGTCGCCGCTCATTGAGTCGACTGGCCAGGCTGCTTGAAGTCACGGGCAAGCAAGGAAGGGATTCCATCCTCGCAGCCCCTGATTCCATAGGGTGGGATTCCTGAGTCCCTCCGTCATCCGCCAATGGCCCCTGGCCCCTTCAACCCCACCGGCAGCGGCACTGACACCGGTTCCACTGACATAAGAAAACCAACCGTGGCCTTTGCCCACCTTGGTTGTGAGAAAAATCGCGTCGATACTGAACACATGCTGGGCCTATTGGCGGAGGCTGGCTACGGCGTCAGCGCCGATGAAAGTGAAGCCAACCTGGTGGTGGTGAACACCTGCAGCTTCATCCAAGAGGCGCGGCAGGAATCGGTGCGCACCTTGGTGGAGCTTGCTGAACAGGGCAAGGAGCTGATCATCTCGGGCTGCCTGGCCCAACATTTCCAGGAAGAGCTGCTCGATTCGCTGCCGGAGGCCAGGGCCATCGTGGGGACCGGCGACTATCAGCACATCGTCAGCGTGCTGGAGCGAGTCCAAGCCGGGGAACGGGTCAACCAAGTGAGCCCCGTGCCCACCTTCGTGGCCGACGAACACCTGCCCCGTTACCGCACCACCAGCGAAGCGGTGGCTTACCTCAAAGTGGCCGAAGGCTGCGACTACCGCTGCGCTTTTTGCATCATTCCCAAGTTGCGGGGCGACCAACGTTCAAGGCCCATCGAATCGATCGTCGCCGAGGCCCAGCAACTGGCCGCCCAGGGGGTGCAGGAGCTGATCCTGATCAGCCAGATCACCACGAACTACGGGCTCGACCTCTATGGCCGGCCCCGCCTCGCCGATCTGCTGCGGGCGCTGGGGCAGGTGGAAATCCCCTGGATCCGGGTCCATTACGCCTATCCCACCGGCTTGACCCCCGCAGTACTGACGGCCTTCAAGGAGGTGCCCAACGTGCTGCCGTATCTGGATCTGCCCCTGCAACACAGCCACCCAGAGGTACTGCGGGCCATGAATCGCCCCTGGCAAGCGGAGGTCACCGATGGACTGCTGAGGCGCATCCGGGAGCAGCTCCCGGATGCCGTGCTGCGCACCACCTTCATCGTCGGCTTCCCGGGTGAAACCGAAGCCCATTTCCAACATCTGCTGGACTTCGTGGCCGAACATCGTTTCGACCATGTGGGGGTGTTTACCTTCTCCCCGGAGGAGGGCACTGCGGCTGCGACCCTGGCCGATCAGGTCGCGCCGCAGTTGGCCCTGGAACGCAAGGACCGGCTGATGGCCCTGCAGCAACCGATCGCCGCCGACCGCAACGGGGCCTGGGTGGGTCGAATCGTGGATGTGTTGATCGAGCAGGAACACCCCGGCAGCGGCGCCATGATCGGGCGCTGCGCCCGCTTCGCCCCGGAAGTGGATGGTGAAGTGCGGGTGCGTCCTGGCGTGGGGGGCCTAAGCGCAGCACCGGGAACCATGGTGACGGTGCGTCTCACCGGCGCCGCCACCTATGACCTTGAGGGAGAAGTCGTTGGAGCCCGAGCCCTCGTGGACAGCGTCAAACAAAGTCGCCAGACCTCCGCTTGAGCAGGCCCTCGGTCCCCGCCCCGCCCTCCGTCGTCCAGCCCCTTCTGAAGCACCTGCAACGCCACCAGCGGACGACCTACCTGGTGGCATCGGGTTTGAGCACCGCCGGATCCTTCGCCGGGCTGACAGCTAAGGGCTGGATCTTGATCCAAAGCAATAGCAATCCCCTGATGCTGGCCCTGCATTTCGGGTTACTGGCGCTGCCCAGCCTGCTGTTGAGCGGACCCGCAGGAGTTCTGACCGACCGGATCGGCTGCCAGCCGGTGTTAATCCGGGCGCAATGGGCCCTCTTTGGTGCGGCAGCGCTTGGGGCCCTGGCGATCCCGCTGCTTGAAGGCCAGAGCCAGGTGGCCCTGCTGCTGCTGAGCACCCTGCTGATCGGGATGGCGAGCAGCTACGAGCTCACCGCCCGCAACAAGTACAGCGCCCTGCTGGTGGAAAAACCCGAGGAACTGGCCCCGTTCCTGGCCAGTTTTTCGGTGGTTTTCAACGTGGGCAAGTTGGTGGGTCCGCCGCTGGGGGGTTGGTTACTGGCCCTGACGGGACCCAGCCTGGCCCTCGCCATCGACGCCCTCACATACCTGGTGCCCATCGCCAGTGTGATGTGGATACTGCGTCCCCACCTAGATCAAGAACAGCGCAGTCAAGCGGGGCGTACGGCCTCGCTGGGGGCCGCCTGGAGAAGCTGTGGTCCCACCCTGCGCCATGTGCTGCGCTTCTGTGCACTGGCCTGCCTGGTGGGCTTTTTCCATCCAGGATTGGCTCCCCTGATCGCCAGCAAGGTGGTGGGGCCATCGCCTCAAGCCCTCGGTTTGTTCACCAGTGTGCTCGCCGCGGGAAGCATCGTCGGCGGAGTGGTGCTGCAGCGCAACAGCCAAAAGTTGATAGCCCGTCCCGGGATCTTGCTGGGGGGCTGCACGGTGTTGACCGGGATTGCCCAATTGGGTATGGCCTGGAGTGCATCAGCTGTGGAAGTGGGCTGGCGAGAACCCATTTCGCTGGCCATGGCATTCTGTATTGGGGCCGGAACGGCCGGGTTGCTGGCCAGCACAAACCTGATCGGTCAGATGGGTGCCCCAATGGACCTAAGAGGACGGATGGCTGGCCTCAGCCAGATTGCCTTCTTGGGGGGCGGTGGCCTGAGCGGTTTGCTGGCGGGCTACTTGACAGGGGCCAAGGGCCTGACCGCCACCTTTGTGATACTGGGCCTTGCCGGTCTGACAGTGGGAATGGTGGAACTGGCCAGCCGATGGAAACTGGAGCTCAGATCAGCTTGACGCCGCGCAAGACGACGGCAGCCAGATATGCGGCAATCAGACCAGCACCCACTAATCCAAGATAAAAGGCCACTCCCATGGGTCGATCCTGCGTGTTTGGCATTGACAACGCTGTCAACGCTACAGCAGCTATGCCACCTTCGCGCGGGATGCAAACCGTCTCAACGACAGCGCCGGCCTGGGCCTGACGCCCTAGTCTTGCCCCACTTCGGAGCGCTGGCTCCAGCATGCGCACCCTATTCGTCTACCCCGAATTTCCCAAGACCTTCTGGAGCTACGAAAAGATCCTGGAGCTCGTGAACCGCAAGGTGCTCTTGCCCCCCCTGGGCTTGGTCACGGTGGCCGCCCTGCTTCCCCAGGAATGGGAGATGAAGCTGGTTGACCGCAATGTGCGAGAAGTGAGCGAAGCGGAGTGGAAATGGGCGGAGTTGGTGGTCATCTCCGGAATGATCGTGCAAAAAGCGGATATGGCCGCGCAGATCGCCAAGGCCAAGGCCCGGGGCCTACCTGTGGCCGTGGGGGGGCCCTTTGCCAGCTCGACACCTGATGCTCCAGAACTGCAGCTGGCCGACTTCAAGGTGCTGGATGAAGGCGAAATCACCCTGCCCTTGTTTGTCGAAGCGATTGAGAAAGGGGAGCGTCAGGGGCGTTTCAGCTCCAACGGTGAAAAGCCTGACGTCACATCCACACCAGTTCCGCGCTTCGACCTTCTGGAACTGGATGCCTACGATTCGATGAGTGTGCAGTTCTCGCGGGGCTGCCCTTTTCAATGCGAATTCTGCGACATCATTGTTCTGTATGGCCGCAAACCCCGCACCAAGACCCCCGATCAATTGGTCGCCGAGTTACAAAAGCTCTACGACCTAGGTTGGCGCCGCTCAATATTCTTGGTTGATGATAATTTCATTGGTAACAAACGCAACGCCAAACTACTGCTGCCGGCCTTGAAAAAGTGGCAGGTTGAGAGGGGTTATCCCTTCAGTTTCGCCACCGAAGCCTCCGTCGACCTGGCTGCTGATGACGAAATGATGGAAATGATGGCTGAAGCCCGTTTCGACAGCGTTTTTCTGGGAATTGAAACCCCAGATGAAGCCAGCCTCTCGATCGCCGGCAAACATCAAAACACTCGCAGTTCCCTAGAAGAATCAGTCGACCGCATCACCTCCTATGGCATTCGAGTGATGGCTGGTTTCATCATTGGTTTCGATGGTGAAAAGGCTGGAGCTGGCGATCGCATCGTTACGTTTGTCAGCCGCACCGGCATTCCTGCCGCCATGATGGGCATGTTGCAGGCCCTTCCTAATACAGGTCTTTGGCATCGCCTCGAAAAGGAAGGTCGGCTGGTTGAAGAGAAAACCGATGCCAAAGGGGTCAATCAAACAAACCTACTCAATTTTGTGCCCACCCGCCCCATCCGCGACATCGCCAACGAATACGTGGATGCCTTTTGCCGTCTCTACGAGCCAAATGCCTATATCGACAGGGTTACGCACTACTACACCAAAGTCGGCAAACCCCGTTGGCAGCAGTATGTCAAGACAAAGGCACTCGGCAAGGCCAGTTTGCCCACCTGGACCGACCTGAGGGCCCTGTCAATCGTCATTTGGCGGCAGGGTTTTCTGCGGGATACCCGCTGGCGCTTCTGGAATTCCCTCGCCACCATCGCCCGCCGCAATCCCGACAACCTGGAGCAATTCCTGGTGACGTTGGCCCACAACGAACATTTCCAGGAGTACCGCAGCGTCGTGACCCGCGAAATCCAGGAGCAGTTGGCGGCCCTCCCCCCTGAACCGCCGAACACCGCTAGCAAAGCCCGCCGCGAACTGCAACCGGCCTGACTGATCTTCTAAAACCGTTTGTATTTCAATCCTGGAGGTAGGGGAGCCCCAAGCGGAGGCAGGTCTCGGCTTTCTGCAATTCGCGGCCGAGGTAAAGGGCGTGATCCAAGCAGCTAAGGGGATGGGGTCCTGGGCCTTCGCAAAGGGCGATGCCGAGTTCCTTGGCGGTGCGGCCGCGATAGACGGCCAAGGGCGACCTAGCTAGGGCGCCGCGACAGGACAACACCTCACCGGTTTGGGGATCGGTGGCCCGACCCTTGTCATCAATGGCGTTGCCGTAGTGCTCAGCGACCAAATCGCCGGCAACGGCATCGACTTTGATCAGGAAATAACCAACGGGATCAAGGGCGATGAACCGCTGAGAAAGCCGCTCGTCGAGCTGGAATCGGGCCGAGTTATCGCCCACAGCCGCAGAACAGCCATCCCCAGGAGGATCGCCGGCAATGAACGTTGGGGGGCTTACAGAGTCCATGTACCTACTCTAAATGGGGATGCAGGACATCCGCCACCCCTAACGGCCTGCAGCCCTGGGAAGTGAAGCTTGAGAATTTCCGCACTGGGTTATCGGTACCGCCGAACCAGTCGCCTGATATGCGCCCCCCACCCCGGCTAAACCGGGGTGGGGGTACCGGAGAATTGCACCACTTGAGGGGGCGTCAGCCTGGGCGGGTCTGCAGGAAGGGGTATGTGCCTTTTACTTGTCCGCGAGAGGTCCTCTGCCAACACAGCATCTGCAACCTGGCTAAGGCAACCATGGCCTTCAAAGCTTATTTATCGTTCAATAAATCCCCCCCCACTTCGATCACACTCACGCCTAAAACTATTCGCCTTATCCTTTATTCTTGACGCAATGATACTGGGGTCAGAATACAGCATAACGTACTTGCCTTGCTGATGTGCGCTTGTCGATTCACGAAAAGACGAGGAGGCTTCATCAAAATAAAATATTTTACTTGGCTTTCCATAGGCTTCAATCATTTTGCCACTGAATTCTGGGCTTGTTGAGTAAATGAAATTAAAGTCTCTTGAGATTTTCCTGTTGGGCGCCAAGAAGTAATGAGGACTGAATGCCCAGAAGTCGGGCTTACCATTATTCAGCACTGGTACGATCAAGAGTTCTCCATTAGAGAACAAGTCAGGCTCTGCACCCCAAAAATCAGATATGCCGTACCTGAGACCATACTTTTGCGCAAGCTTCATGAGTGGTTGAATATAAGGCCGTTTGTCCTCGGCATGTGTCAAGCTTATCGTCGGAAAAACTGACTTCGATGCTTTTGCCCGGACTTGATCTAGGGAGCTAAAATAATTCAAGCTAAACAAGGTACCTAGAGTAGCTATTGACAGGGTCTTTATATTGAAGAAGTCAGTGCGACGATAGATAAAAAGCCAACTCAGAAGCGCAATCAAAAGCATTGCGATGAGCAGTGGCATAGCAACAATAGTTACCAGGAAGTAGCGTATTGGAAAGTCTTCACTTTGTGCGACGAAATCTACGCCAAGCAGGAACGGCGCATACAGAAGAAACGAAAATGATGAAAGTGCAATAAATGCATAAGCATTTCTCCAGACATCCTGGAAGCATTGATTTACAGGACTGAGACTACCAGAAAGCCTGGAAAAGACTGGCAGGTTTTGAGCAGTTAAGCCGCACTCACTATAGTACAAGTTTATAGAAAGAATAAGTCCCAGAATACTGAGAAGCAATCCAAGTATTGGCATAGGATAATTTAAGATTATGTATGAAGCCAGGCTTGGCATTGCCATTAATCCCACGGCTAAGTTTATTGGGCCAGGGCACTGAACGTTGAACAAACTACTTAGGTTCATCCCCACCACCAGCGACGTGCCAATAACCGCAAAGAGCTGAAGAGCCTTCCAGCTATTTATTGTTGCAGAACTTGGGCATGCTTGATAGTGCCGAGAGCCTGAGCTGAAAATCCATGCAGCGCATAACAGAAGCAGTGACGGGATGATAGCGGTGAATAGAAAGAGTTTGTTGGATGCAACTCCGAGCATTACGATTATACCTATAAGAAGCGTTCTTGTCCAGGGCCGGGTTGAATGATTAGAACCAACCTGGCGAGAAATAACTGGCAGGAATAAACACGCATAGAGTAATGTCATTGTAATGTTGCCACCATGGTGCACTGGAGTCAAGATCGTTCCAACTGCCTGTCGAAATGGACTACTCCAGGCAGAGATGGACAGCGAAATACTTCCAAGGACGCAGGAAATAAAAAGTGTATTAATATGTCTATTTGATGCAATACGCAGAAACCATGTAGCCGCCATCAGCAGCAACCAGCCTTGAAACAAAGCAAAATATCCTATCGCCTCTAATGGTGTATTCTTTGGACCAAAGAGCTGGATAAGATAAAGTAAAAACAAATCTGGAAAAAAACTTGGAATCCTAGCCAGGTGCAGGCCGAAGACATTGCTATCAAGACCGCTAGCAACCACCTTTACCTGAAGAACTGGCGCAAGCGAATCAGTATTGAGAACCAGCGACTCAGAATTAACGACTGCTAGCAAATAAGCCCACACAAAGCAGGACAAGATGGCGGGGAGAGGAGGCTTGTTCAGGAGTGAGAAAAAACTATGGTACTTCATAAGAAACTACAGATGGAAGAGCTGGTCAACCACAGCCGGTCCAAAGCGATAAGGACGCGATTATTCGACTTTCACTGCTTTCACCGGCGATGCACTGAGGCAAGATATGAGATGGCTAGGGACCTTCTCCGGGATCATAATCGCAGTTATCACAAGTGGAAGACCTTCGGTCTATGGGAATCAGCAGATCGATGTCACCAACCTTGGTGGTGGTGAGGCTGCGGTGCCTGTACCCGTTGTGATAGCCATGCCGCTCCTCGGTGCGCTCGTGTCGGTCGGCACCGAATACAGTGGCAACATCCAGCTCAATGAACTGCTGCAGGGCGTGACGCGCCAGATCGGAGATTAGCTTACCGGCAGTGCTGGCAACCAGTAGCGAGGCCAGCTCAAATGAGGCACGGTGGGTTTATTGATTACCCAGGTCGCTCCGCACAGGGCCAACTAGGCGCATATACTGGTACGTCTATACCTATCAGTTCATGTCGCGCAGTGCCATCCAGTTCTAGGAAAGCCTTGGCGGCTAAAACGTTAATCAGTGCCGCAACTGCGGCCATCAGGCCACCCTCACCAGGCACAGCAACGATCTTGTGATCACTGGACATCCCCTCGGAAGCACAAAGCAACAAGCTACGGCTTGAACCCCTATTCCCTTTGGGGGCCCCCATGAGAGCGGGCCACAAAGGGAATTTCGGCGTTGATGGCCTCGATTTCCTCCAGGGTTTCTGCATTGGCCTGGGGCAGCCAGCGGCGCAGGAGACGGTCGAATTCTGGCTGGGACCAAAGATGCAAACTGGCCCGGGGCTCGGCCACAAAACCGCGCCGCCGTTTATGGCTCCCCCCAGCCCCGGGATCAAACCGTCGCAGGCCCTGGGCGATTGCCCATTCGATGGGGGCGTAATAGCAAACCTCGAAATGGAGATGATCCAACTCCACCTCACTGCCCCAATAGCGGCCCCAGAGCCCTTCGCGGCTCTGCACGCACATGGACATCGCCAGGGGCCGGTTGGGATCGCCTTGGTGGGCGCTGAACAACACCAGATCGCGGCGCAGGGCGATCGGGGCATCACGGAAGAACGAAGCGCTCAGGTATTTGCTACCCCAGGCCCCCCAACGGCTGCAGTGCTGGGCATAAAAATCATGCATGCGTATCAGCAAATTGGGTGAAATCTCCTCAGCAACCAAAGGAGTTACCTGCACACCGGCGGCGGCCACAGCCTTGCGTTCGCGGCGAATATTACGGCGTTGGTTGGAATTGAATCCCGCCAAATATCCCTCAAAATCAACAGCGCCATCCGTACTCCAGCAGCTTTGCTGGTTCAACCATAGGGCGCAACCAGCGGCCTCAGCCAGGGGCCGCCACTGGGGATCAACATAAAGAAAATTACAACTTAAGATTCCATTTCTGCGGCAAAAACTCTCTATTTCAGCCATCATCACGGCCGTCAAAGCCCCCTCGTCTTCGCCGGGGGCAACAAAAAAGCGATAGCCCTCCACCGGGCTGAGAGGACTCATGCCCACCAACTTGGGGTAGTACCGCAGACCCATCTGGGCCGCCAACTGGGCGAATGACTGGTCGAAAACAAATTCGCCATAGCTATGGCCCTTGAGATAAAGCGGCGCCACCGCCACCAGTGTTCTGCCCCGCCAAAGCCCCAGATGGCAAGGCTGCCAGCCCTGGCGCGGCGCAATGCTGCCACTGGCCTCCAGGTGCTGCAGCCAGCTCCAGCGAAAAAAGGGTGTGGCCATCACCGCCGCCGCCGGGGGGCTCGCGTCCGCAACCCCAGGAGGCAGGAGAGCCTCCCATTGCGCCTCGGCAATCTCGGCGATCGACTGGTGCCAACGGACTTCAAGTTCGTCCATGGGCAGAGGCGCTTGGAGGGCGATCAAGGGGGCAAAACTAGCCACAGCCCCCCTGATTCGCGTCCCCCTTTGACCCTGGCCCCCTCCCACCCATTCTGGCGGTCACCCTGGGTCGCCCTGGCCGCCGCGACCCTGCTGGCCGCTCCCTCCCCTGCCGCTGCCGGCCTGTTGGGACCGATGCTGCAGTTGGTGCGCCCCCAGATCGAACACCGGCTGGCCAAAGTCTGTGTTGAAGCCGCCGCCGGTGGCAACCCTGACCTGGAGCGCACTTTGGTGAAGCCCTGCCGTCAACTGGCGCGACCCACCAGCCAGTGCCTGGTGGAAGAAACGGACCGCACTGGGCGCGGGTTGGGTGTGATCACAGAATTACTAGCGGGCCGCTTCGGCGATGACAGCGAAGTGGTGGTGAAACGCTGCCTGGCCCGTCTTTTCGGCCTACCGGCCGACAGCCTCAATGATGTTCCCCTCCGGGCCCTGGCCAGGCGGTTTGGCACCGCCAACAGCAACCAACCCCTGCCTGAGGGCCCCAGCACCGGGACACCTTGAACCCTCGGTGGCGACGCCTCACCCTTCGCCAACCTGGGGCGACGGCGTTCAAGGGCTTGGGTGGTCCTAGAAAACCACAGGATCGATCGCTGTCCATGGCCATGTCCCAGGAGCCCGGCCCCGAGGCCGACCTTCGCCCCACCGCCGGGCAGGAGCCTCCAGAGCTGCCCCCCCTGGGCCAGCGGCTGGCGGGCCTCAATGTCTACCTGGTGGGGATGATGGGCGCCGGCAAAAGTGCGGTGGGGCGTCCCCTGGCTGAGGCCCTCGGCTATCGCTTCGTCGATGCCGACAACGCCCTGGAACAGGCCGCCGGCCGGCCGATTCCCGAGTTGTTTGCCAGCGAAGGGGAGGCCGGCTTCCGCGAACTGGAGACCGCCATCCTCGATGGCATCGCCTGCTGGCATTCGCTGGTGGTGGCCACCGGCGGCGGCGTGGTGACGCGGGCCGTCAACTGGGGGCACCTGCGCCAGGGGGTGGTGGTGTGGTTGGACGCCCCCGAAGCCGTGCTGCTCCAGCGCCTGCGAGCCGACCCCACCCCCAGGCCCCTGCTAACCCAAACCGACCCGGCCGAGCGGCTGGCGGCCCTGCTGGACGAGCGGCGGCCCCTCTACGGTCAGGCCGACCTGCGGGTGACCCAGGTGGATGAACCGCCCGAGATAGTGGCACGGCGGGTGATCGAGGCCTTGCCCACCATTCTGCGGTCGCCCTCAATGCCTCCCCAGGGACCAATCACCCTGGCCGATGGGGCCGGCCAGGCGCGCCCCACGCTCAACTGAGCCATAGGGAAGCTGCCTGGCAAGCCTCAGCCGCGGGGGTGGCCCGGGGGCTCCAAGCGCACCGCAAACCAGCGAATTGCCAGCCCTGGCCCCAACTCCAGTTCACAGGCGGTATCCAGCAACCGCCGGGCCCGAGCCGCCCCATCGGCCAGATCGGCCAGATCCAAGGGAACTGCCGCCAGGCCTAAGAGGTGCCCCTCTAGCCAAGCGAGGGTTTCGGCAGCCGTCAGGATCTGCTCGGCCCCAGCGGGCTCCAGAACCACGTAATGATCCAGCTCGCGTAACAGGGGATCAGCCATAGTTCAGCCCCGGCCCACTTCCGCCAGGATCCGGTCTCGCCAGGCGAATAAGGGACCATAGAGCGGGTTATCGCCAAAGCCCCTGACCCCCAGACCGGCCAGCGGGGCACCGGCATTGGCAGCAAAACGCAGCAGGGAGAGCTGGGCCACTACAGCCAGATCGGCCAGAGTAATTTGCTCGCCCTCCAAATAGGAGGAATGGCGCACCAACACCAACAACTGGTCCAGATTGCGACGCAACTGACTGGCCTGCAGGGGGTTGATCACCTCGCTGACGGTGTCATTGAGGGGAGACAAAACCCCCCCGGGCAGGGACCCGACAAGGCGGCGCAGGGAGCTGGGCGTCGCTTCGGGCAGCAGGGCAGAGCGCAGCACGGGATCGGCCACTGCGGCCTGCCAGAGGGCCTGACGGACCCCGGCCGCCAGGGCTGTATCCGCCCAGTCTTCCAAGAGCAACACCCGGGCCTGAGCCGCCCCATCGGTCGGCAACAGGGGCGGCAGGGGATGGCGCTGTTCGAGATAAAGGGCGATTTCGGTGGAATCGGCCACCACCTCATCGCCATCGACCAAAACCGGCACCTGACGCTGTCCAGATAGACGGAACAGGGCGACCTGGCCCAGGCCCGGCACCACCTCGATTAAATCGGCGCGCAGGCCCTTGAGCGCCAGGATCAGGCGCACCTTTTCGCAGAAGGCGGAATGGCGGAACTGGTGGAGTTGCATAAGGAAGGAGGGCCGTTGAAGGGGAAAATCCCGACCGGGGCCT
>Ga0209298_10002037_pt1 | contig 12752 bp, 6 predicted proteins | sample S_140806_EF_Meta_FD_187325 | JGI IMG/M metagenome (GOLD analysis project Ga0209298, IMG submission 187325) | Freshwater microbial communities from Lake Simoncouche, Canada to study carbon cycling - S_140806_EF_MetaG (SPAdes) (version 2) | ecosystem: Environmental > Aquatic > Freshwater > Lake ...
AGGACTTGGGGAAGGGTCAGTTCCGTGCAACCCATCGTCGAGAAACAGGTGAGGAAAGTACGATTGGGATTACGTGGCGCGGTCATAGACATCGAGGGTGATCACAGATTCGAGGGGTTTTCCCTGGAGGAAGCGTTGAAGATTCTCGATGGCGAAGGAGGCGGTGTCCTGGCGTCGGTCTTTGGTAGGGCCGGCGATGTGGGGGAGGAGGGCAACATTGGGCAGGCCGCGAAGGGGAGATTCCTTGGGGAGAGGTTCGGTTTCGTAGACATCGAGGCCGATTTGGAGGTCGGCTGCGCGTTCGCGGGCGACACGGATGAGGGCGGTTTCGTCGACGACGGCACCGCGACCGATGTTGATGAAGGTGCCGCCGGGGCGGATCGAGCGGAGGAGTTTTTCGGTGACGATGTGGTGATTTTTTTCAGTGTAGGGGGCGAGTTCGACGACGATGTCGTGTTGGGAGAAGAGGTGTTCGAGGGAGGTGGAACGGGTGACGCCATATTTCTGGAAGACGGCGTCCGGGACACTGGGGGAAAAGGCAGAGATCGAGACATCGAAAGGTCGAAGGAGGGGAATCATTTCTTGGGCGATGGCACCGAAGCCGTGTAGTCCGATGCTTCGGCAGAAGAGACTCTGGGTAACGGTTTTCATACCGTCCTTCCAACCTCCGTCCCGATGCAGGGCGACGTTCCAGTAAGCCGAGCGGCGCATCGCGGTGAGGATGAGGAGGAGGCCGCATTCCGAGATAGTACGGCTGATCGAGTTTCCCCAGTTGGTGACGAGGAGCCCATTTTCGATGAGTTTGCGTGGAACGAGTTTTTTCACGCTACCGGCGAGGTAAGCCACGTAGCTTAGTTGGCCAGGTTTACCAACGGGCAGGTCATCGGGGAGCGGAGGGCAGCCCCACGCACAGAGAAGGGCTTCGGGTTGATGTTTTTCGAGAACCGACTTCCAGGATGCTGGGTCGGCAAGGGGGACAGAGACAGGAACTTGGCGAAGCGGGAGTGAGTCCAACTTGGTTTGGACAGCGGGAGGCAGGAAGTCTTTACCCTCTTCCGAGGTCAATGGAATTAGAAGAACAGGAGAAGACATGGAGGAATCCTACAAATTCTTTATCGAAAATCACGAGAAACTCTCACATTCGGATTTATCGTCGGTGTGTGCTCTTTTGAGAGGCAACAGAGAAAAAGAGTTAACCCGTTAACAACCCCTTTCATTCCAGAGCGAATCGTGGGAAACTTTGAAATGCATAAAATCATAACGAAATTATTCCTTGGGATGGTTCTTTTGGGTGAATTCGGATTCTCTGCCACAAATAAACCGAATGTTCTTTTTATTGCGGTGGATGATTTGAAACCGGTGCTGGGCTGTTACGGAGACAAAATCGCCAAGACGCCGAATATGGACAAGTTGGCGGCTCGCGGGATGCTGTTTGAAAAAGCGTATGTGAATCAGGCGGTGTGTGGACCTTCCCGGAATTCTCTGATGTTGGGAATTCGCCCGCAAAATATGGGTTTATATGATTTAAAAACCTATTTCCGGGACATTCCTGCTTATTCGAACGCGGTCAGCATGGGTCAGACCTTCATGACAAATGGATATACGGCCGAGTCCTTGGGAAAGATTTATCATGCGAGCATGGATGATAAGCCCTCGTGGTCGGTACCCAATTGGGAATCGAAGGGAGAGACCTACGCCATCGAGGATAACCGTGCGGCGATGAAAGGAGAAAAAGGGACGACAACGGAGGCGGGAGATGTGCCGGACAATTACTACCAAGATGGAAAAATCGCCGATGAGGTGGTTGCCCGTCTCAAAGCAAAAAAAGCGAACCCCGATCAACCTTGGTTGATGATGGTGGGGTTTCATAAGCCTCATCTTCCATTTGTGGCTCCCAAGAAATATTGGGATCAGTTTCAGCCCGAGCAGTTTTCTTTGCCGGAGTTTCGTACGGCTCCTGAGGGTTCGCCCGCTTACGCAATCGGAGAGTCGGGCGAAATTATGCAGTACAAGAAGCTCCCAGTGGAGCAGTTGCCCTTCCCAGATGATTTCGCCCGTCACCTGATTCACGGATATTACGCAGCAACAAGTTTTGCCGATGCTCAAGTTGGTAAAATTGTGGCGGCCTTGGACGAGTTGGGTTTGGCAGAGAACACGATCATTGTTCTTTGGGGGGATCACGGCTGGCATCTAGGAGATCACGGGAAATGGTGCAAACACACCAACTACGAACAAGCGACTCGGATTCCAATCTTGATCAGCGGCCCTGGAATCAAGCCGGGGCAACGTACCTCCTCCTTGATTGAGACGGTGGATTTATACCCGACGTTGCTGGAGTTAACCGGGCAGTCCACACCGGAGACAGGTATTACTGGGGTGGGATTGGATGGAACAAGTCTGGTGCCGATTTTGAAGGATCCCAAGGTGAAGGTGAAAGATCATGTGCTTCATGCTTACCCGCGGGCAGAAAAAACGGATGATACGAAGAGAAAGCTGATCGGGCGGGCAGTGAGGAATGATCGATATCGCTTGGTCGAGTGGAAAGAGCCTAACGATCCGGCAGAGAAGGCGGCGATCGAGTTGTATGATTACCAGACCGATCCGTTGGAGAAAAAGAATTTGGCTCAAGAGAATCCTGAGTTGGTCACCCAACTTCGGGCTATTTTAGCCAAACTCCCCGAAGCCAAACCCCAAATGGGTGGCGAGGGCGCCCCCGAATCAGGGTACGAAAAGAAGCCTAAGAAAAAGAAGAAGGTTAAAGCGGGAGACGGGGAGTAAAACAAAGAGGATCATTCATGAAAAAATATTTATTTATCTTGTTGGTCTTGGCTTTTGGGGGCTTCACACATGCGAAGGAAACTACTGCCCCAAAAACAACAGGGTCGAGTAAACCGAATATCATTTTCATTCTATCGGATGACTTAGGGGCGGATATTCTAAGTTGTTTTGGGTCGGATCAGTACAAGACTCCCAATCTGGATGCTTTGGCGGCAAGGGGAATGAAGTTCACTCATACGTATGCTGCCCCACTTTGCGGTCCTTCCCGGGCACTGATCTTGACGGGACGCTATGCGTTCCGCACAGGGGCGGTGAATCAGGACAAGACGGGAGGGTTTACTCCTCAACAAGAGACCATGATGCCGAAAATCCTCAAGGAAGCGGGCTATGTTTCAGCCTCATTCGGAAAGTGGGGGCAACTTCCCCTCATGCCTTCGGATTTTGGTTTCGACGAATATCTGACCTTTAAAGGGAGCGGCATCTATTGGAACACTCAACCAAAGGGGAAGGATTACACCCTCAACGGGAAACTGGTGGAGCTCAAGGACAAGGAGTACATGCCTGATCTGCTACAGAAGCAGGTAGTGGACTTTATAACCCGCAACCAGGACAAACCTTTTTATCTCTACTATCCGATGTCCCATATCCATGGGGACATTCTTCCGACTCCCGACAGCAAAGAGGGGGCCAGTGCGAAGGAGTTGTATGCTGATAACATTGTTTACCACGATAAGTTGGTCGGGCAGTTGATCGCGGAGTTGGAAAAGCTGAAATTACGACAGAAGACCCTGATTGTGTATGTCGGGGATAATGGAACGGCGAAGGGTGGAGCCGAACTGTCGACGGTAGGAGGAAAAAAGATTAATGGATCGAAGGGATCGATGCTGGAAGGGGGAAGTTTGGTTCCGATGATCGTGAACTGGCCTGGCACCACTCCAGCCGGCCAAGTGTGCCCTGACATGATCGATTTTTCCGATTACGTCCCCACGTTTGCGGCGGTCGCAGGAGCCAAGCTTCCTGAAAATGTGATTATCGACGGGCACAGTTTCTTGCCCCAGATCAAAGGGCAGAAAGGGACTCCTCGGGAGTGGGCCTATGTGCAGTTGGCTCGGATGTGGTATGTCCGCGACATGAACTGGAAATTGAATGAAAAAGGGGAGTTGTACGACATGAGTGGCGCTCCCTTTGAGGAGAAGCTGGTTCCTACGGACAGCACGGATCCTGTGGCTTTGGCAGAACGGGCGAAACTCCAAGCCGCCCTGGACAAGTTGAATCCTGCTGGCGGGATTCTGGATGACGGGGATGGGACGGGTCGGCACGGCGGGAAGAAAGAAAAAAAGAAGAGTAAGAAAGAGACAGCCGAGCCTGCTGAATAAACTGAATTCTTCGGTTAACTTTCCGAGATGATACGACTCCCCTTATTTTCTGCTCTTTTACTCCTGGGAGTGTGCTCTTGGGGTGTGCAGGCAGAGGAGGCGCTCTTTCAGGATGATTTCTCGGGGGATCTTTCCCAATGGGTGGTGGAGCAGACCCCGAGTGGTAAAACGCAGGTGATCAATGGGGAGTTGGATATTGATGATGCTCCTGGATCGGAGGACAAGGGTGGGTGCACCGTTTGGTTTAAGGAGAAGATGTCGGGACCGATCCGGATTTCTTATGATGCCACCATGGTGCAAAAAGGGGGGCCGAACGACAGGATCAGTGATCTGAACTGTTTCTGGATGGCGAGTGATCCGAAAAATCCTGACAACCTTTTCGTCGGATCGAAAGGGCGAAGTGGAACTTTTAAGAAGTACGATCCGCTAAGGACTTACTATGTGGGCTACGGGGCGAATGAGAACGCGACGACTCGTTTTCGAAGGTATCCGCGTCCGAGGGATGACAAAGCCTTGAAACCAGAATTCGACTTGAGCGATGGCAAGTACATGAATGTGGGTAATCAAACGGTAAAGATTGAGTTGGTGGCAGATGGGGAGAAGATTCAGTTCATTCGCGATGGAGAGGTCATTTTCACTTATCAGGATCCTGAGCCACTGAAAGAAGGATGGTTTGGTTTTCGAACCACCCGCAGCCATATTCGTTTTGATAATTTCAAGGTGTCTCGAATCTCAGCCCAAGGAGAAAAGAAATGAATAAAACCATCCTCGCAACACTTTTGCTGAGTTTTTCATGCCTGTGGGCTAGGGATATTCCTGTGCCGAATGTCGCTGCCTTGGCCGGGGCTTTGGGCTCGGCGGGGCCGGGGGATGTGATCCTGTTGGCGAAAGGGAACTGGGCGGATGCGGAGATCAATGTCGGGCGTGGGGGTTCGGAACAGAGTCCGCTCACGATCCGTGCCGAGAGTCCCGGAGAAACGATTCTGACAGGCGGGTCCTTGCTGGAAATTAACGCACCCTACGTGGTGGTGGACGGATTGTATTTCTCCAAGGGCAGCATTGCCTCAGAAAAGTTTTCTGTGATTCACTTTAAGTCGCATCACGGAACGGTCCTGAATAGTGCGGTGGTGGATTACAATCCGCCCGCGTTTGAGGATGAATATTACTGGGCGTACTTCAGTGGGGATAACAACGTTTTGGAAAAATGTTACTTCAAGGGAAAAAACAATATGCATCCCCTCCTCGGGAATGCGATCGACGGGAGTCGCACCAACACCGTTCGGGGCTGTTACTTTAAAAATATCCCGCTCGAAGATGGGAACGGGCGTGAAATTCTTCGAATGTGGGGACCGGGAAAGTTTGATCCCAAGGATAAGGACGGGGCGTTCTGCCTGGTGGAAGGAAATCTGTTTGATGGCGCGGATGGGGAAGGGACGGAAATCATTTCGCTCAAGTCGAATTACAATCGAGTCTTGAGCAATACGATCGTGGGTAGCCGTGGGTGTCTAAATATCCGGCAAGGTTCACATAATGTGGTTCAGGGTAATATTTTGCTTGGGAAAGGGGTGGTGGGGGCTCAGGGGCTACGAATGTCAGGTTTCGATAACAAAGTGGAAGGGAACTATGTGTCGGGTTGTGATTGGGGAATCCGAATTCAGACGGGGGAATATACTGAGTCGGCCCTGACATCGGGTTACCAGGCGAACATGAAGGAAAAAAAGAACAAAAAAGGGGAGGGCAGTGAGGTGAATGTTGCGAAGTACCCGCCTGTTCAAGATCTGGTGTTGGCGCACAACGTTTCCGTGAACAATACAGGGGCAGATTTAGAGGTGGGGTTTTCCTATAAGAAACATTGGCCTGAGAACCAGCTGGTTCTTTTGCCCGAGAATTGTCAGATCAAAGACAATCGGTTCATTCGGTCAACCGGTGGCGAATCGGTGATCGGTTCGCTGCCAGACACGCAACCTCCTCTGGATAAGATCAAGCTTTCGCCTAACCATTATGAGAATAATCTGCTTTTGGGTGGGATCTGTGCTTACGCCCCTGCCGAATCGGGATGCAAAGTGGAGTCGATCCCTGCGGGTTGGTCGGTGGAGCAGGAGATGGCGAACTGGAAGCCGTTGACGCCGGAGGATGTGGGGCCTGCTTGGGTCATAGCCTTGCGCAAGGCCGGACAATTTGCGATCGAAGACGATAAGTCGTGCTATCGAAGCGATACAGGTAGCGGGGATGACAAAGCCGAGAAAAAGAAGAAAAAGAAGAAATCAAAACAGAACTAGGGCAGGCGTTTTGTTATTCCGAACCTGCACCGCTTGTGGGTGTTGGCTGGGGTTCTAACGGCGATCGGGGCAGGTGGTGCCTTCGTGCCAGATACTTTCGAGCGTGATGGTTTTTGGTTTTTCCGGGATGCCGCGACGGTTTTGATTAATCTGTTCGGCGAGGAGATCCACAGCTGCTGCTCCGATCTCTTCGGGCTGCTGGTTGGTTCCGCTCAGTTCCCCTTTTTCTGGGGTCCAGTTCAAGTGGACGAAGGAGACGTCGTCCGGCACGCGGAATCCGTTCTTCCGTATCCAGGTCAGGATGGGGCCGTGGTTGGCGAGGACGGCGTCGGGCTTTTCCTTTTTCATCCAGGCGACGACGCTCGCTTCGTCGAACTGGTCGACGAGGAGAGGCTCGATTTTGGCCAGTTCCGGATGGGTGTATTGCCAGGCCAGGTAGCCGGCAAGCCAGCGGCTTTCCACCTTGGCGTCCACGAATCGGGGCATGGCCAGTCCGATCCGGCGATGTCCGCGTTTTTGGCACTGATCCATTGCGAGGGAGAGGGTGTGGAACTGGCTGTTCGTGACCCGATGGACTGGAATTTCGTTAAAGGTGTGGCCAAAGGCAACCGTGGCAAACGGATCCCAGGAGAGGGAGAGAGGCATTCCGTACGTGGGTAGTGGGGCGAGAAGAAGGCCGCGGATGCCGCGGAGGTGCATTGTGCGGGAGAGATCGGCCGGGGATTTTTCACGAATCCAGAGGGTTTCGATTCCGTAGCCTAAGGCGGTGGCTCGGGCGGTGGCACCGATGAGGTAGCGGGCGAACGAGGGATTTTCCTTCCAACCGTCTCGGGTGGGAAAGGAGGTGATGAAGCCGAGATTGCAGACGAACTTTGTTTTTCGGGTTGATCTCAGAGATGTCATCAGTGCGCTGACCATCGGATTGGGGGTGTAGCCGAGTTCTGCGGCTACTTCGGCCACGCGGGCGCGCATGGAAGAAGATATACGGGGACTTCCCCGGAGTGCGAGGGAGACTGTTACCTTCGATACACGACATCTCTTGGCGATTGAATCTAGGGTCGGAGCCATAAGACGTAGCAAAGCACATTAAAACAGTGCTTACAAGTTAACTAGTAAAACAAATGAGATTTTAACTATGCCAAAACTGTAAATACCTAATAGGCAATACATTAATAGAAATTAATTTAAGAATTAAGAGTATTTTAGCAAATTTACTTAGCCCAAGTGATAATCAGTTATATTTTATACCTTAGGTATACATGACTGCCTTTTTGAATATCAAAGTCAGACGCTGGTCTAATTATATAGAAGAGGGGTAAATATGAACAAAAAAGCCATCCTAGAACTCAACTCCCCCACATCTGTCCGACCCGCCGCTTGGTTAGCACTGGCGATCCTTGCAATTGGGGCATTTGGAAATTCTGTTCAAGCGCAGGCATGGATCGACGAAAATTTTAACTCATTAGGGGATGGGGTTGCTCAAACAACTGGGGGCAGGTGTGTTGCGGTTGCTACTGGCTACGCGGTAGGAGCGCCAGGAGGTGGAGCGTTGCGAATTAAGAAAGACACGACCGCTGCTTCAACTGGAAAAGAATCGAGGTGGAGTTTTTCTGACAGCTATGCAACAGCACGTCCATCCGGTTACATCACCTTTAAAATTAAGCAGGGTGGAGGCTATTCTAGTTTAACTACCTCATACATTAATTTCAGGATAGGTGCTAATGATCTAAATGATTTGGCTGCTGGAGCCACAACTTGGTTTGAGTTGCGTTTTGTCAATATGCCCTACGTTACGACTACTGCTACTAGTTCCACTGCAAATTTAAAAATCACAGGTAACGGAGGGAATGGTAATCAAGGCTATTTTAGCCTCGATAATGCCTCCAGTGCTGTTCAGATCCGAATTTGGTATAATACTAGTACTACGTCCACGATGAGTTATACGCCGCCTGGAATATCAATCCCTGTGAATTTGGCCCCAAGTTCTTTTGTTGTTTATGCTGGGAATTCGCTTGCGAGCACGAGTGCGACAGGAAGTCCATTGGGCACCAGTGTTACGCCTGCAACTGGACAAACTGCAATTACTGTAGGGAAAATGTCTTTTGTTGCTGGAAGCAGTCAAACAGCTGATTTTATTATTGATGATTTGTATGCGGCCGATACTGCCCCTTCTTCGGGAGTAGCGATCACTAGCGCCACCACAGCCACGGCGCAGGCTGGATACCCTTTCTCGTATACAATCGGATCTTCGGGTGTTACTACGCCCTCGTATAGCGCTTCTCCTCTGCCCTCGGGGTTGAGCGTCAACTCATCCACCGGGGTGATTTCAGGAACGCTTCTCACGACGGCGACGCAAGGTGTATCAAATATCACGCTTACTGCGACTGGGACGGGTGGACCGGCCACCGCCAATTTGGCACTTACCATAACGGCGCCTCCCGCTGCAGCTCCCGCCATCACAAGCGCTGCAACCGCTTCCGGATTTCTGACAAAGGCTTTCACCTATCAAATCACGACGAGTACGACTTCTCCTTCTTCCACGCCCACAGCGTATGCAATTGCGACAGGAACTCTTCCTGCCGGTCTGAACTTAAACACAACAACCGGTGCTATCACAGGTACTCCGACTGGTTCGGTTGGGGATACGGTTGTGACTTACACCGCCACAAATCCTGCTGGAACGAGCGCGGAAAAGACTCTGACGATCACCATCAATCCAGCCCCTCTCTTCACTTGGAACAATACCGGATCGGTCTGGACCACTGGCAGTTCTTGGACCAATGGAGTAGCTCCAGCCAACTCTGTGACCACGGATACCGCTGCTTTCGGGAATCTGGGTAGTAGTGCGACAAGTGTTAACGTTGGCACTGGGCAATCGATCGGGGCGATTGTATTCAATCCTGGTGCTTATGCTTACACGTGGACGGGGACCGACATTAAAGTGGGTTATCTGGGTAGCATCACAAACAATTCCACGGTAACCCAGACCTTTGGCAACAAGGTGATCAATGATGGCGGAACCGGGACTTGGTCTTCTGTTTCTGCCGGAGCCATGGTTTTCAACGGGGGGATTGATCTGTCCTCTAGCGCGACAACTCGTGCCTTGATCTTTGCGGGAGCAGGGAATGCAACCGTAAATAGCGTGATCGCGAACGGTGGAACCGCCACATCAGGAACGGTGACAGTCACTGGAACGGGTACAACCATCCTTTCGGGCAACAATACGTATAGCGGTCTGACCACGATAAATGCCGCGGGTGGAACGTTGACCTTGAGCGGAAATAACTCAGGTGCTGCGGGTGGTGTGACCCTGACTGCGGGCACCTTGAATATCAACAACGCCAATGCGCTCGGTTCGGGAGCGGTAACCCTTACGTCTGGAACAATCAATAACACCAGTGGGGCAGCCTTAGTGAATGCAGGGAACAACGCTGTTACTTGGGCCGGAGATTTGACCTATGGAACTGCAGGTAGTACCTCATCCAGCAACCTCAACCTTGGGACTGGAACCGTGACCGCTAGTTCATCGAGAGCTATGACTTTCGCAGGGACGGGCACCACCCTGACCATCGGTTCTGTCAATATTACGAGTACCTCTAGCGGCAGAACGATCACTGCCACCGGAGCAGGAAACACTCTGAACATGGGAGGGTTGTCCCTTTCGGGAAGTACAACTGTTGCAGTTACGGTAAAGTTAGCTGGTACGGCGGATATTGGGGTTACCGGACCTATCGTCAATGGTACGGCGTTTGCCCATGGAGTGGATGTTCTTGCGACCGGCACAACCACCTTTTCGGGGGCCAATACCTATACTGGGACGACCAAAGTTTCAGGAAATACGCTGATTCTTTCCGGTACAAGCAGATCTTCTCAGTACACTCTGGATGGCACTAGTTCTGCTGTGGTTCTCAAGGTCAATGCAGCCAACGCATTGAATTCTTCGGCCAACTTGTTGGGATCTGCCAGCACTGCCACTGCGGGGACTCTGGAGTTTGCGGTAGCCGGGGATTACACCCTCAACCAGTACACGGGCCAAAATATGAACTTCGGCAACAGCAGTGGTTCAGCCACCACGTTGACTTTCACAAACACCACTTCACCTAACATCCTTGGAACCACCACAAGCGGAAAAACATTCGCCAACAAGAGCACAAATCTCACGATCACCTTCAATGGGGAAGTGGATATCACTGGTACCGAAAATTCAACGAATACGATATCAACGCTTGGACCGGTCGTTATATCAAATCGGGTCTTTAACTCGAATACCTCTTTCACTAGGAGTTTGCTAAAACTCGAAACAAACTCCCTGACGATGTATGGGGTCAATAGCTACAACGGAACCACCATCGTTTCAAAGGGTGCCTTGAACATCCCAACGGGGGGCTCTCTCAAGAGTTGTGGAGACACGATTGTTAAAGGAAGTGGCACGACCAGTGCAAATTCTGCCAGCTTGAATCTGGCAGGAGCGGCTGGAGTGGTGCAGGTCAGCACGAACGGATTTGTGCGTGGCTACACAAGTGGATCAACCACCACTCTGGGAACAATCAGCAGCCTACAGGTGCAGGAAGCAGGCGCGGTTGAAGTGGCTTTGGGCAGCACCTGGACCACGGGTGGCACGATTGATTTTGCCGTAGGTTCGAAGGTATCGGTCATCGGAACACCTATCACTGGGAACACGTACACCCTGTTGACAGCGAGTGCCGGTATCACTGGTTCGCCCATTTTGGTGGGTGCCACGGGGTGGGCTTTGCGGGTGGATGGCGCAAATCTTCTTCTGGAAGAGATCGATATTTATAATATTCCTCTAGGGGATTCGACGACCTTCTCGGATATTATTACCGGGACTGTGCCACTGGTGAAGAAGGGATTGGGAACGGCGATTATTACCGGAGACAATACTTTTACGGGGGGGACAGTTCTTCAGGCTGGTACGTTGCAGGTCGGTCATGCAAATGGACTGGGAACCGGTGCGGTCACCCTCGCAGGAGGGACCTTGAAAAGCACGGTGGATCTGGATTTGGGCCGTCTGGGCGCCGGGACAACCAGCACTGTTGGCTCATCGAATCAGACCTATCTTGATACCTACGGCACCCTGACCCTTCTCAAATATACTGGAAACAGCACCACGATTAATGGTGCTGTCACCTTGGATGTCGCAAACGAGACTACGATGACCATGGGAACATTGCTCGGGAATAGCAGTGCGGACAGCTTGGTAACGAAGATCGGGGCGGGAACTGTGAAGCTGATGGGGGGAAGCAGTAAGCCGTCGGATGCGACGGCGTTGGCCGCGAACGGCAATAGCAGCACGGTGTTGGGTGGATGGAGAATTCAAGAGGGGACGGTTTGGTTTGTCCCGTCGTCCAACAACGGTGGTGGTAACGGACCGATCACCCTTGCGGGAGGAAACGCAAAGTTTAGCAAGCTGCAGAACTCGAACGGAACTTATACAGGCTTTGAGGTGCCTTCCGATGTGACGGTGCAAAACGATGGATTGATCCAGTATGATCCATCGCCTTTGACCTTGCTGGGGCAAAACAATCTTGGATTCAAAAATCTAAGTATCGGGGCCAGGAAGCTGCAGGTAGCTACCGACACAACTTCGACGGTTGTCGGACAAGGGTTGCCCAGTGTGAATTTTAAGTCCGCCACCCTAATGGGTAATGCCACACTGGAAAATTCGACGAACCTTGATTTGAATCTTCAGGCTGTTTCCGGAACGGGTGGATTTACGAAACAAGGTGCCGGTACTCTCTATCTCAGCGATCAGCCCAACCAGGCGGCCGCCTTTGCAGTGATGAAAACTTCCACTCCGCCTATGATGGTTGAATCGATCAACGTGGAGTATGCGGGGAGCGGATACGCGGTAGCCCCAGTAGTTACACTGGAGGGGGGTGGGGCCACCATACAAGCGACGGCCACGGCTGTGCTCGATGGCAAAGGTCGGGTCAATTACATCACGGTGAATACGGCAGGTTCAGGCTACACATCACTTCCTAGGGTTGTGATTGCAGCTCCCCCTACAGTTGCCACGGCGAATAGCTACACAGGAGCGACTACCGTCCAGCAGGGTAAGCTGAATCTGAGCGGAAGCTATGATTCATCGGTAACCGTAAAATCTGGGGCAGCGTTGGAGCTGACCTGGTTGGCCCCCGCGCAAGCCAAGTGTTCGATTGATGCGATCAGTAGCGGTACAACCGGATATTTGGCGAATGCGGCCAATGCGTACGTAAAAGATCTGTATCTGACGAAATCGGTTAAAGGGTACACGCCCAACACGACCCTGAATTTGACGATTGCGGCACCTGCGAAGGTG
>Ga0209298_10002039_pt1 | contig 12741 bp, 10 predicted proteins | sample S_140806_EF_Meta_FD_187325 | JGI IMG/M metagenome (GOLD analysis project Ga0209298, IMG submission 187325) | Freshwater microbial communities from Lake Simoncouche, Canada to study carbon cycling - S_140806_EF_MetaG (SPAdes) (version 2) | ecosystem: Environmental > Aquatic > Freshwater > Lake ...
GCGATTACATCGGCCCCGAAGTCATGGCCGCCGCCCTGCCCGTCCTCGAGGCCGTCCTGAAGAAGTCAGGCCACACCCTCGAGCACTCCACCCACGACGTGGGCGGTGCTGGCATCGACAACCATGGCAAGGCCCTGCCGGACTCGACCCTCGAGGCCTGCCGCGCCGCGGACGCCATCCTCTTCGGTTCCGTCGGCGGCCCGAAGTGGGAGAAGCTCCCCCCGGCCGAACAGCCTGAGCGCGCCTCCCTGCTTCCCCTCCGCAAGCACTTCACGCTCTACGCCAACGTCCGTCCCGGCCTGCTGCTGAAGAACCTCATCGACACCTCGCCGATCCGCCCGGACCGCATCCCGAACGGCGTCGACATGGTCTGCATCCGCGAGCTCACCGGCGGCCTCTACTTCGGACCGAAGTCCACCACGACCCTCGCCGACGGCGACATCGAGTCCATCGACACCATGGTCTACCGCAAGTCGGAGATCGAACGCATCACCGACGTCGCCATCGCCACCGCGCGCGCCCGTCGCAAGCACATCACCCTCGTCGACAAGGCCAACGTCCTGCAGACCTCCGTCCTCTGGCGCAAGGTCGTCGCCGAGCGCCTCAAGGCCACCGCCCCGGACATCACCCTCGCCGTGATGTACATCGATAACGCCGCGATGCAGCTCGTCCTCAAGCCTTCGCAGTTCGACGTCCTCCTTACTGAGAACATGTTCGGCGACATCCTCTCCGACGAGATGGCCGTCATCTGTGGCTCCCTCGGCATGATGGCTTCCGCCTCCCTCGGCGCTAACCGCAACCAGCACGGCTATGGTTACGGCCTCTACGAGCCCTCCGGAGGCACCGCGCCGGACATCGCCGGCCAGGACAAGGCCAACCCGTGCGCCCAGATTCTCTCCGTCGCCCTGATGCTCCGCCATTCCTTCGGCCTCGAAGCCGAAGCGAAGGCCATCGAACTCGCGGTCGAGAAGACCGTCGCCGAAGGCATCCGCACCGCGGACATCGCCGCCGGCGGCAAGGCCGTGGGCACCAAGGCCATGGGCGCGGCGATCCTCGCCCGACTCTGACCGTGGACGAAGCGGAACGACAGCGCGCGGCCGAACGACGTCGGGAGGCCGTGTGCAGTCCGTTCATGCGCATCACGCGCTTCCCGGTCGACGTCGCCCGCGAACTGCTCGATGCCGGCTACTACCGCGTGGACCAACTCGCCGGCCGTTCGCCCGAATCCCTGCTCACGGAGATTGCTTCTCGTAACAAGGAGAAACTCCCCGCCCATTTCCTGCCCTCTTTGCGCATGGGGGTCTACTTCGCGGAGACCGACAGCCCGGACCCGAAGAAGCTGTTTCTGGATCTGTGGCAGTGACCACGGCGGAGCCGTGGCTGGCTGAAGTGATGACTATTTAATCCTGCGAGCTGCACGCTCCAAAAGGAGGGCACAGGCTTCGGAACCGGCGGACGGCTTGCCTTTCATGACACCGTAAGCGGCATAGCGTTCCAGGACGTCGAGCGCGTCGGTGATATCACAAGGGCCTAATTCTTCCCGAACCGCGACGGGCAAGCACTCCACGGCGACGAGCGCTTCGACACTGCTATCGACATTCATGATCCCCTTGGAAGCGAACTCCGGATTACGCGCGCGGAGCGCGAGCCGCAGGCAAGCAAGCAAAGCGGGGCGCTCCGCATCGTCCTCGGGCATGACTGCGACCAGAGAAGCGAGGGCACGGACCATGATGTAATGGTAGGCCGGCCGGGCGTTATGCGCATCCGCCCAGCGTCCAGCCCGAGGTCCATCGGCCAGCTGCCCAGGTTGGACGCCCATCAGGAACTTCCTTCGCGCGGCGACGAGGTAACGTTCTTCGTGCGTGGCCTCATAAGCCTGGGCTAGTAACTGCAGGCTGAAGGAGTTGTAATTCCAATTAGGAACCACCGGCGCGGAGGCCGCCCAGTCGGCGGCTTTCTTGGCGCCGTCGAGATAGCGCGGATCCTGGGTCGTGGCGAAAAGTTCGAGCAACGCGCAACCGCCCAGACCGTTATCGAACTGCAGCCCGCCATCCTCCATCGGGTCGGCGCTCACCCAGCCCTTGCGCACGACGGACGTCAGCTGGCCGGACTTCTCCAAGCCGGCCAGGTAGCGTTCACTCACTTCGAAAGAACGGCCTGACCCCCCACGCAATGCGGGAAAAGGAATGACACCCGTGCCGGCCTCGGACTGCGCCCAGAGCATGAAGTCGCCGCACTCTCGAGCAATCGTTAGCAACCGGGCGGCAAGCTTGGGCTCGGTGCGGGCGACGGCCAGGCAGGCGCGGGTGACCGTGGCGGTCTCGCGGAGGGCGTGATTGAGCTTCGCTGGATCAAGGCCGGCCTTCCACCAACGGATCTTCTCGATATGATCCGCATAGGGACCGAAAGCCTCCGCGACGCGGTCGGCCGAGAACAAAGGGGCTCCGACGACAGGCGTACGATAGACATCCTTAACTTCGGGCAGTCCGGCCTGGTCGCCAAAAATCCGCAAAGACTCTGCCACGATCGCGCGAACCGCCGCGGGGTCGTTACCACGCTGCGCCGAGACCAGCCTCGGCTTGAGGTCGCCCAATGCCTTCCGCTGCACCGAACTCAGTTCCTGCACCTGGGCCTGCAAAGCACCTACGAAGAGGATCAGGGCGAGGAGCAGACGCACAGACAGACCCTATGGGACGACCATAGACGGTCAAGGTCCGGCGGCTGACTCACCGTCCTTGGGGATCACAGCAAGTGACAGGTGAGGCGGTTAGAGGCTTCCTGCCCAACCCCTATCCCTACCCCTACCCCTCTTGCGGCCATTTGCCTTTCCCCCGATTCCCTTCACCCTCCCTCACATGGTTCCCACCGTCGTCGTTCCCGTCATGACCTTGGGCAACTGCGTCTTCTTGCCGCAGCAGCTCATGCCGCTGCGCATCTTCGAGCCCCGCTACCGCAAGATGCTGAAGGAGACCCTCGCCGGTAGCCGCATGTTCGCAATCTCGCAGTTGGACGAGGAAAGCCTTTCGCCGGACAACGACGAACCGCCCTGCCCCTTCACGTGCGTGGGGCGCATCGTCGGGCACGTCGAACTTGAGGACGGCACCTCGCACATCATTCTCGAAGGCCTGCGTCGCGCGAAGGTCATCAAGGTGAAACGCAAGACGCCGTATCCGCAGCTCGAGATTGCCCCGGTCGTCGACGAAGTTTCCAAAGACCTGCTCGGCAGCACGCGCGATATCGCCCGCGTGCTCGCCTTCGCCGAGAACATCGTCAGCGAGCTCGGCGAGGATGCCGCACCGATGATGCAGCGCCTGCGCGGTCTCGCCAATCAGCCTGGTGCCCTAGCGGACGCCGCAGCTGGACACCTTGTCGCCGACGCCTCTACGCGCCGCCAGCTACTCGAATGCCTTTCGCAGGATCAGCGCATCAAGGCCGTGGCCGACGAACTCGCCCGCCTCGACGCCCAGCGGAAGCTGGACGAACAAGGCGGCGGCGAGGAAGCCCGGGGGCTGAACTAACCGCCTTAGGGGTAGGGGTAGGAGAACCTATTCTGGCTGCTTTGGCCTACCCCTACCCCCATCCCTACCCCTACCCCTTGTTTACCACCCTTTCTTCTTGCGGTTTAGACTCATTCTAACTGATTAGGCAGTTAGAATGATTCGAAATCTCACCGAACAGGATAAGGAACACCTTCAAGAAGCCCTCGTAAAGAGCGGCCAGAAGGTCACCCCCCAGCGTGAAGCCGTCTTCACCGTCCTCCTAGCCGAGCGCGACCACCCCACGGTCGACGAGGTCTTTAATCGCGCCCGCGAGGTCATGCCCGGCCTCTCCCTTGCCACGGTCTACAACTGCCTCGAAACGTTCGTCGGCTGCGGCCTGGTCCGCCAGGTCAACCACGAGCGCGAGTCCACCCGCTATTGCCCCAACCTGGCCCCGCACGCGCACTTCCGCGACAAAGAGACCGGCCAGGTCCACGACATCGAGCTCCCGCCCGAGGTGATGAAGAGCCTCCGTTCGATCCTCCCGCCCGGCTTCGACTCCGAAGTCATCGAGATCAGCTTCCTCGGCCGTGCTCAGGCCAAGGACACTCATTCCAACTAATCCCCTTCCCTTTCCGCCATGTCTGACTCTCTCGTCATCAAGAATCTCAACGCCTCCATCGGCGACCGCCCGATCCTGAAGGATTTCTCCCTCACGGTCCCGAAAGGCGAAGTGCACGCCATCATGGGGCCGAACGGCACCGGCAAGAGCACGCTCTCTAAAGTCCTCGCAGGACATCCCGACTACTCCGTGCAGTCCGGTGAAGCCTTCCTCGACGGCGAACAGATCATCGGGCTCGAGCCTGACGTCATCGCCCGCGCCGGCCTCTTCCTCGCGTTCCAATACCCGAGCGAGATCCCTGGCGTGACCATCGCCAACTTCATCCGCGCCGCGATCGTCGCCCGCCAGGCCAAGGGCGCGCCCTTCGATGCCAAGGCCTACTACACCGAGCTCTACGCGAAGATGGACGCCCTCAAGATGGATCGGAAGTTCACCGCCCGCTTCGTCAACGAAGGCTTCTCCGGCGGCGAGAAGAAGCGCTGCGAGATCCTCCAGCTGATGATGCTCAAGCCGAAGTACGCCGTCCTTGACGAGACCGACTCCGGCCTCGACATCGACGCGCTCCGCATCGTCTCCGAAGGCGTCAATGCCATGCGCGGCCCCGACACGGGCTTCCTCGTCATCACCCACTACCAGCGCCTGCTCGAGTACATCGTCCCCGATCGCGTCCACATCATGTGGGACGGCCGCATCGTCCACAGCGGCGGCAAGGAGCTCGCCCTCGAACTCGAGGAAAAGGGTTACGATTGGGTCAAGTCCGACCTCGCCAAAGCCTAAACCAGATGGCCGAAATCGACGAATCCCAGGCGCAGCGCGAAGCGATCGAAGTCGATCGCTCCAAGGGCGACTTTAAGTACGAAGAAAACTATACCTTCGACGCCGGCGTGGGCCTCAGCGCCGCGACCGTGGACTATATCGCCAAGGTCAAGGGCGAGGAAGAATGGATCCGCGAGTTCCGCCAGAAGTCCCTGAAGATCTTCCAGGACCTGCCGATGCCGACGCATTGGGCCACGACCGACCTCGAGAACATCAAGTTCGAGGATATCCGATATTACCTCTCCAAGGGCCAGAAGCCTGTCCGTACGTGGGAAGAAGTCCCCGACGACGTGAAGAAGACTTTCGAACGCCTCGGTATCCCGGAGTCGGAACGCAAGTTCCTCGCCGGCGTCGAAGCCCAGTTCGACTCCGAAGCGGTCTACTCCCGCATGAAGGAAGAGCTCGAGAAGCTCGGCGTCGTCTTCTGCGGACCGACCGAAGGCCTGCGCGACCACCCGGAGATCTTCCGCAAGTGGTTCGGCAAGGTCATCCCAATCGGCGACAATAAGTTCGCCGCGCTCAACTCAGCGGTCTTCTCCGGCGGCTCGTTCATCTACATCCCCAAGGGCGTGAAGGTGGCGCAGCCGCTACAGGCCTACTTCCGCATCAACGCCGAGAACTTCGGCCAGTTCGAGCGCACGCTCATCATCGCCGATGAAGGTTCGGAAGTTACCTACATGGAAGGCTGCACGGCCCCCAAGTTCGAGACCGCCACCCTGCACTCCGCGGTCGTCGAGCTCGTCGCCCTCAAGGGCGCGAAGATCCAGTATATCACCGTCCAGAACTGGTCCGCCAATGTCTTCAACCTCGTGACGAAGCGCGGCGTGGCCGAAGAGGACGCCGAAGTCCGCTGGATCGATTGCAATATCGGTTCCCGCCTGACGATGAAATACCCCGGCGTGGTCTTGCGCGGCAAGCGTGCCCGCGGCGAAGTCCTCTCGATCGCCTTGGCCAACGACGGCCAGCACCAGGACACCGGTGCGAAGATGATTCACGCGGCCGACGACACGACCTCCAACATCATCGCGAAGTCTATCTCCGTCGGCAAAGGACGTTCGACCTACCGCGGCCTGGTCCACATCCCGAAGACCCTCTCAAACTGCCGTAATAACACCGAGTGCGACGCCTTGCTCATCAACGAGCACAGCCGCACCGACACCTATCCGGCGATCTCCGTCCGCGGTCGGAAGAACTCCGTCCAGCACGAAGCCAGCGTCTCGAAGGTCTCGGCCGAGCAGATCTTCTACATGATGCAGCGCGGCCTGTCCGAAGGCGAAGCGATGTCCCTCGCCGTGAACGGCTTCGTCAACGACCTGGTGAAGGAATTCCCGATGGAGTACTCCGTCGAGCTGAAGCGCCTCATCGAACTGCAGATGGAAGGGTCCGTCGGATGAACGCCGTCGCCTCCGCCCCCTCCGGCGTCCTCGACGTCGTCCTGCAGTCCGCCGAGACCGCGCAGTTCCGCGCACAGGACTGGTTCGCCGTCCTCCGCCAGCAGGGCTGGCATACTTTCCAGTCGTTGCCCATGCCCACGCGAGACAACGAGAAGTGGCGCTTCTCCGACGCCCGCACGCTCTCGCTGGACGGATACGCCCCCGCGCCGCTTCCGACGCCTGCCCAAGCGGCTGATCTCATCGCGCGTTCTCGCCTGATCAGCGACGCAGCCGGCCTCATCGTACATGTCGACGGCCATTGCGTACTGAAGCCAACTCTCTCCGCCGAGCTCGTCGCCCAAGGCGTGGTCTTCGAATCCCTCGAGGACGCCGTCCGCCACCGCCCCGCCCTGCTCCAGGAACATCTCCTGAAGCACCCCGTGCTCCTCGGTGGCGATAAGTTCGCCGCGCTGCACCGCGCCTGGCTCCGCGCCGGCTACGTGCTCCACGTCCCCAAGGGCGTCGAGGTGAAGCAGCCGTTCGTCTCGGTCACCTGGACACTCACCGACGGCGTCGCGGTCTTCCCGCACGCGCTCATCATCGCCGGCGAGCGCGCCAAGGCCGACCTCCACGACTTCCACCTCTCCGCCAAGGCCGACCAGCGCGCCCTGGCGATCTCCGCCGCCGACATCCATGCCGGCACAGGCTCGCAGGTCCGCCGCCTCGCCGTGCAGGCCTGGGGTTCCGCCACGCAGTCCTTCCAGATCGAAAACACCTGCGGCGGACGCGACGCGCTCATCAGCTCCGTCAACGCCGCCGTCGGCTCCCGCCGCGCCCGCCTCGAGAACTGCGTCCGCATCGACGGACCTGGCGCCGATATCAGCCTCTGCGGCATCTCCGTCGCCACAGGCGAACAGGAGTTCGACCAGCGCACGCTGCAGATCCACGCTGCTGGCCACGCGAAGTCCGACCTGCTTTTCAAGAACGCCCTGCTCGGCAAGGCGCGCACCATCTTCTCGGGCCTCATCAAGGTCGCCCCGGACGCCCAGCGCTCCGACGCCTACCAGACCAACCGTAACCTCCTGCTCTCGCCGGACGCCGAAGCGGATTCCCTGCCCGGCCTCGAAATCGAAGCTAACGACGTGAAGTGCTCGCACGGCGCGACGACGGGCCAGATCGACCCCGCCGAACTCTTCTACCTGCGCGCCCGCGGCATCCCGCTCGCGGTCGCCCAGGAGCTGCTCGCGCAGGGCTTCCTCGAGGAAGTCCTCGCCAAGGTCGGACACGAAGAAGCCGCCGCCGCGGTGCGCGAGATGCTCCGCCTAAAATTCCACCAAGCCTGAACATGAGCGACGACACCACCGGCCAGCGCCACACGCCCAGCCCCCACGACCGCGTGCTCGCACGTGACGTGCAGGCTACCGTCATTCCCGCAGGCGACCCCGCCGTGCTGCCTGCCGGCACCAAGGTCACCATCACGCACCGCCTCGGCGGCAACTTCACCGTCGTCTGCGACACCGGCATGTTCCGCATCAAGGGCTCCGATGCCGACTCGCTTGGCGAAGAAGTCCCCTCCGACACCACCGAGAACGAAGGCAAGACCGACGCCTATGGTTCCGTCGGCACCGCCGAACATGCTGGGCATACCGGCAAGCCTTCCGACGAAGCTGTCTGGGAAAGCCTCAAGAAGGTCTTCGACCCGGAAATCCCCGTGAACATCGTGGACCTCGGACTCGTGTATTCGCTGAAGGTCGAGCCGCTGGATAATTCTCCTGACCGACACAGCGTCGTCGTCGCCATGACCCTCACCGCCCCCGGTTGCGGCATGGGACCCGTCATCGCCGAAGACGCACGCAACCGCGTGCTCGGCGTCCCTGGCATCAACCAGGCCCGCGTCGACATCGTCTGGGATCCGCCTTGGACCCAGACCATGATCTCCGAAGACGGGAAGATGCAGCTCGGGCTGATCTAAGCGCTTACGCGCCGTTGATCAGTTGAATCGTTGGCCGGTTGGCCAGAGGAGATCCATACACTCAAAGGGAGACCGGAAACCGGAATGTTAGATGGGGTAATTATAAGAAGAGCGGGCAGGACTTAGCCTTGCCCCTACCCTCGGCCACCATTCGGCGGCCGTCACAACCCCGATACTCGATACTCTATACTCAATACTCTGAGCATAGCCCCTACCCCTATCCCTACCCCTGCCCCTTGTTCTCTGCCCTCTTGCCCTTGGGCCTATTTTCCTAACCCTGCTGGAACCCCACCCATTCCCCAAGGTCACCCTCCCATGGCTCCTACTCCTGTCCGCCTCCTTTCCCTTCTTGGCGCCGCCCTGCTGGCAGCCGCACCGACCGTCCGTGCCGCCGACGCCCTACCAGAGGACGTCCGTTTCCAGACCGAGACGCTGCTCACCGGACTCCCGCAGCCGATGCACCTCGAATTCGCTCCGGATGGTCGCATCTGGTTCAACGAATACCTGGGTGCGTTGAAGATCTATGACCCGAAGACCAAGCGCGTCACGCTCGTCGCCGAGATGGAAATCTTCAAGACGCTCGAGAACGGCTTCCTCGCCTTCGCGCTCGACCCGAAGTTCGTGCAGAATGGCTGGATCTACCTGATCTATTCGCCGGTCGGCTTCGAGGGCCAGTATCTATCCCGCTTCGAAGTGAAGGACGACAAGCTCGTCGCCGGCAGCGAGAAGCTTATCCTGAAATATGAGGAGCAGCGTCTGCAGTGCTGCCACCACGGCGCGACCCTGAAGTTCGGCCCGGACGGCTGCCTGTATTTCTCGACCGGCGACAACACCAGCCCCTTCGGCGACAGCAAAGGCTACGCCCCGCTCGACCAGCGCCCGGGCAAAGAACCCTGGGACGGCGCGCGCACTTCCGCCAACACCAACACCCTTGTCGGCAAAGTGAACCGCATCCGCGTGCATGACGACGCGACGTACAGCATCCCCGAAGGTAACCTCTTCAAACCCGGCACGCCGAAGACCCGTCCCGAGATCTTCGCGATGGGCACGCGTAATCCGTGGCGCCTGAGCATCGACCCGAAGACCGGTTACGTCTACTGGGGCGAAGTCGGCCCGGACGCGCGCGTCGACGGCCCACGCGGCTCCCGCGGCTACGATGAGATCAACCAGGCCAAGAAGGCCGGGAATCACGGCTACCCGTTCTTCGTCGGCAATAACTACCCCTACGCCGAATACGACTACGCGACCGAGAAGGTCGGGCCGCTCTTCGATCCGAAGGCCCCGCTGAACAAGAGCCGCAACAACACCGGCCTCGTGGAACTGCCTCCCGCCGTCCCGGCCTTCCTCTACTGGCCCTACGCGGTCTCCGAACAGTGGCCCGAGCTCGGCGAGGGCGGCCGCACCGCCTGCGCGGGCCCGGTCTTCCATTGGCAGGAATCCTTCGAGAAGACCAACGGCTTCCCGAAGCACTTCGACCGCTCCCTGCTCTTCTGGGATTGGCAGCGCCCGTTCATCAAGTGGGCCCATCTGGACGCCAACTCCGACCTCAAAGGCCTGGAAGCCTTCGCTCCCACGGCCTTCGTGACGGCGAACACGGACGAACAGCGCAAGAAGCAGAAGGCCCTCATCGACAATGGAGCGACCATCATCCGCCGGCCGGTCGACGCGACCTTCGGCCCCGACGGCTGCCTCTACCTCCTCGACTATGGCGAGACCTGGGGCGCCAACCCTGATTCCGCACTGCTCAAAATCTCCTACGTGCGCGGCAACCTAAAACCCATCGCCAAGCTCGCCGTGTCCATCCCCGCTGGTCCAGCACCGCTCAAGTCCACGCTCTCCGCAAAAGGTTCGCGCGACCTCGACGGCGGCAAGCTCAGCTACGCCTGGAAACTACAGCCCGGAGATAAGAAACTCGGCGAAGGCGAAGAACTCGCTGTCACGCTCGAGACCGCGGGCAACTTCACCATCGAACTCACCGTCTCCGACGGCCAAGGCGGATCCGTGACACGGACCACACCGGTCGTGGTAGGCAACACCTTGCCGGTGGCCCGCTTCCTTGCCCCGCAGGACGGAGATTTCTTCACCCCCGGCAAAGCGCTTAACTACAAGGTGACCGTACAGGACGCCGAAGACGGCGCCTCAGACGCCAAAGCCGCCGAGTTCGGCCCGCGCACCCTGGTGACCTCCTCCTTCCTGCCCGCCGATGGCAAAGCTGTCGCGGTGGATCCGGGCCTCTCCCTGATGCGCCAGAGCGATTGCTTCAATTGCCACGCGATGGAAACCCCGCTGGTCGGTCCAGCCTTCGTGGCCATCGCCGACAAGTATCGCAAGCAGGCCGACGCCGATGAACTCCTCAATAAAAAGGTCCGCCTCGGCGGCAGCGGCGTCTGGGGCCAGGTCCCGATGCTCGCCCACCCGCAGCACACCGAGGACGAGGTCGCCATCATGCTCCGCTGGATGCTCGCGCTCGAGAAAGGCAAGGGCGGCCCAACGCTCACCCGCGGGCTCGAAGGCCAGCTGACTGCGCCGAAGGAGAATAAGCCCGGCACGCTGCTCCTTGAAGCGATCTATACCGACGTCGGCGCCGGAGTCGCCGGCCCGCTCTCCGGCAAGGCCTCCGTCGCCCTCCGCCATCGTCGTATCGAGGCCGAATCCGCCGAGATCACCGGCGGCAAGAATACCGGCAAGGCCGTCGGCTCCACCCAGCACGGCGCCACGCTCAAGTTCACGAACCTCAACCTCGCCGATACCACCAAGGTGAAGGTCAACGCCTCCGCCGGCGGCGGCTCCAAGGGCAGCCAGATCGAGGTCCGCCTCGACTCGCCGACCGGCCCAATCGTCGCGACCGTCGACATCGCCCACACCGGCGACTGGGGCAAGTTCATGGAGAACAAGGCTAAGCTCACAGCCACGCTTGGCCGTCATGACGTCTACCTCGTCCTGACCCACCCCAAGAAGAGCGGCGGCCTGATGAACATCGACTGGGTAGAATTCGGCCAATAACTCGCCGTAAATCGCTTTGCCTCAGGAAAGGGGAAGGGCCAGTGTGCCCTTCCCCTTTTTATTTCCGCCACGTGTCCGACGAATCCGAAGACAACCAAGATAAGCCGCTCGACCCTTTCGACCCCGAGGTCATCGCCCGCTCCAACCGCGCGATCCTGGTCGGCCTGCAGCGCCCGGACGATACCGCCGCAGAAGCCCAGATGCTGCTGGATGAACTCCACGAGCTCGTCAGCAACGTCGGCGTCGAGATTCGCGGAGAGATCATCGCCAAGCTGCGCGAAGAGAATCCGCGTACGCTCGTCGGCTCCGGCAAGCTCGAGGAGATCGCCCAGCTGGCCCGCGACAAGGAATGCGGCCTGATCATCTTCGACGACGAGCTCACCCCCGCCCAGCAACGCAACTGGGAGAAGGACGCCAAACTGCGCGCCATCGACCGCCAGGAGATCATCCTCGATATCTTCATCACCCGCGCGAAGACCCGCGAGGCCGTGCTCCAGGTCGAGCTCGCCGCGCTGCAGCAGATGCTGCCGCGCCTGAAGCGCCTCTGGTCCCACCTCGACCGCCAGCGCGGCGGAGGCACGATGCAGCGCGACGCCGGCGAGACCCAGCTGGAGATGGACCAGCGTAAGATCCGCGACAAGATCGCCAAGGTCCGTCGCGACCTCGCCGAAGTCGTCGCCCAGCGCGCCACCCAGCGCAAGCAGCGCAAACGCGTCCCGCTCCCGACCTTCTCGATCGTCGGCTACACGAACGCCGGCAAATCCTCACTCCTCAACACGCTCACCGGCTCCGAGGTTCTCGCCGCGAACAAGCTCTTCGCCACGCTCGACCCCACCACGCGCCGCCTCGCCTTGCCTTCAGGCCGCGCGCTCCTGCTGACGGACACCGTCGGCTTCGTGCGCCGCCTGCCACACCGTCTTGTCGAAGCCTTCAAAGCCACCCTCGAAGAAGCCGTGCAGGCCGACTTCCTCGTCCATGTCATCGACCTCGGCTCACCCGAACGCGACAAGCACGCCGAGACCACCTTGCAGGTCCTGACCGAAATCGGCGCCGGCGACCGGCCGGTCATCACCGTCCTCAACAAGGCCGACCTCTGCGACGAGGTCGAACGCGCCCAGGCCATGGCCGCCTACCCTGACGCCAAGTTGGTCAGCACCAAGACCGGCGAAGGTATCCCCGCCCTCCTCCAACGCCTCGAAGAATGCGCCGCCAGCCGGGATGAGCACATGACCCTACTCATCCCCCATGACCAGTATGCCATGCTCTCCAAGCTGCACGCCGGGGCCACTATCCTCAATTCCAAGGCACTTCCCGAGGGAACCCGAGTAGAAGTCTACGTCCCGACCCGCCTGCAGGAGATCTGCCGAGCTTGGTCGATCAAGGAGTAGGTCATTTTTTGCTCCCCAGGTGGCAACTTTTCGTTTTGTTTGGTGTTACCTTAACACACCCATGCGCACCCTCGCTCTCCTCACCCTC
>Ga0209298_10002041_pt1 | contig 12737 bp, 6 predicted proteins | sample S_140806_EF_Meta_FD_187325 | JGI IMG/M metagenome (GOLD analysis project Ga0209298, IMG submission 187325) | Freshwater microbial communities from Lake Simoncouche, Canada to study carbon cycling - S_140806_EF_MetaG (SPAdes) (version 2) | ecosystem: Environmental > Aquatic > Freshwater > Lake ...
TCATCAGACATAGTAACCATAATATCGCGAAAATTCTGACCATTTGCGGTTGAGTCCGCACCTTCTCTAATTCCAGAATAAATACAAAAAATATTACCAATAGAATCTTCCATTCCCATTGGCATGGATGCAAGGCAAGAGTTATTATATTGAGCTCCTCCGAATGTAGCATTACCAAAAGAAATTATTTGATCATTATCACAATCCACAACACTGGCTATAACCTGAAGCGAATCATATTGTTCATTGTAATATACTATTGCATTTGATGCCGGGAAGAAAATAGTTGCGTCTGGACTTCCGCTTGGGTTGTAAACTCTATTATATCCAAACCACATATGCACATTTCCATTTGAATCCAGAAGCACATCACAAGATCCATCATTTGTATCAATTGTATCTGCAATGCTATCATTATTTATATCTGTCATTTGGTGAAAATATGGAACTATAGGAAAAGGAGATGCAATAACCTTAGTAAACGTTACGCCATAATCATTTGATTTCCAATAAGCAACATCATTAGTTAATCCAACAAGCCCAACAACCACATAATTGTCCTTAGAGTCAATAGCATAAATATCACTTTCACCCCGAACATATCTAGTAGGATCATATCCCGGAAGAGAAATGTGATCATCAACGAAAGAGATACCCCCATCAGTAGATCGAGAAAAATACATGGGTTTGTTCAATCCATTTAATGGCTCAACATAACCAGTATCATTATGATTATTAATAATATAAATATTGTCTCCAACAGATGAGGCACGAGGCCATATAGCACCCTTAGAAGACAAAGGACTTGTCTGTGTCCAAGAAGTATTCCCAATGCCCTGATTGGTATTAAATTTCAGGTTATACTGACCAATTGCAGGGTCATGGGATGCAATAATTTCCTGATTGGCTGTATTCGAACATATTGTTGGCCAACCAGCACGATTTGTTTCGATTCGGGAATTTGGTTGAGGCCCCCATACTGTTCCATCAAAGTTTACATATGCCGAACCTCGATCAGACCATGGACTGTTTCCATCGGAAAAATTCCAAACAACAGAAACCTGTCCGCCACTATATTTCAATATACGGCGGGCAACTGAAGCATTGGTTTGTAAATCATAGGTGGTTGAACCAATAACTGTTCCGATAGGATTATAGGTAGCTGTTCGTTGAGATAATGTTTTACCCTTTTTGACCTTTTGAGGTACATTATGTTCTGTAGAAACACCGTTAGCTTTTACCCCTATCATTTTTGAGGCTGGAGCTTGAGGCGTTGTAATTTTTAACTGATTTTGAGCTTGAACCAGGAATGGCAGGCAAAGCGCTAATGTGAATAGAGCTTTTTTCATAATGTAATTCGACTTGAATAAAAGAATGAAACTTTTAAGAATTAAATTTACAGAATTATATCAGTTATCTTAATTTTCTAAAAATCTCAACCCGTTTTTAAGGTAACAAATCAGGTTTTTTGTACCTATTTACCTGCCGCATTTATTTAGAAAATTTTATAATCCATTTGAAATCATGTTTATAATAAAGATAAAATTTGTTAGTAAAAATGAAATTGAAAGCCTTTGGATTTTGGAAACCACTATTAAGGCCATTTTCTTTCTATATCTGGATTAAATTATTCAGTTGATTATATTCAATATCCTTGCATTTTTATTAAAATCTTAAGTAACAAAAGATCAAAAAAAAGGGCTGTCGAATTGACAGCCCTTTCAATTAAATAACTTAAAATTACTTAGTAACTACCAGTTTACGGGTAATTACAGAATTTTCTGTTGTGAAAGTATAGAAGTAAACACCAGCTTCCAAAGTTGAAAGATTAGCATTTACAGTGTGGCTTCCTGCAGCAAAAGTACCATTTGCAATAGTCATTACTGATTGACCAAGTGCATTGGAGATTGTGATTTTTGCAGAGCTATTGGCATTCAAATCAAAGTTAAAAGAAACTGATCCTGAAGCAGGATTAGGATATGCATTGATGCTGGTAGCATTAGTAGATGCAATATCGTTGAAACCAACTGTTGCGTTACCACAAGGACCAAAAGCCCCAGAGATAATAGAAGCTAAATCAAATCTTGCATAACGGATTTCGCTTACAACTGGATCATCACCATTTGTAAGTTCTGTACCTGGTTCTGGATCCGCCATGAAGGACATGTGCATAAATCCATCAGAAGAGAAACGGTTAATGTTTGCAAAAACTTCTTCAGAACCAAAACGATCCGTTGAAACTGCATCGTTTGTTAGATTTTGTTCTGGATTCCAAGTTAAACCACCGTCATTTGACCAGGTTACCATAACGTCACGGTAGTTTTGACCATTTGCAGTGGAGTCAGCACCTTCGCGAACAGCAGAGAAAATGCAATATGCATTACCAGCATTATCTGTCATACCCATTGGCATTGAAGCCAAACAAGAAGTACGGTAACGAGCTCCTTGGTCTCCTGAAGTACCATTAGTTGTTAAATCACCGATGGTTAAAGTACCATCGCCATCGCAATCAACTGCGCCAGCAATAATTTGAAGTGAATCAAATTGCTCACTGTAATAAACAATACCGTTAGTTCCAGGGAAGAAGAAAGTTGAATCAGGGCTTCCAGCAGGGTTAATCATTCTTGTGTAACCGAACCACATATGCACATTACCAGAACCATCCAGTAATACATCACAAGAGCTATCATTGGTATCAAGTGTATCAGCAATACCATCACCATCTACGTCTGTAAGCTCATCGCTGTAAGCTGCAAAAGGGAAAGGAAATGGTATATATTTTGTGAAAGTAGCACCATAATCCATAGATTTCCAGTAAGCCACGTCATCAGTAAAGCCAGCTAAACCAACTACTACGTAGTTCTCATTGGCATCAATAGCGTAATTATCGCCACCACCACGAGTATATCTTGCAGTATCATATCCAGGCATAATAATGTGATCATCAACGAAAGTAATGCCACCATCAGTAGAACGGGAGTAATACATTGGCTGCTTCATTCCATTTAATGGCTCAACATAACCTGTATCATTGTGATTATTCAAAACGTATAGATTATCACCTACAGATGTTGCGCGAGGCCAAATTGCACCCTTGGAGGACAATGGAGTTGTCTGAGTCCAAGAAGTATTACCAATTCCCTGATTCGTATTGAATTTCAGGTTGTATTGACCTGTTGCAGGATCATGAGAAGCAATAATTTCTTGATTATTTGAATTTGAGGCAATTGCTGGCCAGCCAGTACGGGTTGTTTCGATACGTACAGAAGGCTGAGGACCCCACATTGTACCATCAAAATTTACATAAGCGGAACCACGGTCAGACCATGGGCTTGCAGCGCCAGAGAATGTCCAAACAACAGAAATCTGACCAGCATTGTATTTCAAAATACGGCGGGAAACAGAAGCATTGGTTTGCAAATCGTAAGTAGAAGTACCGATTACAGATCCGATTGGATTGTAGGCAGCAGTACGTTGGGACAAAGATTTACTCCTGTTTGCATTTTGGAGTACATCCTGATCGGTAGTAACGCGATTAGCTTTTACAGCTTTCGTTTTAGAAGCTGGCAGCTGAGGCGTATTGGTTGAAAGACGACTCTGCGCGTGAACCAAGAATGGCAGGCAAAGCGCAAAAGTGAGCAGAACTTTTTTCATACTGAAGAACTGTTTGTTTAATTAGTGAAACTCTTTTAAGACCTGAAATTACGCAATTTTTCTTTAAAGTAAACCGAATGTTAACGATTCAATATCCTCAGAAGGAAACTTTACGTGTGAAATTTTGTCCGTTGCCGGAAAGAACGAAAAGGTAAATTCCTGAATTCCAACTACTTGCTTCAAAAAAGAGTCTTTCTCCTTTGTTTGCATTTTGTTGAAAAACCAACTTACCTTCAATATTATAGATGCTGAATATTCCGTTTTGGTTGCATTGAATTGTTTTATCAAATCCTGGAAGGTTATTTGATATTGAAAATGCGTCCTTAACAAACAGCTGGTTTTCGCCATTTGAAGTGGCTATACCTGAACATGGGCCTGCATTTGGATTCATTATATCATAAACAGGCACTTTTTGATAAACAATATCATTGACTCTAGGATCATCTCCATTTTGAACTTCTGTTCCTGGTTCATCATCTCTCATATAAACAAGGTGTAGGTCAGAATCTACTTTTCTACCTGCTGAAGCATAAATCTCTTCCAAACCTGGATTTGGATTATTGGTTCCGTTGGTAATATTTACCGGAATTGACCAAGTAGTACCAAAGTCAGTAGAATACATGACATATAAATCTCTATAATTTTGTCCGTTAGCCGTTGAATCTTCCTCATTCAGAGCAGAATAGGTAAGATATAGAGTTCCAGAATCATCAATAGCAGCAGATGGCATTGAACACATGCCTGTAATTCTATACTGTCCTCCCTGATTTCCAGATGTATTATCTAAAGTAAGATCACCAATTTCAAGACTACCACTTTGGTTACAATCTTCAACACCTGTGATTACAGTTGGAGTTGTGTTTATTTCGCTCCAATATATCAAGCCGTTGGTACCTGGGAAGAAGAAAGTGCCAGTACCATCATTGAAAAGTCTGGTATACCCCCAGAAAGCATGCATATCTGCATTTGAATCCAAAAGGATATTCAAAGTTTCATCATTAGAATCAAGGGTATCAGCAATTCCATCTCCATCAGCGTCGCTGATTTCGTTATTAAACGCCTGAATTGCAAAAGGCCAGGCAACCGTTTTAGTAAAAGTAGCGCCATAATCTGTTGATTTCCAAACAGCTACGTCATTTCCAAGTCCACCAGCAATAATAGCTACAAAATTATCTCTGGCATCAATATCATAGGCATCGGGTCCTCCTGCAGCATAAAATGTTGAGTCATACCCTGGCAAAGAAATGTGGTCATCTACATAGGTAATTCCACCGTCGGTAGATCTGGAGAAATACATAGGTTGTTTAACAAAACTGATTGGATCAACAAAGCCTGTATCCTGATGATTATCAACAATATAAATATTGTCATCAACCGAGGTAGCTCTTGGCCAAACCGCACCAGAAGCACTTAAAGGAGTAGATTGTGACCATGAAGCATTACCAATTCCTGTATTTTCAGATTGAACGAGCAGATATCCGGAAAAATCATGAGAGATAACCAATTCATGCTGAGCAACATTGCTAGAGAGGGTTGGCCAGCCAGTGCGAATGCTTTCAATTCTAACAGAAGGAGCTATGCCCCAACTTGTTCCATCATAATTCACATAAGCTGTACCTCTGTCTGAAAAAGGAGAGGCGCCACTTGAAAAAGTCCAAACGGCAGACATTTTTCCGCCGTCATATTGTTTTAACCTTCTGGCTACAGAAGCATTGGTTTGCAAATCATAGGTAGTAAATCCAATCAAAGTTCCCATACTTGAGGTTCTTGAGGATTTAGGAAGGGCATTTAAATGAGTATTTTTTCCAATCACATTAGATGATTCAGAAGCTACTCTATTGAAATTCAATGGATTACTACCCAATTGAATAAACCTGGATTTAATTTGAGCTGTTCCAAGCAAGGAAACACCCAGAGTTAATGTTGCAAATAGTAAGACTTTTTTCATGTTTGAATTGAATGCTAATTTATGGAGTTAGAATGAATTTTAATCTAAAAAATACTTAAATGAAGTTTTTTTTCGTTTCAATTCGCGTAACAATTTAGCCTAAATTTACCCCTAAATTCAGCCTTATGAAGAACATGTCATCCAGAATAATAATTGTAGCAGTAATACTTGTACTGTTGGCTACAATCGGATACTTACTATTTACCAATTCCCAAAAATCTTCAGAAAATGAAGTTTTGATGGAGAATAAAGAACAATTGGAAACTGAAATAGTTGACCTTGAAGCCGACCTTAAAAACCTTCAAACCGATATTGAACGTAAAGATCTGGCAATCAATGAAAAAGACCAGATGCTCGCTGATAAAACAGCAGAATTGGAAAAGAAACAAAAGCAAATTGATCAGTTGCTGAAATCCGGTAAAATCAACAAGCAACAAAGCGACGAATACAAAGCAAAAATTGACCAGCTCAATTATTATATCCAGAAATATCAGGCTGAAATTGCTGAGTTAAGGGCTCAGAATCAAAAGCTTACAGAAGAAAATCAGGCATTAGCCTCTTCCAAGGATAGTATTAAAGAAAAAGCTTCAGAGGTTGAAAACCAGAATAAACTCATGTCCACCAAACTGGAGGCGGCAGCTATTTTAAAGGCATCTGATTTTCAATTTTCTACTTTGAATAAAAATGGCAAGGAATCTGATAAGGACATTGAATTCAAGGCAGGTAAAATAGATAAACTTAAAATTTGTTTTGTAGTTCAGGACAATGCAGTTGCTAAAATCGGAAATCGTGATTTATATGTTGTTATCCAAAAACCTGATGGTTCAACCAACAAAAACATGGAATCCACCTCAGGTAACTTCACATTGAATGGCAAGGAATCGGTTTATTCGGTGAAACAAAATATCGAATATGACCGCAGTAATAAGAAGGTTTGCGTAAATTATAGCAATCCTGCCAAGGAAGAATTCATGAAAGGCGTACACAAAGTTCTGGTGTATTCTGATGGATACGAGATTGGCAAAAGTGAATTTAAAGTAAAATAACCCCTACAAAAGGGTTTGCATAATTTCCATAAGTTCATCGGCGAGCTTTTTTCGGTCAAACAATTCCTTTGCTAGAGCAACTGCATTAGCTGACATTTTCTGTCTTAAATCAGGATTTGTGGCCAATAATTCAAGATTGGATGCTAAGGATTCATTATCCATTTGATTGGAGGATAATCCACATTGATATTTTTCCAAAAGGTCTGCCTGCCATCCTTTATAATTAATCACAACCGGAAGTCCGGAAGCCAAATAATCATATAGTTTATTTGCACTATTGGTTTCCAATATTTTATAGGGTGCAAAACAAACCACCCCTATAGCATATTCATTAAGTTTTTGGGGCATTGATTCTTTTGGAACTCCCTGTTTGAATATAACATTGGTTGTTTTCAACTTTTTAGAAAGGTCTTTCACCAGTTTTATTCGATTTCCATTTCCGATAATATCGATTTTAAGGTTCGTCTTCCTGTTTTCCAGAATTTTTACAGCATAAATTAAATTTTCAAGACCGTTAGCTTTGCCAATTGTTCCGGAATAAACAATTTTCAATTCTTCCTTTTTTTTATTTAAAGGCTTAAATGCATCAGAATCTGTTCCATTGTAGGATAAAAACAGTTTTTGTTTGGGTATTCCGTAATTTTCAAGAATCTCCAACATTCCAGGAGACAAACAAATAATCTTTTGTGCTGTATTATATAGGCGACGCATTTTAAGATTTATAAGTTTTGCAATAAATCCAGGAAGAATTTGCATTCCATGCGGAACCTCAGGCCATAAATCAACCAATTCAATAACTAAAGGCTTATTGAGTTTCTCAGCAAGAATTCGACCTGTTTCTGCCACTGAAGGTGGCGTACTTGAGGCATAAATCAAATCAATATTTTCTATCAGGTTTCGATATTTTAATATTAATAAGTGAAATTTATAAAATGAGTAAATTCTTTGGAGATAATTCTGAAAATGCGAATATTTTACATCAAGTGATATTACTTTGAATCTTTCAATTCCAATATCTACAATACAACATTCTTCACTATTATTTGTTTTTCTAATCTGATTTCCGGTAAACAAGAGTACCTCATGGCCACAATCAGCCCAGGATTTACAGATATCATAAGAACGATTATTCCCTGGAAACTCCGGTGTACTGAAATGAAGGTGCAAAAAGAGCACTTTCATTATTTATTTTCTGGTGATTTCTGAAATTGCACCTGAATTTTTCCTGCACCTTCAGGCTTTGGGATATTGGATTTTGCTTTTAAATAAAGGAAAATCATCAACCCAACAGTTATTAATACAAATAACCACGCTATTCCAGTTTCAAAGTATTCTTTTTGCGATAACAACAGGAAAAGAAAAAATCCAGATATTCCCGCAACTCCTGTCAACAACCAGGGAATCAATTTTTCGGGTATTCCAAGGAAACATAAATGATGCGTTGTATGATCTTTCCCTCCAATAAAAGGGGATTGTTTTCTTGCCAAACGGGCGATAACAACAATGCTTGTGTCCATAAAAAAAACTATAAAAAGTAAAATTACTGGCAACAATCTGTTTAAAAAAGGAACATTTACTATAGGTTCTGAAAGAGCTAATTTAATTCCTAGGTAGGCCATAATAAATCCTAAAATCATACTACCTGTATCCCCCATATATAATTTTGAAGGATGCAGGTTAAAAAACAAGAATGCGATGATACTAGCGGCCATCCCAAAGGCTAAGAAACTAGGCAGTCCAAGGAAATAACCTGGTAAAAAAGCTGCCAAAAGTAATGCGGGTAATGAGACCATTCCAGCCACACCATCCATATTGTCTATCATATTAACACTGTTCATTAACCCAGCCACCCAAATTATAGTTATTGCCGCATCCAGCCAGGTAAGTCCAAACAATTGAATACTAACTCCAGAGAACACTAAAGTTATTCCACAGAGTAACTGAAGCAGAAATTTCTGAAGCGGCCTTGTATCATATGCATCATCAGCCAACCCTGTAAAAAAAGCAATGCTAATGCCAACAGCCAGACCTATCAATTCGTTTCTTTCTGGAAAATCATTTGAGCCATTCAAAAAGTAAAAAGTCATTCCGGAAAATATCAGTGAGAAATAAAACCCAAAACCACCAATTGTCGGCTTGGCTCTACTTCCCCAACGTATTACCGTACCATCTTTAACACCATGAACGCCAAGTGTTTTACTGAATTTCAATAACAAAACATTCAATAACCAGGTCTGAAGAAATGCAAACAAACCGGTAATAAGGAAAAGATTCAAAGGCGTCAAATATTATCAGGGCATGAAAATACAAAAACTAAAACAAAGCCCTAAGCTGTATTCTTCCGGTATGTTGAACCGGATTATCTCCTGAAGCTCTTAAATCATAATTCAAACTTAGTTCAAGTGCTTTTGTTATATAATAGGTTACAAAAACATTTGAAACCAGGTTTTTTCCTTTCCTTAATCCTTCCAGCATTTCATAAGTTGCCGATGTGCCCGAACTACCGTTTTGGAGAATATTGATTCCTTCTATTTTTAAAAAAATATTATTTTTCTCCTTAAAGTTAATTTTTAGTTCCAGCGAGACTTTTTGGAATTGAACTTTAGATTCCTCTTCGCCAGAAAAAGTAAAATTCTGTTTTTTGCTATATTCCAAACCGGCTGAAGTTCTTATTTTTCGGGAAATCTGATAATTAAATGCAGGATTAACAGAAAAATATTCTATGTTAAAATCCCTGTCAGGTTGCAAGGCAACTTCACTGATTTTATTTCCTACCTGAAACTGGTTTTCAATGCTCTTATTTGAACTAAGATTAAGTCGTTGTTTTGCTTGCCAAACGTATGAATTTCTTTCTTCATTTCCCGGATTAAGATATAACTTACTTGCATTAGAAATGTAAGTAAACTGCAAATCTCCTGTTGGATTATTTCTGAAGAAAAACAAATCCTGACGGAAAGCATAAATCGCATTAGTAACCATGGTATCTTTTACGGCTTCGCCAAATACGGGGACATAGTTTTGTATTCCAGAAGTGGAACTTCGTTTTTGCTCAAGTCTTAAGGTTGATATTAAAGAAGAATTTCTTGCCCATTTTATAAATATATTTTTTTTATCTTTTATTACTTTTTTAAACTCAATCCTACAGGAACCGCCAGTATTAATTGAATTCACAGGAACAAGCGCTGTGCCAGGCACAAGAACCCGCACATAATTTGCTCTTAGTGAATTATACGAAAGTATAAACTCCTGCAATTCTTCAATACCATTATTATTTAAATCATTCCATTCATACTGTCCTTGTCCTTCGGTAACCTTAATAAACCTTATATCGCGTCTGGCAATTTGCTGTGAAGTGATTTCGTATAAAAGGGAATAATTAAGGAGTTTATTAAATGAGAAAAAATTATGTTGCAGATTCGCAACTAAGGTATTCTGATTATTGAGATTTTGATTCAGGATAAAATAAGGGTTTAGTACTTTAAACATTCTGTAAGAGGAGGTTACTTGAAAACTAACATTTGTTGCAGGATTAAATATTGTCTTAAAATAAGGAACTTGAGAAATTGATTTATTTGCCATACCCCCTGGTATATACTCCTTGTCATCCCTGTAAGTATAGGATAAATCCAAACTAAATTTTTCACCCAAGGTTTTCCTAATATAAGGTTTCAAGTCAACGAACCTGAATGACCCCAAAGAGGATGAGTCTAATGAAGACTGTGATTTATCTTCAATCCATACTTCAATTCCAGGTTTCCATTTATTAATGCTTTTATAAAAATCTCCATTATTTCTGAACCATGATGAACTAAGGCCAATACCTTTATTTTCGGTATGAATATATGTACTTAAATTTACAAATTGAATAGCTTTTATATCTGTTCCTGACAATTCTGTTACGTTTCTAAATGAATTCACATCTAGCCCAAATCTTCGAAACCCGCCTCCGGTTTTTATTCTGTATTTCGTTCCAAAATTCAAACCTGCATTTGTTTCAAAAACAAATTCATCCTGACGGGTATTTAAGTCATTGAAATTCCAGTCGCGACCATATTCCACTTTATTAATACGGTCTACATTGGTAAACCTATCTTGAACAAATCGCTGTGAAATATCGAAAAACAGTCTGGTACTATCGGTTATTTTTATGTTATCCCATTTAAGCATTAATTTATTTGCAAGACCTGAATTGTCGGAATTATCTAGGTCAGACAATCTGTTTTTATCATTTCCACTAATCGCAGTTTCGGAAATAAGTGTACATTTTTTTCCGATCGCAACTTGGACTCTTAAATCAGCAATCTGGATTAGAGCAGGTAATGGTAAAAACCTTACTGGCAAATAATCACCTTTTGGCTTTCCACTTAAAGAATCTGGTGGCATCCATTTAAACACTGAGCCATTGACAAGATTAGGATCCCGGATATAATTTCCGTTTCCAAGCCCGACGTAAGAGAAAACAATTCTATACCACGAACTATCGCTATTTTGTTCATAAATGTATCTTTCATACGAAACGTTATTAATAAAGGTATCCCGTCTTACATACCTTACTTCTGTATCGGATATACCAAGAGAATCAATACCATTTGAAACAGCCGATAACGGATTATCTCCAGCCTGAGATAGAATTGTTTTTTCCTCCACGCTTAAAGGATCAATAGGCGCATTGGCATTATCTGCCTCTCGGTTATAAGAAAAATTAAATTTAACTTTTGAATTAAATAAACTTTGGGAAGTCTGTGCAAACAATGTACTTCGGTTATAATTCCTGTCCGAATACTCAAAATCTACGACTATCCTTGAGATATTAGTAATTAGTTTCTGAGCCGTGAATGTGAGTTCTCCGGTATTGTAATCCATTGTATAATCATTTCCTTCACCTCTTCGCATAAGCTCACCATTCACATAAACTTTTTCACTTCCGGCGAGCAGTATTATAAATCGTTCTCCATTTTTACCAGTCAAACGGTAAGGACCTTGCACGCCATTCTGACCAGAAAAAGAATTTGTATTAAACTTTCCTCTTGCCACTGCTGCATTAATCTGATAGGAGCCTGATTTACTATTTACTACAACTCCGGCTCCCTGAACATTCCTGTAAAAATTTGCAAACTCAGTTTCTGCATATTTAATTTCATAGTCACCCAAGGTAAGAAAGTCATTCTGCTTTTTTAATTGTATAAATACTTTATCAAAATCATTAATTTGTTGGGTTGTTCCATCCGGCTGAATAGGAATATTCTCATCTGTTATTGTGGCAATCAGACTCAGATCATCAGCAATTTTTCCTTCAAGTTGTAAACGCAGTCCTGAATTGACAGACAGGTTTTGGTTGTTTCCAACGGTAACACTTCTGGAGATGCTGCCACTTCGTTGTAGCGCACCCATATCAAAAAGGTTATTATCTTTTCCTTTTTCTGGTCGGAAAATTGTATTCTTATCAATTATATTATCTCCAAGAAACAGTGAATCCACAGAGGACAATAAATCTACATTTCTTAAGGCATACTGTACCGACATAGGATTTGTAAAAACACGAAGTTCTATTTCAAAAGTAATCGTATCTGTCAGATTTCCAGGAAACCATATTTTACCATAATAATATTCTATCAAATAATTATATTTCTTTTCATTATAAATAAATGTTATTTTTTCAGAAAACGGAACAATTGCTCTCGATTTCAACTGAAGGGTATCTCCAGGTAGGATGGTACATACCTCCTTTGATTTATGGCTCATTTGGGCTTGCAGCTGAACCATCTGTAACCCGGAAAGGACCATTAAAAATATAATGAACCTAAGGATGTATAGTACCCGGAATTTCAATATGGAAAACCGTACCCTGGTTAATTACGCTTGAAAATGAGATTTTTCCACCTGCTGAATCAATGGCTCTTTTTGCCAAAGCGAGTCCAAGACCCATCCCTGAAGTCTTGGTTGAAAAATTAGGCTCAAAAATCCTGTCCTTAATATCTTCCGAAATCCCAATTCCAGTATCTTCAATTTCAATAATAGCCTTATTCTCAGACACTGACATTTTCAATTTTACCAATCCCTTTTCACGAATTGCATGCAGTGCATTTTTA
>Ga0209298_10002042_pt1 | contig 12735 bp, 9 predicted proteins | sample S_140806_EF_Meta_FD_187325 | JGI IMG/M metagenome (GOLD analysis project Ga0209298, IMG submission 187325) | Freshwater microbial communities from Lake Simoncouche, Canada to study carbon cycling - S_140806_EF_MetaG (SPAdes) (version 2) | ecosystem: Environmental > Aquatic > Freshwater > Lake ...
GCTGGAGCGGGTGGTGATCCATGCGATCGAGGACAGCACCTTCCGGGCTGTGCTGAAACTCCGCCGGGGCGAGGAGGAGGCGATCGAGCTGGATGCCCGGCCCAGCGACGCCATCGCCCTGGCGCTGAGGACGGGGAGCGGCATCTGGATGCTGGAGGAAGTGGTGGCTGATGCCTCCATTCCAGTGGATGCCGAAGCCGACGCGGAAGACCAGGAGGATTTCCGGCGCTTCCTCGACCGCACCAGCCCGTCGGATCTGGTCCGCCATCTGCGGCGGGGTCTTGAAGAAGCCGGACCCGGCGAGCAGGACAGCGGTGAGCAGCCGTCCGGGGGGACTGACGAACCTGGAGCCGATGACCCTGCCACTCCAGGGCCCTGAGGCCGGCCTGGGCAGACCGGCAGCGGCCCGCAACGGTTCCCCATCCCTGGAATCCAGCACCGGAGAAAGCCTGACGGCGGATCGTGCCACCGGGGCCACGGCCAGCGGCGATGGGCTCGATCGGAGCATGGTCCGGCGTCCCTTCGGCGGCGGGAGGCCGGTCTCCCTGTTCACCCTGGGCACGATGCGAGCCCTGGAGAGCAGCCGGATCTTGGGGAGGGTGGTTGATGCCGCCCTGGCGACTGGCATCAACCACATCGAGACAGCACCGGCCTACGGCCCGGCGGAAGCCTTCCTCGGCGAGGTTCTCGCTCGCTTGGCGGAGCGTGATCCGATCTGCCGCTCCGAGCTGGTGCTCACCAGCAAGCTGCTGCCGGGTTCCGGCGAAGGGGTGGGGTTGGCCGAGGGGCTAGAGCAATTGCGCTCCAGCCTGCGGCGCCTACGCATCCAGCGGCTGGACAACCTGGCGGTCCACGGCCTCAACACCGAGGCCCACCTGGCCTGGGCCCTGCGGGGGGCCGGTGCCGAGCTGCTCAAGGCCGCCGTGGCCGAAGGTCTGGTGGGCCAGGTGGGCTTCTCCAGCCATGGCGGCTACGGCCTCATCGAAACTGCCCTGGCTAGTGGTCGGTTCAGCTTCTGCAGCCTGCACCTGCACCTGTTCGATCCCGAACGGCTGCCCCTGGCCCGCTGGGCCCTGGCCGAGGGGATGGGGGTGATGGCCATCTCGCCTGCCGATAAGGGCGGACGCCTCTACGACCCACCACCCCAGCTCGCGGAGGACTGCGCACCCTTTGCGCCCCTAGAGCTGGGGTATCGATATCTGCTCGCTGCGGGGATCAGCACCCTCACGCTCGGGGCGGCCCGGCCGGAGGACCTGGCCTGGGCAGAACGGTTGGCGAACTCCTCCGCGCCCCTCACGCCGGCAGAACGGGAGGCGATGGCGCAGCTGGCCGCCGCTGGCGCCGGGAGGCTCGGGATTGAGCGCTGCGGCCAATGCCGTGCCTGCCTCCCCTGCCCCTCAGAGGTTCCGATTCCCGCCCTGCTGCGGCTGCGCAACCTGGCGGTTGGCCACGGCATGGAGGCCTATGCGGGAGAGCGCTACAACCTGATTGGCCGAGCGGGCCACTGGTGGGAGGCGGTGGATGCCTCCGCCTGCCTCAGCTGTGGCGCCTGCCTGCCCCGCTGCCCCCACGACCTGGCCATCCCCGAGCTGCTGGCCGACACCCACCGCCGGCTGGCGGCAGCGCCGCGGCGGCGCCTGTGGGGATGATCTGCCATCGCTCGCCGCGCTGAAGAGCCGCAGCCCCACCAAAGGGTGAGGCGAAGGTCAGGATCGATCGGGGGCGGCCCCATCCCAGAGGGCCTGAAGACGGAGGCGCTCCGCCGGCGGCAGCGGCGGCAGGCTGCGCCAACGGGCCAGAACGGCGGCGGGGGGATGGAGGAGCTGCCGCAGCTCCGGAGGGAATGGCGCCACGGCCCTCTCCAGCTCGGCGGCTGGGAGGGGGGGCACCCAGCCGGCTGCAAGGAGGCGGGGCAACAGGGGGGGCTGTAACGCTTCCGCCAGCCAGTCGATCGGCGCGGCCGGCGCCCCCGCCGGACTGAGCAGCAGGTTCCAGCCCAGGGGCCCCCCCTGCTCGGGCAGCACCACAGCGAGACGAGGATCGCGACGCAGGAGCGGCACGACCCGCTGGCGGGGCATTACGGCGGCCTCGGCCTTGCCATTCAGCAGCAGACTCAGCCCATCGTGATCGTCGAAGGCGACGGCCTGGCGACGAAGGCGCCGCAGACGCTCAGCATCGCCATCCACCAGGTCCAGAACCACCCGCGGCGAAGAGGGAAGCACCAGCGCCCCGGCCAGGCTGGGATCGAGCAGCAGCTCCCAGCCCTCGACACGGCGCCGGACCAGGTCGGGTCGGTTGCGCAGCAGCAGCACCCAGGGGTTGATGGCCCAGGGGAAGGCCAGCTGCGGCGCTGGATCGGCGGCGAAGAGGCGGGCCACCTGGGCAGCAGCCGGGTCGAGCCGGGCCAGAAGGGCCGGCGTGCCGATCGGCTGGAGCTCGGCTCGGGGCAGGGTCGCCGCCCAGCCGTCACTGAGCTGCACCAGAGCCGGCCGGCGCGGGCCGGAGGCCAGCACGGCGGTGCGGACCTGTTCGGGCCCCTCCAGCAGCTGGGACTGCCAGGGGCCAGGCAGGCGGGTCATCCAGGCGGCGGGCAGGTCGCCCAGGCTGGCCAGCAACCGGGGCGGGGTCGCGGCCGCACACCCCGTGAGGCCCCAGGTGGCCAGGGCGAGGGAGCCACCGGCGCCGGTGCGGAGCACCTGACGGCGCGACCAGAGACGATCAGCCATGGCCGGACCGTAGGGGGTCGACGCTCCCTGGGGCGACCAGGGGGCAGGCGGCCGGTGACCTGGCCGGGCCGATCAGCTCGTTGCAGGCCGCATCACAGGCCCGGGCAAGGTGCTCGGGTGAGCGACCGGCCAGCTCCCAGAGGATCGCCAGGCCGCCCGCACCGACCCCCTCCTTCACATAGCCCCGTTCGTAATCCAGAAGGGCGGGGTGGAGGGGCCCCCGGAAGCGGAGGGAAGCGGCGAAGGCCAGGGGATGATCGATCCCCCAGTGACGGCCGATCCGACGCAGCAGCAGGGGGAGATCGCTGTCCGACTCGAAGGCCACCCAGGCCGTGGTGCCGATGGCCGCTAGAGCCGCCAGCCGGGGTCGAAGCTCCGGAGCGAGCAGGGCCAGGGCGAGGGCGAGCACCGCCGCCATCTGACTGCCGCCGGCCAGAAGCACCGGTTGTCCCGTTTCGGCGGCAGCGAGCAGCAGGCCGGCCGCCAGGGCCTGCATCGGATCACCCAGGGCGGCCAGCACCGCCACCGGGTCGGGCGGTATCCGCCGGGCCGCGGCAGGGACCGGGGTGCGGGCCGCCGCCGCCGCCAGGCCACGCGCCACCAGATCCGCCTTGAGGGCATGGGCCGGGCGGTGGAGGCTGCCGCTCACGATGCCACCCGCCTCGATGCCGAGGCCCATGAGCAGCGCCTGGGCCGTGGTGGTGCCACCCGGAACGCATTCCGCCAGCACCAGGGGCAGGGGCCCACCGGACGGGGCGGAACGCGCCGCGGACCGCCCCCAGCGCCGGCCCTGCTCCAGCAGGGCCTCCACCCGGGTGCGGTCCATGGCGGATCCGGTGCTGAGGCATCGGGCCGGACCGCCTCCGGCCGGAGGCGGAAGGCGCAGGTGGGGCACCGCGGGCGCCACCGCGCAGCCCAGGTCAACGACGAGGGGATGGAGACCCAGACCCTGGAGAACCACCCGGGAGATCAGGGCCGGTGAAACCCCCGCTGGTAGCGGAGGCAGGGCGTGGGGCAGGGCCACCGTGGGCCCCAGAACCAGCAGCTCAGCATCGGCGGCGGCCGTTCCGCGCCGGGATTCGGGACTGGTGCCAGCGGCGGAGATGCCAGGCACCGCGGCCGTATGGGTGGCAGCGAGCAGCACCAGCACCCGGCAGGCGGGAAGGCTCGCCCGCCAGGAACGGCACCAGGATTCGGCCGTCTCCGGCGCTCCGAGCAGCAACCGGGGCAGCGCGCTCATAGGGGATCGAGGGCCACCAAGGCCTTCAGGGCCTCCGGCGGTTCGCCGATCGGAGACTGGAGCCGGGGGAAGATCCAATAGGCCACCGCATGCAGGCAGAGGGCCATCAGGAGGTTCTGAATCAGCACCAGCGCCAGGGCGGTGACCTGAACTTGGGCGAGGTCGATGCCGGCGCTCAGCCCCACTAGGCCCAGCAGACGCTCCAGCAGGCCGGCGGCGGCGGTGGTGATCAGCACCCAGAGGTTCTCCCCCACCAACACCGAGAGCACGGCCAGCCGCACGAAGAAGCCCAGGCTGCCGATCAGCCCAGCCACCGCCAGGCTGATCCACCAGCTCAGCCGCCGCCGCCAGCTCCAACCCAGCCACAGGGCGAGAAAGCCATAGGGGAAGAGCACCAGCGGGCCGCGGATCGGCCCCATCAGGGCCACCAGCAGCAGGCCCAGCACCACCACCCCCTCAAGGGCGCAACGCCAGCCGTGGCGCAGCTGCAGCAGGGCCAGAGGCAGGGGCAAAGCCAGACGGAACAGGGGGCTCCCCACCGGTAGGTAATAGAGGGCAACCCACAGCAGGGCGGTGGCGGCGGCCAGATAGGCGGTGTCCATTAGCTGGCGGGCCTGACGGTGGCTGAGCTGCCGCTGGGGGGGGAGGGACATCGAGGGACAGGGGCCTCAGCGGGGGGGCGGGGCTGGACGCACCTGGGGAACGGAGGGAACCACCGGCGCCACCGCTGGTGCTGCAGTGGTTCCACCGGCCATCCGTTCAATCGTCTCCACCTCAAAGGGCACCCCGGCGGCCCGCAGGGCCTCGGTGACCACCTCGGCCGGCGCGGAAGGATCAGCCTGGGGCAGGCGGATGGTGACCCGGTAGGGCGCCGGATTGGCCGGTACCCGGGCGGCGGGGCGCTGGGCCATGGCCGGGTTAGCTCCGGCAGCCGGGACGGCGCCGGGCGCGCTGGAAGCACCGGGCTTCGCAAGGGCCGAGGAAGTGGCCGCCGGCCCGACTCCAGCGGGTTTGGCGACCGGGCCGGTAGCCGCCGCTCCTGGCTGGGCACCAGTCGTTGCGGCTGGGCCTGCCGGAGGGGCGCCGGGATTGGCTAGGGCTTCGCGCTGGCGGGTGGCCTGGGCGTCGGCAGGGGAAGGGGTGACGGTTGCGCCGGGAGTTGCGGTTGCGCCGGGGGGTGCGGTGGGGCCGGGAAAACTCCGGGAGAGGGCTTCACCGAAGGGGGTGCCACTGCAACCCCCCAGCAGCAGCGGCAGCACTGCCAGCAGGACCCTTGGCAGGGCTGGCGGGCTGGGACGCTGGAGCGGGAAGGTTGCGGGAGCCATCAGCTGCCCGCCGGCTTGATCACCCTCACGGCGCTGGCCCGCAGCCGGCCGGTCTTGGTGGTGGCAGGGGGCTTGGTGGCGGGCTTGGCGGTCTTGGCCTTGGCGGCAGAGGCCTTGGGGGATGCGTCCCTGGTGGAGCGGGCCCGACCGGAACCCTTACCGCTGGAGGCCTTCGCGGCCAGCAGCTCGACCGCCTGTTCCGGCGTGATGGTGTCGGCCGTAGTGCCCTCCGGCAGCGAAGCATTCACCTTGCCCTGCTTCACATAAAGCCCGTAGGGCCCATTGAACAGCTGGATTGCCTCCTTGGCCCCTTCCGGTGTGCCGAGGTCCTTGAGGGCGGTGCGGCCGCCGCGGCCCCGCTTGGGTTCGGCCAGCAATTCGAGGGCCCGGTTGAGGCCGATTAACAGCACGTCGTCGTCGCCCTTGAGGGAGCGGTATTCCTTCTCGCCCTTGCCCTTGTCGTGCACCACATAGGGCCCGAAGCGGCCGAGGCCGGCCTGCACCTTGCCGCCCTCGGGGTGCTCGCCCAAGTGGCGGGGAAGCCGCAGTAGGCCAAGGGCATCCTCCAGCGTCATGTCCTCGGGTTTGCTGCCTTTCGGCAGGGAAGCCCGCTTGGGTTTGGGGGTGGCCTCACTCGCCTGGCCGAGCTGGAGATAGGGGCCGTACTGGCCAAACAGCAGGTAGACCGCTTCGCCGGTCTCGGGATCCACCCCAATCGATTCGGGGCCATCGGCCTTCTGCTTGAGGATCAGCTCGGCCCGCTCCGCATCGAGGTCGGCCGGGGTGATCTCCACCGGCAGGGTGGCCTTGAGCAGCTCCTCGCTGCCATCGTCTGACACCCGCTTCTTCTCGAGATAGGCCCCGAAGCGGCCGATCCGCACCACGCAGGGGAGGCCCTCCAGTTCCACGGTGCGGGAGACACCGGGGTCGATGTCGCCCTCGCGCTGCAAAACCTGGGTTTCGAGCCCCTTCTCACCCTTGTAGAAGCCCTCCAGATAAGGCAGCCACTCCACCTTGCCGGTGGAGATCTCATCGAGGCTGCTCTCCATCCGGGCGGTGAAGCTGGTATCGACCAGATCCGGAAAATGTTCCTCCAGCAGGGCGGTCACCGCGAAGGCGGTGAAGCTGGGGGTGAGGGAATTGTTCTGGAGCGTGGCGTAACCGCGGTCCACGATCGTGCCGATGATCGAGGCATAGGTGGAGGGGCGGCCGATGCCCTCCTTCTCGAGCATCTTCACCAGGGCTGCCTCGCTGTAGCGGGCCGGGGGCTGGGTCTGGTGACCGAGGGCCTCCACCGCCTCGCCGGCGGGTGCATCACCCACCTTCAGTGCCGGCAGCAGCACCTCCTGTCCCTCCAGGGCGGCATCAGGGTCGTCACTGCCCTCCACGTAGGCGCGGAAGAAGCCGGCGAAGTCGATCCGCTTGCCGCTAGCGCGGAAGGTGGCCGGACCCTCGGCGCTGCCGGCAGCGGCCTCCAGGTCAACCGCCAGCATGGTCAGCTTGGCGTCGGCCATCTGGCTGGCCACGGTGCGCTTCCAGATCAGCTCGTAGAGCGACAGGTCACGGCCGTCGAGACCGGTGTCGGCGGGCGTGCGGAAGGATTCCCCGGCCGGGCGGATCGCCTCGTGGGCCTCCTGGGCGTTGCGGGCCTTGGTGGTGAACTGGCGGGGGGCCGGCGAGAGGAACTCCTTGCCGTAGCGGTCGGCCACGCAGCTGCGGGCCGCATTGATCGCCTGGTCGGAGAGGTGCACCGAGTCGGTGCGCATGTAGGTGATGAAGCCCCGCTCGTAGAGGGCCTGGGCGGTCCGCATCGTTTCCCGGGCCGAGAGCCGCAGCTTGCGGTTCGCCTCCTGCTGCAGGGTGCTGGTGGTGAAGGGGGGCACCGGCTTGCGCACGGTGGGTTTCTCCTCCACCGCCGTGACCCGCCAGGGGCCAGCCTCCACCGCCGCCACCAGGGAGCGGGCCTCGGCCTCAGCGAGCAGCCGCACCTTGCTACCGGTCTTGAGGGCTCCGGTGCTCTCATCGAAATCGCTGCCGCCGGCGATCCGCTCGCCCTTCACCTGGCTGAGCTTGGCCTCGAAGCGGAGGCCGCCGTGGCTGAGCCTGGCCTTGAGGTCCCAGTAGCTGCCGCTGCGGAAAGCCCGCCGCGCCCGCTCACGCTGCACCAGCAGTCGCACCGCCACCGATTGCACCCGGCCGGCCGAGAGGCCCCAGGCCACCTTCTTCCACAGCAGCGGCGAGAGGGTGTAGCCCACCAGTCGATCGAGGATGCGGCGGGTCTCCTGGGCATGGACCAGCTCCATGTCGAGCTCACGGGTGCTCTCCAGGGCCCGGCCGATCGCCTCCTTGGTGATCTCGTGGAACACCATCCGCTTGACCTCCACCTTGGGGGAGAGGAGCTGGAGCAGGTGCCAGCTGATGCTTTCGCCCTCCCGGTCTTCGTCCGTGGCCAGCAGCAGCCGCTCGGCGCCCTTGAGGGCGTCCTTCAGCTCCTTGACGACCTTCTTCTTGTCCTTCGGCACCACGTAGAGGGGCTCGAAGTCGTTGGCGGTGTTGACGCCAAGGTTGGCCCACTTCTCGCCTTTGTGGGCCGCGGGGATCTCGCTGGCGTTGTTGGGGAGATCCCGCACATGGCCCATGGAGGCCTCCACGCGGAAGTCCTTCGGCAGGTACCCCCGGATGGTTTTGGCCTTGGTAGGGCTCTCGACAATGACCAGGGTGTGCGCCACAGAAACGCAGGAAACCGCTTCCCTCTTTATCGCATCGGCGGGCGGGGCGCCTAATCCGGTGCCTGCAAAGCAGGACAAGCAAGGACCATCGCCTCCCGAAACGGCCGCTACAGTCCGCATCTCCAGATGCCTTGAACCCAGTGGCCATCACCGTGGAACTTCCAGGTGCGCTCGCTGGCCTGCTGACTGGCCCCCACCCGCTGGCCCACTTGCCAATGGCCCTCACGACGTCGTCGTCCGCCGTGACCGACACGATTGCCTCGGGCCTCAGCACGGGAAGCCTGAACCTCCAGCTCAACGCTGGCGCGATCGCCCCGGAAGCCGCCGTGCTCATCGCACTGATCGCCTGCCTTCTGGTGGATCTGGCCGGAGAAAGGGCGGCGACCCGCTGGGTTCCGCCCCTCTGCTACGGCGGCCTCGGCACGGCCCTAGTGCTGCTCGCCCTGCAATGGAACGGCCCTCTGGAACCCTCCTTCCTGGGCTCCTTCCTGGCCGACAACCTGGCGATCGCGTTCCGGGGCGTTGTGGCGGCCTCCACCCTGGTGACCCTGCTGCTGAGCTGGCGCTATGTGGAGCGCAGCGGCACGCCGGTGGGGGAATATGCCGCGATCCTGCTGGCCGCCACACTGGGAGCGATGTTCCTGTGCGGCTCAACCGATCTGATCAGCATCTTCATCTCCCTGGAAACCCTTTCGGTTTCGAGCTATCTGCTCTCGGGCTACATGAAGCGCGATGCCCGCAGTTCCGAGGCGGCCCTGAAATATCTGCTGGTGGGCTCGGCTGCGGCCGCGGTTTTTCTTTATGGCGCATCGCTGCTTTACGGATTGAGCGGGGGCAGCACCAGCCTCGAAGCGATCGCCGTGGCCCTGCAGACGGCCGCCTCACCAATCACCGCCCTTTCACTGGTGTTTGTGCTGGCCACGGTGGCCTTCAAGATCGCCGCCGTGCCCTTCCACCAGTGGACTCCCGATGTCTACGAAGGATCGCCCACCCCAGTGGTGGCCTTCCTCTCGGTGGGCTCCAAGGCCGCCGGTTTCGCCCTGGCCCTGCGGCTGCTGGTGGGCTGCTTTGAGAGCTTCGATGCCCAGTGGAAATTCCTCTTCACTGTGCTGGCGGTGCTCAGCATGGTGCTGGGCAACATCGTGGCTCTAGCTCAGACCTCGATGAAACGGATGTTGGCCTACAGCTCGATTGGGCAGGCCGGCTTCGTGATGATCGGCTTGGTGTGTGGCACCGAGGACGGCTTCGCCGCGATGGTGCTCTACCTGGCCTCGTATCTGTTCATGAACCTCGGGGCCTTCGCCTGCATCATCCTCTTCTCGCTCCGCACCGGCAGTGACCGGATCGCCGATTACGCGGGTCTCTACCAGAAGGACCCCTTGATCACCCTTGGGCTCAGCCTCTGCCTGCTCTCGCTGGGCGGCATCCCCCCGATGCTGGGCTTCTTCGGCAAGATCTATCTCTTCTTCGCCGGCTGGGCCGACAAGCAGTATCTCCTGGTGGTGGTGGGTCTGATCACCTCCGTGGTTTCGATCTACTACTACATCTCGGTGATCAAGATGATGGTGGTGAAGGAGCCGCAGGAGGCCTCCGATGCGGTGAAGGCCTACCCCGAGATCACCTGGAACCTGGCAGGCATGCAATCGCTGCGCGCCGCCCTCGTGGGTTGCGTGTTCGTGACAGCTGTGGGTGGCATTCTCTCCAGCCCCCTGTTCGAGTGGGCAAGTTCCACGGTGGCGGGTACTCCGATCCTCCAGCAGGCGATTGCGGTGGCCGGGGCCTTGCCCCTGGGCTGATCGCCCCCATGGCCCATCCCCATTCCCGAATGGCTTCCCGGCACTGGTTCGCACCCAAGAGGTCGTCAGAGGTCCACCCAACAGCAAAGGAACTGTCAAGCCCAGAGGCCAAGCCGGTCGCACTCGAGGGTCCGGTGGCCGAACTCATGCATGTGAGCAAGGTCTACGGCAGAGGCGACACCATGGTTCACGCCCTCGACGACCTCTGTCTGACGGTTGAGCGGGGCGACTACCTGGCTGTGATGGGCACTTCGGGCTCGGGAAAAAGCACGGCGATGAACATCCTGGGCTGCCTCGACCGGCCCAGCAGTGGCAGCTACCGGCTCAACGGGGTACTGGTGGAAAGCCTCGATGACGACGCCCTAGCCGACCTGCGCAACCGGGAGCTGGGGTTCGTGTTTCAGCAGTTCCACCTGCTGCCCCAGATCAGCGCCCTCGACAACGTGATGCTGCCGATGATCTACGCCGGGGTGCCCGCCGAGGAGCGGCGCGAGCGGGCCCGGCAGGCCCTGGAGCGGGTGGGCCTCGCCAATCGGCTCGACAACCGCCCCAACCAGCTCTCAGGGGGCCAGCAGCAGCGGGTGGCGGTGGCGCGGGCGATCATCAACCGGCCGGCGATGCTGCTGGCGGATGAACCCACCGGCGCCCTTGACTCCCGAACCACCGAGGAGGTGCTGGCCATCTTCGATGACCTCAACGGCCAGGGCATCACAATCCTGCTGGTGACCCATGAGCAGGAGGTGGGCGACCGGGCCCGACGGGTGGTGCACTTCCGCGATGGACGACTCGCGGGCTAGTCGAATCTCCGGTTCGTCGACTTGCCGCTGGGTCGACGCGCAGGCCAGGAGGGTGCTGCCATACCCATACTCCGACCATCCGGCCTTAAGGCGCTGATAGGGTTCGACCACAAGAATGCCGTTCAGATGGCTTCGGGACTATTGATCGAAGGCCTGCTGATCCTGGTGCTGATCATCGCCAACGGCATCTTCTCCGGTTCGGAGATCGCCGTGGTCTCGGCCCGCAAGGTGCGCTTGGAGCAGCAGGCCCAGCGCGGCAACCGCAAGGCCGGGGCGGCCCTCAAGCTGGCCAACGCGCCGAATGACTTTCTCTCCACGGTGCAGATCGGCATCACCCTGATCGGCATCCTCAGCGGTGCCGTGGGCGGCGCCACCATCGCCCAACGCCTGGAGCCGCTGCTGGCCTCCGTGCCCTGGATCGGCCGCTCCTCCGAGGGGGTGAGCGTGGCGCTGGTGGTGGGGGTGATCACCTACCTCTCGCTGGTGATCGGCGAACTGCTGCCCAAACGCATCGCCCTCAACGACCCCGAGGGCATCGCCTGCGCGGTGGCGGGCCCGATGCGCGCCCTCTCCCGGTTCAGCGCTCCGGTGGTGCGCCTGTTGGGCAGCTCCACCGAGGCCCTGCTGCGGCTGATGGGCATCCGTGACAGCGGCGAACCGGACCTCACCGAAGACGAGATCAAGGCGCTGATCCGCCAGGGCGCCGAAGCGGGGGTGTTTGAGAAGGCCGAGCACAGCATGGTGCAGCGGGTCTTCCGCCTGGGGGACCGCCCGATCCGGGCCTTCATGACTCCCCGCACCGAAATCAACTGGCTCGATTCCGAAGAGAGTCCTCTAGAGCAGCTCGAGACGGTGATCGGCAGCAACCATTCCCGCCTGCCCGTGGGCCGGGGCAGCCTCGATGCCTGCGAGGGCGTGCTGCGCGCCAGCCAGTTCCTGGTGGCCGAGCGCCTCTCCCGGACCGGGCGGGAACCGGCCGAAGCACCGGACAGCCCGCAGCCCGAGGCGGGGGGGCCGGTGGCCCTGGAGCCGTTGCTGCAGCCTCCGCTCTACGTGGCGGAAACGATGCGAGCCCTGGCGGTGATCGAGCGGTTCCGGGAATCGGGCAGCCACATCGCCCTGGTCACCGATGAATTCGGCGGCATCGAGGGCCTGGTGACCGTGACCGATCTGATGGAGGCGATCGTGGGGGATTTGCCCTCCGCCGAAGATGAGGAGGACCCTTCCGTGGTGCAGCGCGAAGACGGATCCTGGCTGGTGGATGGGTTGCTGGAATTCGAGGCCTTCAAGGAACTGGTGGGGCGCACCAGCCTGGCGGGCGAGGGCAGCGGCGATTTCCACACCCTCGGTGGCTTCGCCATGCACCACCTGGGCCACATCCCCCGCAGTGGTGAACTCTTCAATATCGATGGGCTGCGGATCGAGATCCTCGATATGGATGGCAACCGGGTCGACAAGGTGCTCGTGAGCCTGCTGCCGGGCGACCAGAAGCTGCCGGGGAAAGGTGAACCCTGAGCGTGTAACAACTGCAGGGACCGCCTTGCGGGTTCAGGGATAGCAATTAGGCACGAAGAACTGCTCGCCGATAGGGGGCCGTTCCACCGCCCGGGCCGGCTTGCGGGGCGGCAGCTTGATCGCGGCAGGGGTCATGTCCTGATAGGGCACCTTGCTAAGCAGGTGATGGATGGTGTTGAGCCGGGCGCGGCGCTTGTCGTCCGCCTCCACGGTGAACCAGGGCGCCTCGGGGATGTTGGTGTGGGAGAACATCGCGTCCTTGGCCTGGGAAAAGGCCTCCCAGCGGTCGCGGGCCTCAAGATCCATCGGGGAGAGCTTCCAACGGCGCATCGGGTCCTCGATGCGATCGCGGAAGCGGGCCTCCTGCTCGGCATCACTCACCGAGAACCAATACTTGAGCAGCAGGATGCCGCTGTCCACAAGCATCCGTTCGAATTCGGGGCAGGCCCGCATGAACTGCTCCACCTCATGCTCTGTGCAGAAGCCCATCACCCGCTCCACCCCGGCGCGGTTGTACCAGCTGCGATCGAAGATCACGATCTCGCCAGCGGAGGGGAAATGCTCCACGTAGCGCTGGAAATACCACTGGGTCTTCTGTTGGTCGGAG
>Ga0209298_10002045_pt1 | contig 12727 bp, 13 predicted proteins | sample S_140806_EF_Meta_FD_187325 | JGI IMG/M metagenome (GOLD analysis project Ga0209298, IMG submission 187325) | Freshwater microbial communities from Lake Simoncouche, Canada to study carbon cycling - S_140806_EF_MetaG (SPAdes) (version 2) | ecosystem: Environmental > Aquatic > Freshwater > Lake ...
AATACAAGGGGGCCAGCATGTATTAAATTTTTGTGCTAATAATTATTTAGGTTTATCCTCACATCCAAAAGTGATTGAAGCTGCAAAAGCAGCGATTGACACCCATGGATTCGGATTATCCTCTGTTCGTTTTATTTGTGGCACACAGGATATTCATAAAACATTGGAAGAAAAGATATCTACTTTTTTAGGAACAGAAGATACCATATTATATGCCGCAGCATTTGATGCAAATGGTGGTGTGTTTGAACCCTTGTTTGGAGAAAAGGATGCGATTATTTCTGACTCCTTAAACCATGCATCTATTATTGATGGCGTAAGACTTACAAAGTCTATGAGGTATCGATACGAGCACAATTCAATGGAGGACTTGGAAGCAAAATTAAAAGAAGCCATTGCTGCAGGTGCCGTACAAAAAATTATTGTAACAGATGGCGCATTCTCAATGGATGGCACTATTGCACAATTAGATAAGATTATGAAGCACTTGTAATGACAGATGAATGTCATTCCACAGGATTTTTAGGTAAAACAGGAAGAGGCGTACATGAATTAAAAGGTGTGATGGGTAAGGTAGATATTATTACGGGCACTTTAGGAAAAGCATTGGGTGGCGCTTCTGGTGGATTTACATCTGGTAAAAAAGAAATCATTGATTTATTAAGACAACGTTCAAGACCTTATTTATTTTCAAACACTCTAGCACCTTCTATCACTGGTGCTTCAATTGCTGTTTTTGATATATTATCACAAACCACAGAGCTCAGAGATATATTAGAAGCCAACACGACTTATTTTAGAAAAAAAATTACTGAAGCAGGATTTGATATTAAACCAGGCACACATCCTATTATTCCAATCATGTTGTACGACGCAGTGGTGTCTCAGAAAATGGCAGAAAAATTATTAGAAAAAGGCGTTTATGTTATAGGATTTTACTATCCAGTCGTTGCAAAGGGGCAAGCAAGAATTCGTGTGCAAATTTCTGCTGCACATACAAGAGCGCATTTGGATCAAGCCATTCAAGCATTCATAGAAGTAGGCAAGGAATTGGGTGTGATCAAGTAATAGCTAAATTTTAAAATATAGGAGCTACATAAAACAAAAAGGGTTTACGACTATTAGATCGTAAACCCTTTTTTAAATTCACTTATAAATTCTTAGCATCAATTAATTTGAATGCCAGATGTTATTTTTGAAATTATTTAGGTAAAACAACAGCATCCAAAACGTGGATTAAGCCATTGCTTGCAGCTAAGTCAGTTGCAATTACTGTAGCAACACCACCTCTCTCGTCAGTTAAAATAACTTTACCACCTTTAATAGAAGCAACCAAGTTACCACCACTAACTGTTTTTAAAGTTACTGAACCACCACCATCTGTGATTGCTTTCACAACAGCAGCAGCATTAAAACTACCAGATACAACGTGGTAAGTTAAAATTTTAGCTAAAGTTGCTTTGTTTTCTGGCTTAAGTAGGTATTCTACTGTTCCAGCTGGAAGTTTAGCAAAAGCAGCGTTTACTGGTGCAAAAACCGTAAAAGGTCCTGCGCTTTGTAAAGTAGCAACTAAGTCAGCAGCCTTAACAGCAGCAACTAAAGTTGTATGGTCTTTTGATCCTACAGCAACGTCTACAATTGTTTTTTGAGCGTTTACTGTGATTGTGCTAGCAACAATTGCACAAGTCGCTAGTAATAAGTTTTTGATTTTCATAATATTGATTTTAACTATAACATTCCATCTTCTTAATTGTTTAGCCTATGGTGTTATTTAATCATAACATTTAGTTAGTGCCTTGAGAATCAATAGGCTAATACCTAAATTATTTTTATTGTATTAGTCAAGTAATTTTTATAGATAACCATCAATTTATTATTTGTATATTTATTCGAGCAACCAATTCAATATAAGTCTATCTGGTATTGGATTGACAGTATTGTTTAATCATTCTGTACTATTAACAATTATCTATGAACAATTTTTTACAAATAGCCAGTAACAAATTTGACTCCTACTTTAATGCTAAAGTTGTCAGAAAAATTGAGTTGCTTCTTTTAAGAGCCGCAGTTTTTTCATTTATACTCCACCTAGCAATCATTTATTTGGGGAATAATTTTAATTATTTTCAAAATTTTCAACATAGTTATTTAAAGGCTATCTACACCCCTTTTAGTTTTATACTTTTTTATGAAGTTTTTCTGCTTGTTATTATCATACCAAATTCCATATCAGAATTTATTGGGAAGCAATTTGAAGTGATTACGCTTATTACGTTGAGGAGCTTTTTTCATGATATTGCTGACTTTAATACAAGTGAAGCAATTCATCTTCAAAATCCTGCATTTTTAAGTCTGGTATATGATTTAGCAGCTTCTATTTTTATGCTAGGACTAACGATTGTATATTATAAAATTTATAATAGTAGTAATAATAAGGAAGTCATTAGAGAGTTAAATCAATTCATCAATATCAAGAAAGTGGTTTCTTTAAGTATGATTGTAGTATTATTAATTTTAAGTGTTACAAGTTTATTTAACTGGTCTGTGGATATGCTAGATGCCTTGAGGGTCAATGATCATTACCCTAATCCAAACACGGTTTTTTATGAAGACTTTTTCTCTATCATGATATTTGTGGATGTGTTATTGCTTATCATTTCATTTACTTTCCATTCCTCTTTTTTCATCATTTTCAGAAATGCAAGTTTTATTATTACAACTATTTTACTAAGAATGTCTTTAACGATTGAAAAGCCTATGAATTATATCATTATTTTAATTGGCTTTTTATTTGCAATTGCCTCCTTCTTTTTATACAGGTTTAGGTATATCCACCATAAAAGAGATAAATAAAGTCTATTTAGCCACTTTATATTCATTCAACAATCAGCTTGAATTTTTGTTATATTTATTATTAAACGCAACCACATGACATTTCAAGACCAATTGGACCACTTAATTATAGAAAAACAGGCAATACCTGAAGCCTTTGCATTGCCAGAATTGATCGATCAAAGGACCTATCTATCTGACGGTGAGTTAGTTACATGGAATGGCCCAACCCACGAAGTGTTTTCACCAATTTGTATGCACACCCCAGATGGTGCACAACGTATTAAGATAGGATCCTATCCTGTATGTACGGAAAAGGAAGCGATGATTGCATTGGACGCTGCTTGTAAAGCCTATAATGATGGTAGAGGCGAGTGGCCAACCATGTCAGTTGCTCAAAGAATTAATTGTGTAGAAAATTTTGTGATAAAAATGTTAGCGCAAAAAGAGATTGTGGTGAAGTTGATCATGTGGGAAATTGGAAAAACATACGCAGACTCTGAAAAAGAATTTGACAGAACAGTAGAATATATTTATGCAACCATCGAAGCATTAAAGGATGTGGATAGAGACTCCTCTAGATTCACCATTGAACAAGGTATTGTTGCACAAATAAGAAGATCGCCATTAGGGGTTGTACTGTGTATGGGTCCATTCAATTATCCATTAAATGAAACCTTCACTACATTGATTCCTGCAATCATCATGGGTAATACTTTATTGTTTAAGGCGCCAAAGCATGGAACGCTATTGCATTACCCAATGTTAGAAGCATTTAAATCTTGTTTCCCTAAAGGTGTGGTGAATACAATTTATGGAAGAGGAAATGTAATTATCCCACCATTGATGGAGTCGGGTAAGATCAATGTATTGACGCTCATTGGTTCAAGTAAAGTGGCGAATCAATTAAAAAAATTACATCCAAAAGTAAATAGACTAAGGGCCATACTAGGATTAGACGCTAAAAACGCAGCGATTGTTACTAAGGATGCAGATATTAAATTAGCAGTTCAAGAAACCGTATTAGGATCGCTTTCATTCAATGGACAAAGGTGTACGGCGCTTAAAACAATTTTTGTGCATCAATCCATCGCTAAAGAATTCATTGAATTATTAAAAGAGCAGGTGGCAAAATTGCAATTTGGATTGCCATGGGAAAAAGGCGTGACCTTGACACCATTACCAGAGCCTGGTAAGCCAGCTTATTTAAATGATTTGATAGAGGATGCAAAACTACATGGCGCAGCTGTGATGAATGAAAATGGCGGAACCATAAAAGAGACATTCTTTTATCCAGCTATTTTGTTTCCAGTGAATCATAAAATGAAAGTATATAGCGAAGAGCAGTTTGGTCCAATCATTCCAATCATTCCTTTTGAGGACATTGAAGAACCTATCCAATATATCATTGATTCAACACATGGTCAGCAGGTTAGTCTGTTCTCAAAAAATCAATCTGAATTAGCTAGTTTAATCGACCCATTAGTGAATCAAGTAAGCAGGGTGAATATCAATTGTCAATGTCAAAGAGGTCCAGATAGTTTTCCGTTTACAGGACGTAAGGATAGCGCAGAAGGTACTTTATCAGTAGTGGATGCTTTGAGGTCTTTCTCTATTAGATCTTTAGTAGCTGCAAAATTAACCGAGGAGAATAAGCATATCATCAACGATATCGTCTCTTCTCATCATTCTAATTTCTTAAGTACTAAGTTTATATTTTAAGCGAGGTTGGTTGAATAAAAAAAGCATGCTATTGAATAAATAGCATGCTTTTTTTATATAGTGTATTTAAAGAATCAGGCTTAATAGTGCTATTATTCAAAAATCCTAAGGCTGTTACCTGAGCGTGTAATTTTATATTGCTTCAATGGCGCACCAGCTGGACCATTGAGAACGGCACCTGTTGTAAAGAAGGCAGATCCATGCGCAGAACAGTAAAACCGATTGTTACTTGCTTGAAAATCTATTTGCACTTGTTGATGGGTGCAAACAGAACTCACTGCAATAAAATCATCGGTGAGTGTTCTGGCAATGATGATATTATTGGTTTTATCTACGTAGAATCCTCCTGCAGTATTTAAGCTGGTATAAGGATTTGTTGTGATATTGATTGTATAATCAATCGGTTTAGCAGTATTATTATTAGAAGACGGTTGAGTGGGAGCAGGACTATCTGATTTAGAACAGGATTGCATGCAACCGAAAATCAATACTGAAGCTGCGCTAAGGCCAACTTTTTCAATGAAATCTTTTCTTTCCATAATGTTAAACTTACTGAGTAAATAATAATAAATATAAATCATAACAATGGTTAAAGTACTTTTGTTGTAGAAATTAATTTTAGTTAACTAAATATATTTCCCTCATGTATAAGTATTTGAATTACAAATCTTTGTTAAAGGCATTTTTTTTATTGTTGTTGATGGGAAGTATAAATAAAGTCCAAGCACAGACCGATTCACTATTGCAGACGCTTTTAGTCAATGAAAAAATTGATAGTCAATTAATTGCTCCCAAAAAAATGCTATTCACCCAACAATTAGTTTGGGGAACAAATGGTATTTTTAAAAACAGGTATGGTAGTACTGAAGACCCTATAGAAAGAAGAAAGATTGATTTAAGAATCAGAAGAAAAATGTTACAAATACATCAAATAGGAGGTTTTGTAACATTGGGAGGTATGGTCGCACAGGGTATTGTTGGAAGTCAGTTATACAATGGTTCTTATAAATTAAAGCAAACACATGAAGCGCTAGGTGCAGCAGTCAATCTTACTTATGGGCTCACAGCAATCAATGCTTTATTTACACCGCCTTCTACATTCAAAAGAGATAAAAAATTAACTTCTATAAGATTGCATAAGTGGTTGGCCATTGTACATATGTCTGGCATGTTAGCAACCAATATTCTAGCGTCTCAACTCGAAAACAATCCCTCACTTAAACCTTATCATCGCGCAGCAGCTTATACTAGCTTTGTCAGTTTAGCAGCAGCCATGGTAGTCATTAAATTTTAAATCATGTTATTACATATCTTATTTTCATTCATGGTGTCCTTGTTCTTACAAAATCCAACATTTGAAACGACTGCTTCATCTGTCACTTATTCAATGGTCCATAAATTACATAGCTGGCAGGGGGTGAGTAAGGATTTAAAAGTGGCTACTAAGTGGAACGAACAAAAAAATGAAATTGAACAAATTTCAATTGTAGTGAATGTAGCTACATTTAACAGTGGCTTATCTAGTAGAGACAGCCATATGATGGAAGTCTTAGACGGCTTAACTTATCCAAGAATTATATTTAGCAGTAATAATGTACAGTATACTCCAGATGGCATACTCGTAAAAGGTAAATTGCAATTTCATGGAGTAGAGCGCATGATTGAGACCAAAGTAAAATTAGAAAAGATCAATCGTAAATGGATGTTTACTGGCAGTCTACCAGTTTTATTAGAAGACTATAAAGTAGAAAGACCAGGATTATTATTTGTCAAAGTGGACAACTTAGTAAAGATAGATTTTCAGGTGGGGTATAATAATTAATTCAACGCCTTGTCTGCACAGCAACTACTTGCAAACGAATCTGGCTTTGCTTTAAATGCAAAACCCATCCCCATAATATAACCCATTGCATCTTTTAAAGCCTCATTGCTTTTAAATTGGCTATTGGTATTGATGTCGGCATGTACTTCCATTTCCACATCATGTTCAATGAATAAATCACAAAGAGAATAGGCAATTTCGACACTCTTTGACACTTCAAGTAGCATCCTTTCTTTTATGTGCAATGTTTGATTTGTTTTCTCATTATGAATAAACATGAATCCACCATTTTTTTCTCTTAAAAAAACGATGACAGTAGCAAATTCTGTTACAGATTGTTTTACCTGACTATCAGTGCCTATATACACTTTAAGTTTAACATTTTTAGCAGTTTCTTCCTCGATACATTTTTTTACATGCTCAGCTATTGGTATTAAAATTGTTTCGCCGCTAAATTTACGCCAAACCATATGTATCGTTTTAGTACTTACAATTTAGGACTTTTATACTTACAGCCATATTAAGATTAGAATAAGTTTTACTTTATTTATGCACGCTACATTTGTAATAAAAAACGCCTTCATTTACTCGGTTTTATTTTTCCTACATTAAACTTTACAATCTATTTTTGGTCAAAGCGTAAATACCAACATATGAGATTAATCTATTTAGCCCTTTGTTTCCCCCTAGCATTACTACAAGGTTGTACCAAAGAGGCAGCTACAACTACACCAACAGGTAGTTCAAATAATCCAACAAATCCAGTGGTAAGCGAAACAGTGCCAGATATCTATAAAAAAATATATGGTGCATCTAGCATCACATCTGATGGCACATATATTACGATTAAATCCACAGGTTTGCCTGACCATAAGAGTAGCTATTACGCTACAACAAATGAATTGTATGATAATTTTTCTGGTACCACATTTGCAGGATATCAGTTTCAAAAAAATCCAAATTCAATTGCTGCAAAAGCCTATGTCTTTAAAATTCCCGTTAATCCTAAATTGGCAACCACGAATCTTCCTACACCTCTTGGTGCCATTGGGGTATCTTTAAACGGCGTTCCATTTTACAATCAATATGCAGGTCCTAATCAACCTTTAGCAAACGAGATCACTTCTTTTGATCGTTATTGGGGTCATCCAGCACCTTCTAGCGCATACCACTATCATGTGGAGCCACTTTATTTAACTACAGTTAAAGTAACCAAATCTGCATTATTAGGATTTTTATTAGATGGATTCCCAGTGTATGGTCCTGAAGAAAATGGCGGATTGGTTGATAATAGTAAGTTAGATAAGTTTCATGGTCATACATTGGCTACTGCTGATTATCCTAGTGGCATTTATCATTATCATATCACCAGTGTTGACCCGTACATTAATGGTTCAGGTTATTATGGAACACCAGGCACAGTTTCACAATAAATGAATAAGTTATTGATTGTACAACTGCTTATTGTGAGCGTATTTTTTTCCGCTTGTGATTTAAATCGCAAGACTAGCCAAAACATAAAGCCAGCATCAAGTAATTTGGTAGTTGATAAGATTGGCTTACCTAGGATATTTAAACCTAGTACAGACAAAAGTTTCACTTTACACCAAGACACCCTTTTTTACGATAATATAAAATATAGTGGATTGGTTTATACACTTTACAATGCAAATGATACGATGATGGTATCAAGTTATTTGAATGGATTGGAAGAAGGCGTCCAAAAAAAATGGTATCCCAATCAACAAATTGCGTTGGTGCGTAATTACCATGCTGGAAAAAAAATAGGAAAACATATTGGCTATTGGGAAAATGGACAACCACAATTTGAGTTTTATTTTGAAGATGGAGAGTATCATGGTGTTGCTAAAGAATGGTATCAAAATGGTCAAGCATATAGAACTTTTCATTATGATCATGGCTATGAACAAGGCAGTCAAAAAATGTGGTGGGAAAACGGCATTATAAGAGCCAACTATGTGGTTAAAAATGGCAGAAGGTATGGATTGATTGGTTTGAAACTTTGCATGAATCCAAATGATACCATTTTAAAAAATTAATCAATGACTAATATCAAGTTGTATATCTCTAGACTAATATCAAGTTGCACTTCTAGTTGCATGTTTATCTTCATACTCCTTTTCAGCTTTCTTGTTTTATCTTGTACAACAAACAACCAGCCACTAGAAGCAATTAATACCGCAAAAGAAACATTGCCTTATTTTAATACCCCAGACTGGACCCCAGAGTGGATTGAAAAAACGGATAGTCAATACCAAAATATACATCGTATTCCTCAATTCAACTTTAAGGATCAAGAAGGGGAAATGATTTCAAATAAAACGGTGGAGGGGAAAATATATATTGCTAATTTTTTCTTTACAAGTTGTAGGGGGATCTGTCCTAAAATGACGAGTAATATGTATTTATTGCAAGAAGCTTTTAAACTAGACACAACAATCTTATTTTTATCACATAGCGTAACGCCAGATACAGATTCAGTTGCTGTTTTAAAAAAATATGCCATTGAAAATAAGGTCAATAGCAAACAATGGCATTTATTGACTGGGCCTAAAATGGATACCTATGACTTAGCTAAGAAGCAATATTTTGCGGGAGACACCATTGGCTACTATCAAACAGGCAATGAGTTTTTACATACTGAAAATTTTATTTTAGTAGATCAAAAGCAGCGCATACGCGGCGTGTACAATGGTACACTCTTAGTTGAAATAGAAAGAATCAAAGAGGATATAGCCATCTTAAAAAAAGAAGATTAGAAAAGTCTAGAAACGATCTTTTAAACACTAAAAATTAAATAAAAAGGGGTCTATGCATTTTAACGCATAGACCCTTTTTAAACTAGACTTTTAGGCTGTCAGTAACTAAATTATAATTTAGTTGTTTTATAAATCTTAACCGTTCCATCATTCTCGTTGCTCGTAACAATTAAACTTTGATTAATTGGACTTTTTGATGCAGGTATGAATAAAAGACCTTCTGGGGCATCACCTGTTTTATACATTTTAATAAATACTGGTGCAGTTGGAATGGTAATATCATAAATGGCAAATGCATCAGCTCTTTCCAATCCAATAATAGCAATGTTTTTACTACCAACTCTTCCTATGCATACTGATTCTGGCTCAACCGACTTGTCATCACTTCTTGTATCATCATAAACTGCTAAATCTTTTGCTTTAATATCTAGTTCGTTTTTGCTATCAAATACTTGGCTACCTGTGGTCGCGTTCCAAACACTAAAAGATCTAGCACCTAAGGAGTATAAGGCATCAAAATCACCATCACCATCTGTATCACCTAATGTAGTTGTAATATTTAATCTACCTAGTACCGCGTCTGTTTTAAGTGTTGTAGCAGTTGGGAAATTTGTTGCATCCAAGGCAACAGTGCTTAATCTTTTCATTTCTGTAAATGCTGTATATTCTCTAGAATCACCTTCATTTGCAGTAAATAAATACGGTGTTCCATTATAATTAAAATAGGCAATCGCATCAGGCATATAGATACCAAATAATTTTGCAACTGGTGCGAATTCGATTTTACTGTCTTTATCGCTTACATCAATTGCATTTGCTGCTAATGAATAGTCTTTAAATCCAAGTGGTGTAATTTTTTTAATGGTTGCAGTTATTAAATCTATTTCGGCAATCGCATTATTTTCCTGAAGGGTAACGTATGCAGTTTTTGAATCATCAGAAACAGTTACATATTCAGGTTCAATATCTTTAACGAAATTTTTACCAGGTCCAAAGATTCTAAAACCTTTTGAAGTTAAAGTAGTTAATTGGCTTTCGAAAGATGCAAAATTTAAAGTAGTTACTGAATAATCAGATACTTTAATAATTGAAACACTTCCTTCTGGGTCGTTCAGGTAATCATTACTTGGCTCACCTTCATTTGCAGAAATGATATAATTACCATCTGGACTAAAAGTAACCATATCTGGAAGTGCACCTACATTGATTGACTTAATTTCTGCATAGGTCGAGGTATTAAAAACAACAATTTTTCCATTGGCCTGCTTATTGGTAGATTCAATTGCTGCTGCTAATTTACCATTACTCACTGCAACGCTATTTACATAGCCACCATAAGGAAGCATGCTAATAGACTTAATTACAGTAACTAGCGCTGGATTGGACATGTCTAATACGTCAATTTTATTTTCAGCGCTGTTATTTACCGCAAACAATCTGTCAGTGGCTGGATCAAATGCAGTAATTTCTGCTGCACCTAGGCCGCCTAAATTGATAGATGCTATTTCTGTGTAGCCACTTAGATCTTCATTCTGCGTGTTCTCTAATGGTGGAGCAATATCTTCTTTACGGCAAGAAAAGATAGTAACTGTAATCAACAATAGATAAAGGAATTTTAGTTGCTTCATATTTAAATTTTAAATATGAAAGTAGAAGCTAATTGTTACCAATACATTAACTAATTATTAATTTAAAGTTAACAAGATGATGGTTTATAAAGGCCAGAAATAAAAAACCACCTATGAGTTGAATCATAAGTGGTTGATATATAATTTAATCGATCCTTGTTCCTAGTATCCTATAAATTTTCTTTCTTAGTAATTAACCCCATCATTTGCTTCATGGTCTTATCCATCCCTTCTGGGCTACCATCTAAAAATATCACATTGCCTTTACCATATTCTGCAAAGTTCTTAATGGCTTCGGTCCACATACTAAACAAAATAACATTGGTATCTAAATTCGCTTGCTTCATCTCCTCAGCTGCCTCTGTCATACCCTTAGCTACTTCTTGTCTGAATAGGGCAACACCTTGACCTCTCAATTGAGCCGCTTCTTTCTCTGCTTGTGCCGATATTTTAATTGAATTACCTTCCGCTTCGGCAGCTTTTGTTTTTGTAATTAATAAAGCCTGTCCTTCGTTTTCCGCAGCCGCCTTTAAATTATTACTAGCAACCACCTTACTCATACTATCCATAACCACTTGATCAAATGTGATGTCATTAATTTGAAGGTCTTGCAAATGGTATCCCCATTCTTCCAAACTATTATCAATCTGTTCTTTTACAAAGTCAACAATTTCCCTTCTTGCTGTTAAAACCTCTGCTTGTCTTTTTGTAGCCACATAGGCTCTAATACTTCCCTCAACTGTTCGTACAAGGGCCTGCATCAAATCCTTATTACTAATAAATTTAAAAGCAACCTTTTTTACTGTTTCTTCCTCAGAGTTTTGAACAGAGTATAATAACATACTCTTAAAGTAAACATTCGCTTGGTCAATGGTCACCGCCTGAAATTCTAATTCTATACTTTGATTTTGAATACTAACTCTTCTAAAAATGCTTTCAATAAAAGGGATCTTAAATCTTAAACCTGGCAGCATGATTCTTTGATACTTACCAAATAAAGTGATGATGGCGATGGTACCTTGATTCACCACCACGACGCTAAAAAATAGCAGTGATAAAATGGATATACCGATGACTAAAAATTCGAGCATAAAAAATAGTTTAATGAATTAAATTTTACTGGCTTTTCATACACATATTAAGTAGAAATATTGGATAAACAATCGGCATTTTATTAAAACAATCGAATAGTATCTACCCATCCAGATAGTACAACTATTCCTTATCTTTTTTCTTGTCATAATTTGGTCAAAATCCCCTTATTGTTAAACACATTATTAGAATACAGACTAAGAAGTTTAGCTTCGTAAATAAATTTTTAATAATGGCTGTATTGATTTTTCTTATTCTACATTGGTACCTTTCCTTATTTGGTCAAACTTTTTACCTACATCGTTATTCTGCGCACAAAATGTTTACCATGTCTCCTTTTTGGGAGAAGTACTTCTATATTTTTACTTGGGTAACCCAAGGCAGTTCTTATTTAAATGCAAGAGCCTACGCGATCTTACACCGTATGCATCATGCGTATAGTGATACAGAGAAGGATCCACATACGCCACATTTTTTCATAGAGGTTTTCACCATGATGATGCATACTAAGAATGTGTACAATGGTGTATTGCACGGTACACTAGAAGTTGAAAAACGATTTGATAAGAATTTTCCAGTCTATCCAAAAATTGATAAGATAGCAGATCATACCGCAACCAGGTTATTATTTGCTGGACTATATATTTTATTCTACATCAACTTTGCCACAGCATGGTGGATGTACTTATTACTACCAATCCATTTTTTAATTGGTCCAATACAAGGGGCGATTGTTAACTGGGCGGGTCATAAGTACGGGTATCGTAATTTCCCGGGAGAAAAAGACCAATCAAAAAATACCTTATTCATAGACTTCTTGATGTTGGGAGAATTGTTTCAAAATAACCACC
>Ga0209298_10002046_pt1 | contig 12725 bp, 5 predicted proteins | sample S_140806_EF_Meta_FD_187325 | JGI IMG/M metagenome (GOLD analysis project Ga0209298, IMG submission 187325) | Freshwater microbial communities from Lake Simoncouche, Canada to study carbon cycling - S_140806_EF_MetaG (SPAdes) (version 2) | ecosystem: Environmental > Aquatic > Freshwater > Lake ...
ATTCTGAATGGTGATCCCAATATCCGAGCACAATCTTCCCAAACTATAGGAAGCCAAACCCGGTAAATATTTGCGACTTAAGCGAACTGTACATAAAGTCTTTCGGGAATAATTAAATCCTAAATCATGGAAGGCTTGCTTAACGAAAGTGTAATCGAACCGCACATTATGCGCTACAAAAACGCAGCCTTCAGTCATTTCGACTATCTTTTTCGCTACCTCGTAAAACCTGGGCGCCGTACTGACCATTGCATTGGTGATGCCAGTCATCTGAGAGATAAAATCAGGAATATCTCTTTCCGGATTTAACAGAGTTTCAAATACTTCCGTTACTTTTTCACCGTCATGCAAAATGATGGCAATGTCGGTGATGGCATCCATCGAAGGCCTGCTTCCCGTTGTTTCTATGTCTATTATGGCGTACAAACAGGGTAAAAATACGGGATTGAAAGATATAATCTGAATTACATCTAAAGGATTGAACTCTCAACTGGACTTTACTCCTACCCTTTGAATTGTTTTTTGTCTCTTAATACAAACCATCAACTCAAACTTTTATATTAGTCATACGTACAACTAATTTTCAGATATTTGTCTGATAAAAGTTATGGCCAGTTTAGAACAGGAAATACAGCAGACGCATTTTGCAAGTGAGCATATCAAAGCCACTATTAATGTTTTATTTACAGCCAATTGGTTGCAGAATAAAATATCTGCAAAATTAAAGCCTTTTAATCTTACGCATGAACAATTCAATGTACTTAGAATTCTAAGAGGTTCTCATCCTAAAAGCATGTGTCAAAAAGACATTTTATCCAGAATGATTGCGCCAAATTCAAATGTTACTTTAATTATTAATAAACTTATAGACAAATCACTGGTTAATGTCGAGATGTCGGAAAAGGATAAGCGCGCCTATAATATCAATATCACAAAAGAAGGTTTAACCTTGTTGAAATCTCTGGATAAGGAACTAAATAGTCTTTCAGATGTTGCTACAACGCTTTCTATTTCTGAAGCTTTTCATCTCAATGCTTTATTGGACAAGCTTCATACTGAACTTTAAAAATAGTCATACCTATATCTTTTTATGCAAAAGAAAGTCATTTCCTCCCAAAAAGCCTATCCCAGCAGAAGCATGGGACCTCATGTTAAGCAGGTGATTCCCAGTGCCGTAACTAATGTAGATCCTTTTGTTTTTCTGGATCATTTTGGTCCATTTGAACGACAGCCAAACAGTCAGGGTGTGCCACCGCATCCGCATGCCGGCATTGCCACGATAACTTATTTGTTCTCTGGTTCCAACAGGCATCAGGACTCTTACGGACATGATGTGGTCATTCATGCAGGAGATCTTGCCTGGATGCAAGCTGGACGTGGCATTATTCATGCGGAAGGTATGAATGAAAATAAGCAAACTGCTGAAATGGTTCATGGTGTTCAAATATGGATTTCCCTTCCGGCAAAAGATAAATTCATAGAACCAGATTTCTTTCATTTTCCTGAAAAGGAAATCCCGGTATATGAGGAAAAGGGCATTTGGATAAAAGTCCTATGTGGTATATTAAAGGATATAATTTCCCCTGTAAAAAGTCTTTCTCCCGCTTATCTTTTTGAAGTAAAAATGGAGAAAGGAAGGGAGCTTACTTTACCTATTACGGACAAAGATACCTGTGCTGTGTATTTGGTTAACGGGGAAATTCAAATAGCAGAAAAGTCAATGCTGCCCGGAACGATTACTGACTTTGAGACTGAAGGAGATCATATAGAAATTACTGCAAAGGAAGAGAGCCATATGATTATTTTAGGAGGTACTCCCTTAAACGAACCCATTGTAGGGTATGCCTCTTATGTCATGAATTCAGAAGAACAAATTCGACAGGTATTGTCGGATTATCACAACGGAAAAATGGGTGTATTAGACATCCAGCATCAATAAATATCAAAAATCATGCAGTTACTAAACAAAGTAAAACTTGGCAATCTTGAATTGTCCAACAGTATGGCTATGGCACCGATGACTCGTTGCCGCGCCGACCAAAACGGAATTGTGGGTGACCTCACTGTGCTTTATTATGTTCAACGTGCAAGCGCCGGACTGATCATAACCGAAGGCATCAATGTTTCAAAAGATGCAATCGGTAGTCCTTTTACGCCGGGTATTTATACTCCTGAACAAATCGAAGCCTGGAAAAAAGTTACAGAGGCTGTTCATGCAAACGGAGGCCGCATTTTTGCCCAGCTATGGCATACAGGAAGAGTGGGACACTCACTGGATAAAGAAGGTCACCTGCCCGTTGCGCCATCGGCAATTGCCATTGAAGGACAGCAGCATTTTACTACACAGGGACCAAAGCCCTATGAAGAACCGAGAGCGCTTGAAACCACCGAAGTGTTGCAGGTGATTCAGGAATACAAACAAGCGGCTTTGAATGCTATGGAAGCAGGATTTGACGGGGTCGAATTACATGGTGCATTTGGGTATTTGCCCAATCAGTTTTTGGTGGAAAGTGCCAACCAGAGAACAGACCAATATGGTGGTACTATTGAAAACCGTACTCGCTTTGTATTGGAAATAATGGAAGCTTTGGTTGATGCTGTTGGAAAAGATAAAGCTGGAATAAAGTTATCTCCCAGCATTCCTTATAATAGTATTTTGGATAGCAATCCAACTGAACTTTACTCCTATCTGTTGGAAGAACTGAATAAGCTTCCGCTTGCATACATTCAATTAATGAATGCACTTATGCCAGTAGATCACCTGCCTCATTATCCTAAGGATGTGATAGGAACATTTGGACCGCATACCGATCATCTTATTATTGCCAATGGCGGATATACCCAGGAAACAGGAGAACATGAACTTGAAAGAGGCATAGCAAAAATGATTTCTTATGGTGCTTTATTTTTGGCCAATCCTGATTTGCCAGAACGTTTCAAAATGCATGCAAAACTCAATACTCCAGACCGCGCTACTTTCTATTCCGGAGGAGAAAAAGGATATACCGACTATCCTGCACTTGCAGAAATTGAAGTAAAAAAAGTATAAATAAAAAATTATCCTCTTACAATAATCCAAAAAGGCTGCTTCATTACGAAACAGCCTTTTTTAGTTTCTCCTGATGAATTATTTCTATCTATTTTTCACTCTTCACTCTTCACCACCAAATTTCCATTTTTGGTAAATGAATTACTATGTACTTGGCAAAGGTGGAAGCTTTTGGGTAATAGAGAAAAGGCCAAACTGTAATTACTCAATCAACAAAAAAGGCTGTCCTTTTGAGACAGCCTTTCTAAGTGAAAAATGAATTTTTATTGTACGGTCAGTTTGGTTTGGCTGGTTTCGCCATTCAGTGTCAAACTCACGATATAGATGCCTGCTGCATTTCCATGCATCAGGATTTCTGCTGTGTTTTCACCTGCACTTGCATTTCCTGTAGCAGTAGAAAGTACTCTGCCGGTAACATCAGATACAGTGAGGATATATGCACCTTCGGTTCTGCTGCTGAAGTTCAACAAGGAACGATCGGCAGTTGGATTTGGGAACAATACCATATCAGAAACAGTGTTCTCAGATACGCCAGCCATTCTGCAGGAAACTATAGAAAAGTTTACTGGTGCTGTGGTATTTCCAACTACATTGTTGCACCAGGATTGAATTCTGAAATCCCATGAACCTGGAGCTAGGTTCATATCGAAATAAGAGTTGGTAGTGAAGGCAGAATTCACATACGCATTTGCACCTGTGCGGTATCTTACTCTGAATTTGTCTGCTGATCCGCAGCTAGTCCATTCGATGCGGTAGTTGCATCCTGCATTTTGAGTAAGAGTTACATTGTTAGCTATTGCACAAGAACCTGCTCCTGTTGTTGCAGTAATGGCAGAGCTGTAAGCTGTACTAGAAACAGAGTTATTAGGCTGAACGCAATTGGCTCTGATTTTAAAGCAATAATCAGCACAAGCATTTAAACCTGTTAATGTATAAGATCTCATATTACCCGGAACAGATACAGACATTTTAGGCGTTCCGCAGTTCAATGCATACTGTAACTGGAAGTTATCAGGATCTACAGATGATGTCCATGAAAAAGTAACAGATATGCCACTAACAGAAGTAACAGCAAAATTTGTTGGTGTAGTGCTGCGGGAGATAACTACAGAATCCATATTGGTTAAACAACCATCTGTAACAGTCCATACAAAAATGTTTTCTCCTGGAGCAATGGAATTGATTGTAGTCATTGGCGAAGCAGGATTGGCAATTTGTCCGCCACCCTGAACGCGTGTCCACATACCTGTGCCATAGTTCAAAGTTGCTGCCATTGTTGCCTGGCCTTTTGAACATAAATCTAAATCAGAACCAGCAGTAGCTTCAATGCTACGTATTACTTCAAAGATGGCTATCGTTCCACTGATTTCATTGGAATTAATTACGAGGTCTTTGCCATTCGGGCTTTGATTTGCAGGGATATACAACAATCCTTCTGGACCTAAATCTCCACCAGAATTCAAGCCTGGTGTTTGGTTGAAATTACGGCTATTCACATAAGTTACATAATAAGGGCTACTTGGGTCGGTAACATTATACACCACTACTCCACCGATTCTTTCCAGACCGATGAATGCATAAATACTATCGCAGAAAGGAACAATAATGATAGCTTCCGGTTCTGGGCCTTTGTCATCGCTACGATTCTTTTTAGTATTGTTGGTATTGCTGGCGTTAAAATTAGCAGACTGCAATTGATTCATTTTTTGTTCCAATTGATTACCGCTATCCCAAACAAGCGTACCGTTTTCATCCCAAATGGAAAAAGACCTTCCACCAAAGCAATAGATTTCATCAAAATCACCATCATTATCTGTATCACCTGTTTTGGTAGTTACATTCAAACGACCCAGATTGTTATTGTTTTTTAAAGTGCTGGCATTTGTAAATGCAGTAGCATCCAGTACATAGGAAGAATTACCTAAACGAATGGCCTCGGTTAATGCTGAATATTCTCTTGCATCGCCTTCATTGGCGCTAACGATATAGGTTTGTCCGTTTACTTCGTAAGAAGAAATACCATCAGGCTGGTACATTCCTTTTACAGGCCAATTAGCAATATTTACAGTTCCGTTATTTTGATCAGAAGCATCCAATCCATTTCCAGAAAGGTTATGGTTTTTAAAACCCATTGGTACCAATGAAGTTACAGTAGCAGTAGGGATATCAATAATAGCCCAGGCGTTGTTTTCCTGACAGGTAACCCATGCTGTTTGAGAATTGGAAGAAACAGTGATATATTCTGGTTCAAGGTCTTGTGCAACGGTTGCGTTTGGTCCAAAAATTCTGATAGATGGATCAATTGTAACATTGTTGAAAGAAGAAAAGCCAGCAGTGCTTACCGTTGCATTGGCAACACCGTTACTAATATCAATTACACTTACGGAACCTTCAGGGTCATTGGAGTACGTGCTGTTTGGTTCACCTTCATTGGCAACCAAAACATAATTGCCGTCTGGAGTAAATGTTAGCATATCTGGTAAAGCACCAACAGTTACAGAATTCAGATAATTGCCTTGTGCATCAATAAAAACTACCATTCCTGGGTCTTGTTTTACAACAGCCTCTACCCCAATGGCAATAATTCCATTCTTAGATGCAACGCTGTTAGCAGACGCGCCATAGGAAGAAAGATCAAAAGTGGTAATGTATGTTGGAGAAGCAGGATTGCTGATATTGATAATGTCCAAATCTCCTGTTGAACCATTCACTGAAAACAAACGGTAAGTAGAAGCATCGTAAGCAGAAATTTCAGTTCCTCCTGCATCGTAGGTATTGGTAGCATAACGACCAATAAACTGTAAATCCAGGTGGGTTTGGGCGTTGATTTGGGAGCAGCCAAAAACTGCCAGTACCATAAGTACTTTGATTTGAGATGAAAGTGTTTGTTTAATATGTTTCATGATGAATAAACACGCAACAATACTTTCCCTATGTTAAGTTTAGGTTACCAGAGGGTTAATGAATGGAGAAATAGAACTATTAGGGATAAAATCAGCCATAAAAAAACCGCCCTTTCGGACGGCTTTTTTAGAATTAGAAAGATAGCTTATTGCACAATCAATTTAATCTGACGGGTTTCGCCATTTAAGGTTAATCCAACGAAGTAGACGCCTTTTGCAAATCCTTCAGCCGAAATCTCAGCAGTATTTTCTCCTAAAACAGCGCTTCCTTCTATAGATTTTAAAACTCTTCCAGAAAGATCAGTAAGGGTTAGAACATACGCTCCTTCAATTGCACTGGTGAAATTCAACAAAGATTTACTCGAAGTAGGATTTGGGAATAGGACCAGATTGGTAACAGGTTCCTGAATGCCCGCCATACGACAGGAAGCAATATTGAAATTGTATGGATTTGTCAGTCCAGCCACTGCATTTCCGCACCAGTTTTGGATACGGAAATCCCAGCTACCCGGAGCCAGGTTTAAGTTAATGTAGTTGTTGGTTGTAAATGCAGTGTTGGCATAAGCATTGCTTCCTGTACGATACCGCACTCTGAAGCTGTCTGATACACCGCAAACTTCCCATTTCACTTTATAATTACACCCTGTATTTTGAGTTAAGGAAACAGCATATGGCATGGTGCAATTGCTTATGGTATAATATACACCGGCAGGTGAAAGCCCAACTACTACTCCATTACACCAGGTCTGAATACGAATTTCCCAAGTACCTGTACTTAAATTAAGATTGATATTGTTTGCTGTAGTAAATGCTGAATTCACAAAGGCATTGGTGCCTTTTCTATACCGTACTCTGAAGCTGTCAGCTGTTACGCAACCATTAGCCCATGAAACATTGTAAGTACATCCCTGAACGCCACTTACAGTAAACCCATTTACAACCGTACAGGGTACAGGACCTCCCGTAGTAAAACTTGTATTTGGGCTATAAGCAGAATAAACAAAACCTGAGGAGGTAGAACATTGGGTTCTGATTTTTATACAATAATTCGTACATCCTTTCAGATTGTTAATTGTATAAGATCTCATATGTCCTGGAACTTTATAGTTAGCTCCTATGGAGGAAGAACAATTATCTCCCAGTCTGATCCAAAAAGAATCGGGATTGGTTGTTGCAGTCCAGGTAAAGGTTACAGTATTATTACCAATGTTGGTTGTAACTATGTTAGCAGGGATATCAGGTCTGCGAATTTCAACAGTATCCCTAAGTAAAATAGTGTTGTAGTTAACTGTCCAAACAAAAATACCTGAACTTCCAGATGTAAGATTTTTAATTTGGGTTGTGGGAGAGCTAGGAGTTATAATGGTTCCGGCGCCTGAAATTTTTGTCCAGCTTCCCGTTGTATTTGCTGGCAATGTTGCATTCATATACGTTTGGTTACCGGTACATAATACAATATCCGACCCTGCAGAAATAGTAGGTAAATTCTGATGAATAGTGATACGATAATCCTCCACTTCTCCAGAACCAGAATAATCACAGGCATTGGGTCCATAATTGTTATTGCCTGCAGCCATAGAACGCACACGCATTCTTGTAACACCCGGTAGTGCATTCGAAGGAATTATTATATCTGCTGTTGGATAATTGTAGGTTGTTGAATATCCGTTAATCGCTGTCCATTCATCCGATTCGAAAATACCATTTTGATCAAAATCTATCCAAACTGACAATACAGCCAAAAAGGAAGCGCCTACATAAATGGGAACAGTATCGCCTGCATTTACTGTGGTTGTATAAGAAGTGTACAATCCATAGGATGGTGCCGAACAGGCATTGCCTGAATTATGCAAAATCGAATCAAATTCAACATGAGTGATACATTCGTATCCATAAGAATAAGGTTCACAATAACAGTCCAGGAAATTTTTCTGAGGTACAAAAACCACACTTGTAGTATCCGTTCCTGAACAGGTCAATATGCATCTGTAATAGGTAGAAACAGATTGAGAAGTAGAATAAAATTTAGAAGTAGCTCCAACTATATTATTCCAGGTTGTATTATTCTGAGAAGATTGCCATTGGTAAGTCTGTCCGGTTCCTGTGCTGCTATTAATGGTACTTAAGGTGAAAACCGAAGCAACGCAAGCCGAATCAATAGAAGCAATTGCATCTCCGGCTAAAGGAGGATTGGAACAAGCCGGAAGAGAGTCAATAGTCAGGATAAAATCCTCAGCTTCTCCTGAATCAAAATAATCACAGGCATCTGAAGGCCCATTAGGAAAGGAAAAGTAAATAAGTCTGGAGCGTACCCTCATTAGAGATTGGGCAGCAACAGCATTTTGAGGAATTTTTATGTACCTAACTGTTGGAATATTCGGTGTTGCAGGTGATGCAATAGAGTTTATCTCAAACCATTCCAAAGAATCCAGCACATAGTCATGATTAAAATCTATCCATAAAGAAATAGAAGCAAAATCCTCAACTGTTACTGAAATAGGAAGTGAGTCTCCCTGAACAACCGTTGTTGATGCTGTGTGAAAGGTATAATTATTAGCAGAACAACCAGGACCGGAAACTCCTGATATGGTATTAAATGTTACATCAGTAATGCATGCAGCACCAGCAGAAACCGGAATGCAAAAACATGCTGAGGCGGGGTTTTGAGTAATGGTTACAACATTGGTTGTATCAAAATGCCCACACCAGGATAAACATCTGTAATAGGTTTGAGAAGTTTGAGCATAGGCAAGTGTTTCCTGAGTTGCACCGGAAATACTGGTCCATGTAATATTATTTGGAGAAGATTGCCATTGGAATACCTGTCCAAATCCATTGGTATTTCCTGAAAGCGAAAGTGTAAAACTATCTGTAGAACAAACATCATAATCTGTACTTATCGCAGTTCCTGCATCCGGCGGGTTTACACAAGGTGTAGGGCCAGGAACCTGAATGGTAATCCTGAAATCTTCCGTTTCACCAGAACCAAAGGTTGTACAGGCGTCGGTACTGTCATTGGGATTTCCAATTGCTATTGAACGAATTCGCATGCCCGTCTCTCCGATGAGCGCATTGGAAGGAATTGGAACATCTACGGCATAAGAATAATTCTGATTATAGCCCCCAAAGGTTTGCCATTCTGAAGGTTCGTATTGTCCGTCATGGTCAAAATCAATCCAAACAGAAAGTTTTGCATAATCAGAACAGGTAACATATAATGGAATAGTATCTCCCTGAGTAATCAGAGTAGTTATAGGAGCAGTATATAATCCATAGGAAGGAGAAGAACAACTTGAGGAAGAATTATGAATTAAGGTATCAAAGGTTACCTGGGTAATACAGGTATATCCAAAAGAAACCGGCTCACAATAACAATCCATAAAGTAGTTTTGATTAACATATACGCTACCGGATGACACGGATTGACCGCAGGTTACTACACACTGGTAAAAAGAAGGTGATAATTGTGTTGTTGTTAAAAATTCAGCTGTTGCTCCTGATATATTAGTCCAATTTGCATTATCAGAAGAACTCTGCCACTGATAGGTTTGACCAGAACCAATCGAATTACCCGACAGTGAAAGCATAAATGGAACGCCGGAACAGGCTATGGAATCTGTGGTTACAGCAACCCCAGCTGTTGGTGGATTGGTACATACAGGCGAACTTGAAATGGTAATCAGGTAATCTTCACATTCTCCAGAAGTAAATGAAGTACATGCACTTGAAGAATTATTGGTAGTATTCTGAGTTCTGGAACGGATTCTCATACCTGTCACTCCAGTGTCTGCATTCATTGGAATAACTATATATTTAGTGACTGGTTGATTTGCATTTGAAGCAAGGGTAATTTGCGTCCATTCGGAAGCTTCAAACTGACTGTCATGATCATAATCTATCCATAAGGAAATTACTGCATTGTCATTGGTAGTAACCGTCATTGGAAGAGAATCTCCTGGATAAACGGTAGTCGTTTGAGGATAAAATCCATAGGCGTTATTAGAACAATTTCCTGAGTTATTCAGCAAAGCACTGAATTCTACATTAGTGATACATGCTGCACCATTTGAGGTAGGAATACAATAACATTCATAGAAATTTTTTCTTGTAATTAATTTAGAAGAAGTCGTAGATGATTGACCACAAGTAACAATACAGCGATAATAGGTATTGGCAGTAATTGAAACCTGAAGGCTGTCATTAGTCGCGCCTGAAATTGTATTCCAGGAACTGTTATTTGTTGAATTTTCCCACTGATAGGTTTCCCCTACTCCACCTGAATTTCCGGATAGTGTAAGCCAAAAATTTGTATTGGCACAAATGGTGTCTAAAGCAGTTACAACATTACCTGCATTAGGTGGATTGGTACAAGCCAAAGGTTCGGTATACCCAATTCGGATATCAGGTCTATAATCGCCATTTGGATAATCTGATAATGTACCCTGAGAAGAGGTAGATGCTACGCCAATCGCTTTACCCGTTGCACTACTATAATACCAATTAAATGGTCCTCCGGGACTTTGAGTCCCTGCGTTAACTTTCCAGTCTGTCAATACTTCGAGACTACCCCCGGTATATACAAAATCTGTTGAGAAAGTAAATGTTATAAATCCGGTCGAAGAAGACTGTACATAGGTTGTATTTGCATATACCTCAGTTGCTCCGGAAGTAAGAGTTGACCAATACTCGGATGATGAATAACTGGATGTACTTGAATTTTTCAGGTATATTTTAAATGTTCCCTTTCTATTTGTATTCCCTGCAGCAGAATTTGACTTATTCCATGCAAGAGATTTAATAGTATCGCCTGAACTTATTCCAGCAGAGGATAATTCTGAAGGAGTAAAAATATAGGCAAATCTTGCGTAATTGGTCGTACTTGAGGTACTCGACCTGTAAATAGGGCCATAAGTGGTAGCACTATTTGAGGAAGTGGTGGAAGGGATATCAGCAGTTTGTCCTACTGAAAATACCTTAAAGCCGAAAAGTAAAATCGAAAGAAGTAACAGTTGTTTCATGAGCATAATAACTTGAATCATTGAAAATTGGCCAGAATTGACCCTTTATGCAATGTTTCAATAGTGTTCTAATTTATAGAAAATAAGAATCAATAACAGTTTATAAGCTTTTTAAAATGAGCAATAAACCAATTTTTTAGATTACATTAAACTAAAATAAGATTATTGCAATACTTATTAAAATATATTTTATTTTAATAAGTATTAATTAATTGTTAACTATGGTTTTTTCGATGAAAATATTTAGCAGGTCCTTTTGAATTCATTCCAAGCTATTCCACAGTTAATTTTAAAGGTATGGTTCCTCCTTCGAAAGTGAAGAGTATAAAATAAATTCCGGATGAAAGCTCTTCTACATTAATTACTGCAGTATTTTCTCCTACTCCTGCCCGGCCTGAAACTGTTTTTACTACTCTTCCAGCTATATCTCTTAATAAGATAGAATAATCACCTTCATTCTGTGTTGAAAAATTCAAAATGGTATATTTTGAAGCTGGATTTGGAAATAAAGTTACATAAGATTCTATTTCCTGAGTCTCTGCTGCCATTCTACAAGAGGAAACACTGTAAGTTGTTGCTGCTGTGGTATAAATTGTTGAACCACATTTACTTTGTACGCGGACATTCCATGTACCTGAGCTTAACTGAATATTTTTATTAGTCCCTGTTGTCCAGGTGGATGGTGTCCAAATTGTAGAATTTGATAATTTATACTGAACTCTAAAACTATCTGCACTAACACAGGTTTTTTTCCAATTTACATTGTAAGCACAGTTATGGGTATGTGTAATAGTAAATCCTTTTGCCGCAACACAAGGTACAGGCCCTCCAGAAGTAAAATTCAATACAGAACTAAAAGATGAATAAAATGGACCCTCACATTGGGTTCTGACTTTAATACAATAATTGGTACAACCTTTAAGCCCTGTAATTGTAAAAGAACGTATATTTCCAGCCACTATGAATTTATTACCACCTGAAGAAGTGCAATTTTCTGTTAGTCTTATCCAAAAGGAATCTGGATTTATTACTGCACTCCAAGAAAATGTCACCCAATCTATTCCTATGCTATCTATGGATAGGCCAAAAGGAATATCTGTTTTTTGGACCTCAACCGTATCTCTTTTAACGCAATTTTGATTTGTAACCTTCCATTCTAAATAATTTGTACTTCCTGCTGTTATTCCCGAAATATTAGTATTAGCAGAGGTTATTGAATTAATTACAGCGGTCCCAGAAATTAGTGACCAAATACCAGAGGCATTTGATGGCAAAGTTGCATTCATTTGCGTTGTAGCTCCTGAACAAATTACCTGATCCGAACCTGCAGAACCTGATAAATGAGGAATTTCTAAAATTAATCTCACTAAACTGTCACAACCCTCAGCATTGGTAAAAGTGTGCAGATATTCCCCTGAATTGGTGTACACTATCGAATCATATGCAAATGAATCACAGGCTGTAATGGAAAGTGTATCAAAAGTGCTATTATTTATTGTCAAGGAAAGTATAACCAAACTATCGCATCCATTGGAAGTAGTATATGTGTGCAGGTAGTCCCCAGAACTATAATACATCATCGAATTATAAGCAAATGAATCGCAGGCTGTAATTGAAAATGTATCAACAGTGCTATTATTTATTGTCAAGGAAAGTATAACCAAACTATCGCATCCATTGGTAGTAGTAAATGTGTGCAGGTAGTCTCCTGAACTGGTATATATCATTGAATCATACCCAAATGAATCGCAGGCT
>Ga0209298_10002051_pt1 | contig 12719 bp, 14 predicted proteins | sample S_140806_EF_Meta_FD_187325 | JGI IMG/M metagenome (GOLD analysis project Ga0209298, IMG submission 187325) | Freshwater microbial communities from Lake Simoncouche, Canada to study carbon cycling - S_140806_EF_MetaG (SPAdes) (version 2) | ecosystem: Environmental > Aquatic > Freshwater > Lake ...
GCTTGACGCATCTTGCAATTTGCTTGCAACAACGCCACGCGCAAGCTGCTCTGCGTTTTTTGCGCCAATAACGCTAACAAAATCTTTGCCACTAGTAAGCAACTGCATCAAGTCTTTTACGCTTGTCTCAGACTTAAAGAATTTGCTTGCCAACTCTGCGGGGTCAGTAGCAAAGCGACTCATGTCAAACTCTTCTTTGCCAACAATAGACTCGCCTAATTTTGTTTTAAATTTGTTTAACGGCTCTGAATCTGCTTTGTATTGCTCAAGAAATTTACCAATACTAGGAGAAAACTTCTTTTGTATTTTTTCAACAGCATCAGCTAGTTCACCAGCTTGGCGTTGACCGATAGCATCAAACCCTTCTGCGGGTAAACCATAGGCTCTATCACGCAAAAATCTTCTTAGATTTTCTAATCCTTCAAAGCTAACCGGTTGGGCAGTAGACACGCCATCAACTTCTTTTACGGGGTCGAGAGCGCGTCTTATTTTTAATAGCTGAGATTCAACTTCGCTAATAGAAACATTCCGCAATCCGGTTTCAGGATTTTTAATAGCTCTATCTATAGAGGTAATTGCGTCTTTAAACTCTTGTGTTTCAGAAACTCTTTGTCCAGCACGTTCTTTGTTTAATGCAAAATTAAATGCTTCTGTTTTATTAACTTGTGCATTTGATTGTCTTGCTGCTTTCAGGGCATCAAAAATGGGTGTAACAGCGTCTCGTATAGACCGCCCTGTTTCAGTAGGAGTTTGAGGTGTGCCGACAGCCGCCAAAGACTTTCTAGCTTCTTGCGTGCCTTCTGCTGCTCTAGTGGTTAATTTACCCGCCTTGCCTCTCATCTCAGCAATTTGGTCACGAAACTGCTTCTCTATCCGAGCAGCTTCTTGTTGACCTTTTTGCAAAACAGACTGAGCATCTGCTTCAGAAATCTGTCTCTGAGCAGGACTCAACGCCCGTGCGCTATCACGAATCCTTTGCGCTGTTTGCTGCGCCTCAGACAAAATTGATTGAGATTGACTTCTTGCTGATGCCTCAAGCTGGTCAGCAGTCATAGCGGCTTGCTGAGTTATCTTGCCAGCGCCAGCTTTGAGCATATCCGCTATTTCTCTTTCAGCATCAACAGAGCTTTTACCACCACGAATTTCAAGTATTTTCTTTTCAATAAACGCTCTTTGTTCTGCCGTAATACTTTGAGGCTTGATGTTTTGTTCTTGCAACAATTGCCCAACAGTCTTAGCCGTAGTCATACCCGGCACAAACTTGCCAGCCAAAGTGCCTATTAATTTTCCTGTTTGTGTACCTAAAAACTCAAGAGGCACGGGGGTAAGCGTAGCGCCCAACAAACGCGCTGTTTCCGCGCCAATGCCCGGACCGTACTTAGATTCAACTTGACCAGCAGTTTCACCGCCAGCGCCAGCAATAGTTCCCGTAAAGAAACTAGCGGGTCTTGCGCCTTTCATAGCCGTGCCACCCGCTTCTATGGCGCTTCCTACTGCGGTTGGTATGCGCCCATAAGGACCAGCAGCCTGACCAATCTTTTTAATTCCTTGACCAGTTGCTTGCATCATTTCTGGAGCAGCCGCGCCGAAAATACCGCTAGTCAACGCTTCTTCAGCAACTTTCTTTCCTCTTTCTAAGACGGTAGGTTCTTGCTTTTGTTCATCAATGAACTTAACGCCTTTTGTAGCTGGCGGTGTTTCGTCTATAAATTTAACGCCCATGACTATTCCACCTCTGCCAATCTGCCATTAATCATGACTCTTGTTCCGCTAGGCAACTTCGCTGCGTTAACTTCTTCAACAGAGCTGTACTCTAATGTTCCTGCGCCACGCAATGAATAGTCTTCATTTGCTCTCAAGGATGTCGGCGCACCCGGAGCAAGCTGAATGTCTGGCAATTTAAACAACTGCTGCATACCAGAAACTTGGTCACCGATACGCTTAGACATACCTTTTAGTTTGTCCATCATTACTTCTGCGGAATCACCGGGTTGTGGAACAACGCCGTAGTTACGCAATGCTTCGCCACCAGTAACAGCTTTACCAGAAATGTTGAGGTAGTAGTTATTACGCACATCACGAATTTTTGTCAAGAACTGACGTAGTTCAGTAGGAATGTCACCAGAAATTATCTGGTTCAATATCTTTCCTTCTTCTGTCAAAAACGCTTCTGCTCTGTACTTTTTAATTTGTTCTTGCAGTTTAGGATTTTTTAAGTCTTTGGCAATATCTTCTACGTCTGTCTTGAGCTGCGTATTCGCAATATAGCCTTCTATGATTTTTGCTGGAGGTTTCAAAGCCTTTGCTTCTGCTCCCTTTTTGTCTATTGGACCAAGCTGTCTCTTCCGCACATCGTCCATTAGTTTTTGTCTAGCCGCATCTGCAACTCTCTCTGCGGCTGCTTTCTCTTTCATTTCTTCAAGCTCTATGGCAGATTTCTCTCTCATTCCTTGAAGTTCTTTTTGTGAAGCAATAGTCTCTTTATGTCTGCGTTCAGTACCAGACTCTTTCATTACAAACTCAGAATCTTTATGCAAATTTTCAAGCATCTTATAGGTTGGCTCAAAACCTTGTAGTCTGTTTTTTTCTTTTAATACAGCACTACCCAAAGTAGTAATTACTTCATTAAGTCTTGATTCTGCTTCTGCTCTGTTGTAAGGCAAGATTTTGTATGCTGCTTCAGCTTTCTTAATTGCATCGTCTAACTTAGCTTTCCATGTAAGCATATTCTTGTCAAATTCTTGCACTTCTCTTTTCCACAAGTCAGCACGACCTTGTTGCCAACCCTTCATCATGCCGCCCATAGCGTTCAATGACGCAGTTGCAGACTGCTTGCCAGCACCACCCATAGCCATGCCAATGACACCAATTAAGCCAAACAAGGTAGACAAAGATTGAACATTGTCTTTTGTTGGCGCAAGTTCTGGGGCAGGATTCTTTTCTCTAAAAGTTTCTACTGATTTATAAATTCCTCTGGCTTGTTCACTCTCTTGCTTTGATATGTCAGCTAAACCTTTAGCCTTGTACTCAGCAATTTGCTGTTCGCCTTGAGAAATATATTGTTTAGACTCTAATTCTTGTTGCAATAAATCTGATTGCTGCTGTCTAATGTTTGCCATTTCACCGCGTGTACCAGTCTGTCCCATTGCCTTTTTATCAATTTGGGGCATGGTTGTGCCAGTAACAGCAGCGCTTGTCTTTGAGCTAAACGGGTCAGGCATAGGCAAAACATATGGCTTTTGCAATTCAGCTAACTCAGGAACAATGTCAGGTGTTTCATTAGCCATTACGCAGTCCTCGTCTGAGTTATCGGTATGCCACCGCCAATTGCAGCCAAGTTAGTATAGAAGTTTGTACTCGCTTGGTTTAATGCTTGGTCAGCTTGCAAGCCAGTTTTGATAGCTCCCAAAGCAATTTGGTCACCAATATTAGATACTTGTAATCCGAGGTTGTATTGTTGAGCTAATAACTGCTGACGATAGGCTTCAGCTTGTGCAGTTGCCTGTGCAGCACCTACACCACCTCTAGCCTCTGCGCCCTGCGCTAAACGAGCTTGTAGGGCTTGTAATGACTGTTGTCCTGTTGGAGTTAACTCGCCTGTCTCTGCGGCGCGAATTAACTCTTTGCCTTTGGCTTGATAAGGTTCGCCAATAGCGCGTTGCTGTGCGGCTGCTTGTTCTGCTTGTTTAGCGCCTCTCTTGGCTTGAGTAGCGCCATAGATTCCTAGACCACCAGCTAATCCAAGGCGAACCATGTCTTGCGTTGACAATTTGTCAAAAAACGATTTGTCTACTGGCTGGTCAAACCTAGAAACAACATCAGTTCTAGCTACTTCAGGCGCATACTGCTGACGCAAAGACTCTTGCAAATTGTTTGGACGCTCAACAATAGTTGGAGAATACTGCTGTCCCGGAACTTCAAGAGGAAAATTTAAACCAGCAGAAGGCGCTGCTGCTTGGGTAGGTTGATAACCTATTTGCTGCTCAATTTGAGCATTTGTAGGGCTTGGACCAAATTGACCACCACCCGGTGCTTCATAAACATCAGGACCAAAACCAATATCGTATGAAGGCGGGTCATAAACGGTTGTGTACGGCTCTCCAACATACGAATCAACTTCTTGAAACTCTAGTAAGCCAGTTTCAGGATTAGTTGTGCCAGAACCACCGGCAGCTTTAAGGATGTCGGCTTCTCTAGGAGTAATGTGGGCAAGAATGGTATCTTTACCACGCCCTTTACCTTGCAACATAACCGCAATAGCAGCCAAGTCGCTAGTGCCGTTGAGGTCTGCTTTAAGCAGTTTGGCAATCTTCTTCATTTAACTCTCCTGACCCATGTATCGTAGGGATTCCACGTTCCAACCAGACTTTTTACCTTCTTCTTTGTCACCACCGAATATTGGCGCACCGGGGTCACCAATTCTTAGTGCTTGAGACAATGCCTGTGAACCGGGCGCTTGTCCAGCCCCAGTTGTTGCAACGCTAGTTGGTTCGGGAGCAGCACCCCCACCCACAGTCTGAGCAGACCTTGTAGGGCTGAGATAGTTGCCAATAGATTGACCAACAATAGTTTGAGTCAAACCGCTTTCAACAGAACCCGGCTCAAAACCTAATTCCTCACTAGCCGCCGCGCCACCATAACTAGACGCACCTCCAACAATGCCTCCAGCAACAATTTCCTCAGCAGAACCACCTTTAACGGCAGCTCTTCCTGCGCCTGATGCAGCGCCTCTAACGCCAGATTTTTCTGTGGCAGTTGGGGCAGCAGCCGCGCCCGCAGCCGTTGTAGGGTCACCAGCGCCCGTAGCAGGGTTAAAGCCACCACCAACATCTATGTTGTCAGGTTTTTGAGCAGCAGGAGCGTAAGCCTCAGCTACCTCGTAAGCGCCATAAGACACCGCCCCCGCCTTGGCAGCATCTTCAGGAGAGCCACCATTTAAATAAGTTACCGCAGCAGAGGAAGCTGACGCTGCGCCTTGTGGTCCTAAATATGGAGTAAGTACAGCCGTCAAAACAATAGTCTCAACAACTGGTAAAGGATTACGGGCTATTTTGTCAACCGTATTGTTGGTTGTAGAAATTGCTGCTTGAACAGGAGTTGTTCTGCTTTTAACGTAATTTGACATTTATAGCTCCACCACAGCAGACATTTGTTGACCACCAACGCCACTCAACTTAGGCTCAAAGCCACCCATCTTTATGGCGCGAATAATGTCAGGGTTAGCAACTTCAAACCGCAAAGACTTAAATTTAGCAGCTTTCATTCCTTGACCAAATTGTTTTAGGCTATCAACCAATTCTTTTGGCTTGTCAGCAGTTTCCATAATTACATCTACATTTCCTTGCCCATCGTTGTGGATGATGAACAAAGAGTTATTGGCTCTAATGACTCTGACCTTGGGGTTTCTACGAACAGTCTCAGACAGCACCGCCTCAAACCTTGCAGGGTCTATCTGACCGCCAACGCTCTTAGTTAGTATGTCTAGGGTAGACATTTTGGGAGAATCACCACGCTCCTTCTTGACTTGGCTCATCACCTCAGAATCCGAAAAACCTGATTTTTTTTGGGGCGGGGGAAGTGTATTCATGGTCAAGAACTTAGGTTGAGGGACGCAGCAATTTGTTGATGAATGTACAAATGACTAGCCAGCCAATCATAGAAATCTGACTCATTATTAAAGTCAACATCCAACATATTAAATGGATTATTTAATTCTAAGAGGCTAGAAAAGGCTTGATGTTCGACCTGATGAGCGAGTAACCAGTCATCTAAATTAGAGATTTCAGCGTCAGTTAAAGGGAAAATTGGCACAGTTATGCCACTATCCATGAATGTTTCTTGGAATAGCTTGTGTTGTAAGCCATTCTCAAACAAAAACTCTTGCAAAGACTCATCGTTGCCGTACTCCACTACTGACAAAGTATCAAAATTCATTTGTCAGCCTTTCCATCAAGGCGGTCAAAGATGCGCTCTAGCACGTTATCAATCTTGTCTAGGCGTGAGTTAATGTCTTGCTTGGTTGCATAGTTCTTAGCTAGGTCAACTTCAATAGATTGCAAGCCAGTCTTGAGACTCTTTACAGAATCCCATATCTCACGACACCACCAGCCCACACCAAGTAGTAGCGCACCACCGACTAAATTGAGTATGTCTTGAAATTGCATCTTATGCTGCGTAGTAAGGAACTTTTACAACAGTAGCGTTAGCTAACTGAATTTGAATGTATCCTGCTGGAGTCAACGGCAAACTAGCCGTTCCAAAAGTTGCGCTTGCCGCAGTTGTATTTGTCACAGTCACATTAGCCACTACGTTGCCAGCCGTGATAGCAACAGCGTTAGCGTTCTGAATAGCCATCGTGCCAAGACCTGATACAGCAGAATTAGCAATAGCAATAGCTACGTTGGCAGCGCTTGTAATCTGACCTTGAGCGTTTATGGTTACTTGAGAGACTTGGCTTGCAGTTCCATAAGAACCAGCAGTAACAGCAGTATTAGCAAGCGAGATAGTGCCTGTCCCCGTAATAGGACCACCAGTAAGCCCAGTACCAGTTGCAATGTTGGTTACTGTGCCGTTTGTTCCACCGCTACTGATTGCTACTGTCTTTAACATGATTACATCCCATCTCCGGGCGTGATATAGATAGTGGCGTTGCCACTAGCCGTAATGCCCGTAAAGTAAGCGTTTGGCACAAAAGTAAGAATCTCATCTGTTCCAGCAAGTAGCGGAAAAGATGGTCCTGTAGTTGAGACAACCGCACAGTTGTTGGCAGCATCACTAGCACTTGAACCGTATCCGAGGAACACGACAACAGAGCCAGAGTTAATGATGCGGTATTGGTTGCCACCAAGCGTAGTAGATACGCATTGCACAGCAGTAGGCGCAGCCGTATTAGCGAGAAACGCTACGGTGTTACCAAGTTTGGTAAAAGCATTGGTACTCATTATTTAGCCTCAAGAGCCACGATTCGGGCGATTAGTGCGTTGATTGTTTCGGCCTGTGTGTCGTTCATCATTAACTCCTTAACAAGCCATTAGCACACAAGGCACACAGTAAGAACCATCTGCATATGTGCAAGTTACATGATTGGAAGTGACCTTTGCAATAGTCTTAGACCGCACAATATCGTCACCTTGAGCCTTGGCAGTTCCATCACCAGCAGACATTAGTAAGTCTCCACGGGCAACAGTTACGCCTTGTGCAATACGAATAATCATATCGCCTGTCATAGCCATGTTAATTTCGTCAATGCTATGTTGTTCGTCATAAGACCAATTTACAAACACACCAGCGACATTGGCATCGCCTTCAACATCAGAGACTTTAACCTTGTTTAACTGCTCGTTTGCTACTTCGTGGGTTTCGACTTTTACATCGCCAACATTTACACCCTCTGGTAACTCATCTTCTTCTGTCCAATAGGTTGTCGGTGCAGTATAAACATTCATTGCATCAAGGTTAGACAGCACAGTTCCTTTGACAAGTGATTCGTCTTTGGCTGTTGTTGTTTGTGCGTAACGGGCTAAGTGACCACCATTGTAGGAAACAGTTGTTCCAGATACAGATATATTTCCTTCTTTAGTGGTATCTTGATAAAAAGCAATTAACTCCCCATCATCAGATAACCTATTAAAGTCAGCAAGACCGCCACCGCTTCTTGTAAATGTGGAATAACCACCACCACTAACATTTATCGCAATTCCAGCAGTTGAAAAAGTAGTAACTGTTTTCCCCACCAGCAACGAACCGCTAGAATCGATACGCATACGCTCTGTTGGTGCAGTGTCAGTTGTTACGGAGCGAGTACCAAAAACCAAACTTCCTTTTGTTGACCCTGCTTGGCTTTCAACGGCATAACCCATAGAAGTCGGGCAATTTGTACGATTACCGAAGTAATCAAATCCTATTGCACCGCCTTCACCAACTGATACGCTTCCCTTAAATACAGCACTTAGTTGTGCAACAGTTCCAAATGGCTTTGCAGAGCCGTTTTCAACATCTAACTTTCCTGCTGGAGAGGTAGTACCAATCCCCACATTCTGTGAAGTATCAATAGTAATCGCAGTAGCACCATTTGTTGCCATTGCAATATTGCCGCCAGAGGAAGCAATAGTTACATTGGATGTGCCGTTAGTAATTGCGGTTGCTGCAAGATTACTTGTGCCACTAGATATGGTCACATTAGCCAACGTCATGTTGTTTAGCGTAGTAACGGTGTTACCCAACTGAATGGCTGTGTTGCCAAGCGTTATGGTTGTAGCAAAGTTACTGTCTAGTTGAGACAGAGGAATACTTGTTGTTGCGCTACCAAAGGTATATGGAACTGCCATGTTAGAACCTCACTCTTAATTCGTGTTCGTATTCGAACCCATTGATTACAAAATTTGCACCCGTTGATGTAACGGTCATGCCCAAATACTTACCCCATTGTTTTGCGTCAGTCTTGTATAGGGTATACCCGCCACCGCCATACCAAGTGATTACCGCAGAACTGTTGTTCGTCCAAGAAATTGGAATACTTAGATTATTAATCCAAGTGACTAATTCTCCAAGCAAAACAGGAGTGCTAGAACCCGTTTCAGAATCCACCGTAACCGTCAACTGGGCAGCATTGGTTAAGGTAGCCTCAATGCCAACCTTCAACGCTTGCTTGGTGCGAATCGGGTCTTTCATTGGATTCAATGAAGTCTGCACATAACTGTTAATGGGAGAAGTGGAATCCGAGTACAAACGCACACAAGAGTTGCCGTTAGAGCCATAGAGGTTAATCTTGCCACCTAGCGGAGCAGAGGCTATATAAGCCAAGTCGTTGCCAGCACTTGTAAAAAACCACTTTTTCTCAAAAAATATGGCTTGTATGTAGCGGCTAGAGCTAGAGACTCCCAACCCACCCGTGTATTTGAAGTTGAAGGCAGCGCACAGAATGTTGTTTAACAAAACCTGACCCGCATAAACAGGATAGTCAAAGTCAATGTAGGGAAAAACCCCATCAAGAGGGTCTGAGATTTTGGTCGTTGTAGAACCTACTAGAGCGTAAATGCCGTAGTTGTTCATAAACAAAACAGACCTGAAATAAGGGTAAATAGCGTATTGCAGTTTAGAGCCAACAGACGCACTCACGTTTGTATTGGTAAACAGCGTTGTGCCAGCATTGGTCACCCGCACATCCGAGAAGACGTTGATGGAGTCATCTCCAAAGATATAGAGGAAGTTGTTGGCTGAGAGTAGCTGAGTAATGTTGCCGTGCAAGGTTGCATCAGTCAGAGTTACTTGTCCAGCAGAAATACTTGTGAAATTGCTATACGACCCCGCGCCTGAATAGGTGACTGTGCGCCCATTAGCTATCCAAACACGCCCTGAAAACGACTGGATGCCGACTATTGGCTCTAAATTTATGATTGCTTTGGCTGTGGCGTTAGTTCCGCCTCCACCAGCAATGGTCACCGTGACGTTTGCTTGGTTTGTGTAGCCACTACCGACATTGGTCATCACGACTTGGGTAACGATGCCACCAGAGACAATCCCTTGACCAGCAGCATTAGTGCCACCACCACCAGCAATAGTGACAGTCAGGTTAGACGCATTGGTATAACCCGTGCCACCAGCAGTCACTAAGACTGAGACTGTTCCCGTTGCAAATGTAGTAATTCCTGCTATGGCATTAGCACCAGAGCCACCACCACCATTGAATGTGACCGTAGGTGCGCTTGTATAGCCTGTTCCTGACTCTGTAATAGTGATAGAGGACACCACGTTAGCCGTAATAGCTGCGACAGCCGTTGCCTGAACGCCATTAGACGTATTGGGGGCTGAGATGATGACTGCTGGCGCAGAAGTGTAAGCAGAGCCACCTTGGACAATACCAACTTGCCCTACTCCACCAATAAAGACTAGGCTTACACCATCCCAAGTAAAGTAACCCTTTGCAGGGTCACCAATCAGGATGCGGTCATTTTTCCATTGAGAGATGTTGACCCCTGATGCGCTAAATGTTCCAGAAGAAGCAATAGTGCCTCTAACATTTGTGTCCAAGCGCACATACTCAGCCGAGCCATTTGCCTGAAATGCAACCAAATAATTAACCAAACCGATGTTGGCTGAACAATAAAAACTAACTGTATTGGTAAAAGTAACGCTGCCTACATTGGAATAAGTTGGCGTAATCTTGATATTGCCATAGCCAATGGGCATAGCGTTCTCAAGCCAATAGAACTCATCGTCTCCAATAGCCGTTCTGTTCGCCTTGGTGTTTACACCCTTGAACTGCTTGACAACCTCGTAAGATTTTTTTTGCTCTGCGGCTGCCATATATTAGAACGGTGTTGAGTACGGGGTTGGTATCCTTCTTGTAAACACAGATGCCAATACCGATTGAGTTTTTTGCTTGTACTGCTGCAAATAGATTTCAGCCTCACCAAACGATTGCTCGTAGTATTTGGCAAGGTGAGCCGCATAGAACTGAACAACAGTATCGTATGGGTCATTGATGGTATCTGTATCAGTCAGATTAACCATAGCAGTTGGCAGAATAACCGTGTCCAAGTCAATCACATAGGCTTGGTCTGGTACTGGTCCGACATAAATTTGAGATTGACCATAAATGCTAAAGCAAATAGGTCGCTGAACATTGTTCTGCCAATAACGCAATTGAGCATTAAAGTCAGTCCAAGGTAAATACCGTAATGGGATTCTTGAGTTGCCCCAATACAAATTGATATTCAAAACATCTAGCGTCAACACACCTGATGGCAAAGAAGCAAAGTTTATGACCTCGCATGGTGCAACGTATTGCAACGTAGCCGTGCCATCTGTAAAAGATGTTGTTGGTGGGTAGACGTAAGTTGCTGATGGATAGGGAGGAGCGGTCGAACCAAGCACGCCACCAGTTACAACTTTGTAAATATAGATGTTAGAGAAAACATAGTCATTGGTAGCAACGGTTAATCCGCTAGACCAAATGACTGGGGTTGCTCCACCCGATACGGGAGTGCAAGGAGTTTGAGATACTTGAACAGTTCTCAGACACCCTGTGTCGCGCACGACACGCTCACGCGCACTATTGATGTAGCCTATTAGCTGGTCATTAGTGTAGAAGTTAGCTTGCGCGTCATGCAGCAAATATCTAACTTGCGTGAGATAGCCTTGGAGTGTCTGAGCCATGCGTTATCCATCGTGTTCAGAGTTGACTTTTCCCCCTACCTTCTTAGAAGGCAGAGGTACTCTTTCAACCACCGGGGATAACAAGTGGTTTTTCACAGGCGGTCTGTCAGAGATTTCAAATTTAGACAAGATTTTCAAACCTTCAGGAATGTCATTTCTTGTTTGAATTAGCGACAACCTCGCCATGTAATTTTCTTTATTTGGGTCACCATGACCAAATATGTGACAAACGGCATCTTCTGGAGCTTCCACCGTTTCCCCCACAGGGAAGGTATACGGTTTGAACTCGTAGTTAAATGTTATGGGTTTTTCCCACTTGTTTGTCACATATAGGGTTTGCATGGATTAGAAGCTCACGACATCGCCATAAACGCAAATGTCAACAGTATTGCCGTTGTTGGCAATAGCATTGACGTTCACAAATAGGCATTGAGTTACGTTACCGGGAACTACGTTACTTGTGAAGGGTGCTGCCGCATTGATGTCAACATAACGACCAACTGTGCTGAGTGAAGTTAATACGGTGTTAGCCGTAACAAGATTCAAACCATCACTTGTAGTTGAAATGCTGACGTTAGCATTAGACACATTACCAGAGGAATTTTGAAACGTAACTCTACGAACAATAATTCCTCCAGAATTGGCTACCCCTCCACCGTTGGTCAAGCCACCGCTAAGAATAGGAATGGTAACAACTCCGTTACCAGTCGTGTTCAAAGTAGTAGCTCTTACAACGCCAATACGACCATTACTAAAACTGTCTAGGTTTAGTTGACCGACTGCATCTGGATTAGCCATATAGTCTCCTTAACTGACGTAGGTGCTACCGACTGCTTGACCACCATTGGTGGCTAACAGAGTAACAGTATCGGCAGCTTGCGTAGACTTAGCGTATACGTTCACACCATCAGAGATGATAACGCCACCTACGTTGGCTGCCGAGACAGTCACGTTGGATGAACCGTTATAGGCAATCACAGAAGTGTTTGCTTGTGGGAACATGATATACACACCAGCAGGAATAACAGTACCGTTGCCGGTGCTAGTAGACGTGATGGTTGTGGTTAAGAAATACGCGCCAGCCGTGTTGGTTTGCGCTGCGGCAAGAATGATTTTATTGGTGCTTAATGACATGGTTTATTGCTCCTTATAGTGACAAAGAGTTGTAACCAGACACTACTGCCATAGATTTTGGCTTGGTCGAAACCATTTCCGCAATCATCAAAACAGCACCGACATAACCGATTTGCCAGTTTGGAAGTGTGGACTCAAATCCTGTAAACACAAACGAACCTTGCTCATGGACATAGAGCGAGAGATAGTTAGTGTTTAGGAAGTACACAGTACCTTCTGGACAGTATGGGTCTGGATAGATTGGAACACCAGCAACCATCAAAGCGCGGAAAGCAGCTTGAGGACCGTTAGCATCACCATCAAAACCGCCACCGGGTGTGATTACATACTGCTCTTGACCAACAAAGTCTTGAGCAAGTAATGTCCAAGTACCAAATCCGCAAACACCAAAAGAAGGCACTTCAGCACCGTTCTTCACAGTACCAGAG
>Ga0209298_10002053_pt1 | contig 12708 bp, 13 predicted proteins | sample S_140806_EF_Meta_FD_187325 | JGI IMG/M metagenome (GOLD analysis project Ga0209298, IMG submission 187325) | Freshwater microbial communities from Lake Simoncouche, Canada to study carbon cycling - S_140806_EF_MetaG (SPAdes) (version 2) | ecosystem: Environmental > Aquatic > Freshwater > Lake ...
ATAGTTCAGCCGATTGATGCCCACAAAGAGCGCCAAGCTCAGCAGCACCTGAAGGAACACATTGATACCGATGCCCAGACGGCGCGGCATCGCCTCCGCGGCAGGCGGGGTGGCGTCAGGGGCGCTGGGGTCAGGGGGTAAATCAGACATGGCTCATCAGGGTTTCCAGCGGCGGAATTCCACCACCTGGAGCGTAAAGGAAAGAAACAGCAGCGTGAGGCTGGAATAATAGATCAGGGGCCGCGTATCGATCAGCCCGGAGGTAAAGATGCGGATATGCTCGGCACTGGCAAAGTAAGCCACCACATCCACCACCGAATCCGAGAGCTTGCGGCCGATCACCATCACAAACACGCCAAGGAGGAAATGGCAGAGGCTCAACGTGAAGCTCAGGATCGCCGCCACGATCTGGTTACGCGTCAGCGACGAGGCAAAGATGCCCATCGCCAGATTAAACATCCCCATCGCCAGCAGGATGATGTAGGAGCCACCCATCGTACCCGCAGGGATCTCCACCTGCCCGGCACTGATCCAGTGGGCCACGCGGAAATTGAAGAAACTCGGAGCCCACAGCAGCGCGTAAATGATCAGCGTCGCCACGAATTTCCCGGCCACCACCTGCCACGCCCGCACCGGAGCCGTGAACAAGGTCTCAAACGTCCCCAGACGCCGCTCCTCCGCAAAGGTGCGCATCGTCAGCAGCGGAAACACAAAGAAATACGACAGCCAGAACCACTGCGGCTGAAAGGTCCACGTCACGATGCTGCCCTCACTCGGCGCACTTTCCAGGATCGAAAGTGCCGCACGGAAGGCAAAACCATTCAGCACCATCACCAGCGCCAGCACTACATAGGCCACCGGCGAGACGAAAAACATCCGCAGCTCCTTTTTCAACATCACCCAGAAGCCTCTCATGACAGACGTCCTCCCTTCATCACTTCGGCGGATGACGCCAACTCCACAAACACATCTTCAAGGTTCGGAAGCTCGCGATGCAGTTCCCGCACCCGCCATGCTTCCGCCGTAGCCAAGGCCTGCACCGCCTCACGCACATCAAAACCCGGCTCCACACGCAGCATGAAGTGACGCCACGCGCCGCCCTCCACCGCCTCCTCCGTGCATTTGCGCACCCCTTGGATGCCTTCCAGCTTCAACGGAGCCTTCTCATCCTTCGTCTCCACCTCCACACGCACCACCGTCGAGGTATTCAGTCTCGACGCCAGATTCCTCGGTGAATCATCCGCCAGAATGCGGCCATGGTTCAGCATGATCACCCGGTCACAAGTCACCTCCACCTCATGCAGGATATGTGTCGAAAGCAGCACCGTATGCCGCGTGCGCAGCTCTCGCAGCAGCTCCCGCACCTGGCGGATCTGCACCGGGTCCAGGCCATTCGTCGGCTCATCCAGAATCAGCAGCTTCGGATCATGCACCAGCGCATCTGCCAGCGCCACGCGCTGCCGGAAGCCTTTGGAAAGATTATCAATCAGGCGACGCCGCACGTCCGTCAGACCACACAGCTCCATCACCTCCCCTACCCGGCGGCGCATCGAATGCCCGCCCATGCCCTTCAGCTCCGCCCGAAAGCGCAGATACTCCTTCACCTTCATATCCACATACAGCGGAGCCATCTCAGGCATGTAGCCCACCGCCCGCCGCACCTCCAAGGAATGGCGAAACACATCAAAACCAGCCACCATCGCCTTCCCGGAAGTCGCCGGCATAAAACCGCTCAAAATCCGCATCGTCGTCGTCTTCCCCGCCCCGTTCGGTCCCAGGAAGCCCACGATCTCCCCCGGCTCCACCTGGAAACGAATCCCGTCCACCGCCGTACGGCCAGCGTACTGCTTGGTGAGGTTTTGAACGTCGATCATGCGTGAAAGGCTAAAGAGGCTGAAAAAGTTGGAGAACCTGCCTTTTATAACCACCCAGCCATAAAGACAATCTTTGAATCAAAGTTTTGCCCACATCCCCAGTCTCACTTCTCAACGTCTCCAAGTTTCAAAGTCTTCCCCCCTGAGTGAAGTAAGCGCCCCACGCCTTCCTCCGCGAACTTGCCCACCAAATACTCGGTGTGACGCTAAAATCACCCGCGTCACTAGATTGCTTTTGGCGAATCTTTCCGCGTCGAGCTAAAGGCGGCCAGCTCCTCAACACGCCTCACCCCATGCACAAAACTACGCTTCTACTCTCCCTCGTTCTGGCCTTCGCCAGCCTGAACAGCTGCACCACCGCCCAGAACGAAAACGAAGCCGCTCTTGATGCGTCGATGAACGAGTAGGCTCAATTGGAAAACGATCTCGCGCTTGATGAGGCCATGGATGAGCAGGCTGCCCTCGAGCGCTCGCTCAGCCGTCGCTAAGCTTCCCCCTTCCCCATGACTCTGCGCGAACCTGAAATCGTCGAACTGCCCACACCCACTGGCCCGATGCGCACGATGGTGCTGCGTCCGGCGGCAGCGGGGCGATATCCGGGGCTGCTGTTTCACTCGGAGATTTTTCAGATCACCGGCCCCATCCATCGCACCGCGGCGTTTCTCGCAGGGCACGGCTTTGTCGTGGCCCTGCCGGAGATCTACCATGAGTATCTGCCCGCAGGCACGGTGCTCGCTTATGATCAAGCCGGTTCCGATGTCGGCAATCGGTTGAAGACCGAGAAGCCCGTGGCGGCCTACGACGCGGACAATCGCGCGTTGCTGGACTTCTTGAAGCAGCACGAGGCCTGCACCGGTCGCCTCGGGTCATTCGGACCGTGCATCGGCGGTCATCTCACCTACCGCGCGGCCTTGCAGCCGGATGTCGGTGCCTCCGCCTGCTTTTACCCGACGGATCTGCACAAGCGCAGCCTCGGCGCGGGCATGAACGACGACTCGCTCGCTCGTGCCGCCGAGATTCGTGGCGAGCTGATGCTCGTGTTTGGTCGCCAGGACCCGCATGTGCCCGTCGAAGGCCGCGAACTCATCTACGACACGCTCACCGCCGCTGGCGTGAACCTCACCTGGCACGAGGTGAATGCCGCCCACGCCTTCCTCCGCGATGAAGGCCTCCGCTACGACGCCGAACTCGCCCGCCAGATGCTTGGGATGACCGTGGACTTCTTTCGACGGGTGCTTTCTTGAACCTGCTGACAGCTCAAAGGTTCACCCTCATTTTGCGTCGGGCAGATGCACTTTGAATTCGTCTTCTAGGCGACCGCTGAACTTCCAGACGCCATCGATCTTCACCAGATCGTCCACCCCGAGCGTGATCTTTGTCGCGTCGGTCGTGGTGAGATGGATTTCGACATCGCCAAAGACGGGCTGATCCGCCGGAGCATCGTCATCCACATCGAGTTCGATTTGATCCAGCTTCAGCCCATCCAGCGGGCCAAAGTGCTTGGGCAGCAGCGTGCGCAGTTGCGCGGCACGTTTCAGAGTCGTTTCCAAGTCCCGGGTCTGGCGCTTGAGCTCGCGTTCCTGTTCCTTCTCCGCATTGAAAGGCTCGGACGAGGTGGCAGCCTCACGCTGCTTTTCCGCCACGCGTGCCTTTGCCAAGGTCTCCGGCGTATGCCAGCAGGCGCTGAGCGCGGCGTCATCATTCGTCTTCAGCGCAGCGACCATTTTTTCCACCAAGGCCTGCACCTCCGTCGGCACGGGCACGTCTTCGGCAGGCAGCAGCGGCGTGATCGCCAAGGAGGCCAGAACAAGAAAGGAGCGGAGGAAAAGCGCGATTTTCATCGGCCCCATGCAGAGCTTGCAGCCCTTCGAAGTCAAGCCGCAGGCCTGTGACAGTCATGGCACCGTGAGAAGCGATTCTGTGGCTAAACGAGGTTTCCCTATGGTGACCGAGCTTCACCTGAGTTTCGACTAACGAACGCTCATCAGACTCTGAACCCAAACCTGATTCATCAAAGGCCTATCTGCGTCGTATCATCGGTTAAAGCTTCATTCTGCCCCGAGTTTCAAAACCACAGTCTAATTGCCAGAGGCCTCCTTCAATCCCACACATACCGCTCGTCCCATTCGATGTGGTGGGCTTGGAGGAAGCGGCGGTATTCATCTTGGAAGGTGTGTTTGGCGTGGTGCTCCTCCTGGTTGGCGATGTAGGCGCGGACGTCGTCGGTTTTGGATTCGCTGACGGAGAAGACGCCGTAGCCGGACTGCCAGTGGAATTTGGCGAGCATGGGATCGCGCTGGGCCTGGTCGATGAGCCAGACGGTGGAGGCGCGTTTCATTTCCTTCACCCAATCCGCCACGGTGATCGTGCGGGCGAGGCGCATGAGGATGTGAACGTGATCCGCCACACCGCCGACGATCAGCGTCGGGCAATCGAGTCGCGCCGAGATGCCGCCGAGGTAGCGATGGAGTTCGTCGCGCAGGAGTTTGTCGGTGAGGAAGGCAAAACGATCCTTCGTGGACCACACCGCGTGAATGAGGACGTTCGCGAGGGATTGGGGCATGGCGTGAAGCGTAGGGGAAAGGGAGGAAAGCCGTCAACGGTCAAGTGGGTCAAGAAAGGTCAAAAAGACCCCGATGACGTTGATGCACGATGACCGGTGATTGGAACGCCACGCAGTCCCGCCTTGTAGGTTTTCGCCCCCATCGGCCATCGAACCGCGAAGCGGTTCCATCATGCAGCCCAGGTGTGGACGCGAAGCGGCCTCTCCTGGGACATGCGGGCCGCACGCCCCGATTCGACATTTGGACCACAACGTGGTCCCGTCATGCAGCCCATGGGTGCCGAGCCTTGGCGAGGCTCCCTTGGGTTTCGCGTGCCCGCGATTCCCGTCGCATTGAACCGCAACGCGGTTCCGTCATGCAGCCCAAGGGTGACGAGCCTTGGCGAGGCTCCCTTGGGGTTCGCGGGCCACACCACCCCCATCCTGTTCCCGGACCGCAACGCGGTCCCGTCAGGTGGCGAGGCGTGGGCGTAGCGACGTTCGCGTGACGGAACCTCGATGAGGTTCGTGATCCGGCGGGAGTCGTGGGTGGCGCGGTTCCCAGGAGAGCGCTCGCTGGCGCTCGGCACTCCTGGGCTGCATGATGAAAGCCCGTTGGGCTTAATCAAACCTCGCCGATGATCCAACGAACGATTTCCTCGACCTCGGCAGGGTTAGTTATGAACCATTCAGTTCCGGGCGAAGCAGCACCTTTCCCCCGCAAGACGAGGATATAATGCAATGCCTTCTCCAAAGGATATGCCTGATCTGTCTTGATGATCAAAGCCACCTTTGGCGCTTCCGGCATTGCAGTGGCACCTTGGGACAATATCCGAACTATAGGGTCGCGTTCGCTCATTCCAACCTTGCAGGGCCAAACCTTTTCACCCTTTGTTTCCGCAGAAGATCGGTAAGTCGGATAATAGTAAACATAAACACTGTCTTTGCCGACTCCCATCACCTTGTCAGCGGCGGATTGAGGTGCTGATTCTTGCAATTCTTCATCCTCATCTACCACTGATTCAGAAATCGAATCTGCGGCAGATGCCACAGCATCCAATTCGCCAGGTTCGCCAGTTAAGCTCCAATACCCGAATTGAGGATTCGATGCTGAGCCTGCTTCTTTGAGGCGTGACAAAGCCTTTTTGATCGTCGCAGTCGGATTGCTCGAAGCATCGGCATCTCCGCCACGGCTGCGATGCAATTGAACGACCTGATCGACAATATCTTGTCGATGAGCCGTCTTTCCGCTGAACAGTTCCAAGATCAAACGTATGGCAGTTGCCGGTGTAAGCGGCAGACCTTGGTATCCAGGATCGTTCATAAAAATGCCAAGCTCCTTTCGATCACTTCACCAGCCTCACCAGCAGATCCTTGCTCTCGACGCTTTCGCCGATTTTGATGCAGATCTCGCTGACGGTGCCGGCACCGGGTGAGGCGACGGCGGCGAACATCTTCATGGCCTCCAGAGTGAGCAGGGTTTCGCCTTCCTTCACTTTTTGACCGACGCTGACGGCGATGCTGGCGACCATGCCGGGCATGGGGGCACCGACTTGAGTGGCGTCGGCGGGATCGGCCTTGGTTTTGGTGACGGCGTTTTTGGCGAGCAGCTTGTTGGTGACCGTCGTATGGCGTGGGTAGCCGTTGAGCTCGAAGATGGCGGTCTGCTGACCGTTGGCGTCGGCCTCGGTCATGTTGAGGAGGCGGACGAAGAGGGTTTTGCCTTCTTCGAGGCTGATGTGGATCTCTTCTTTGTCCTGGAGGCCGTAGTAATACGCGGGCGTGGGCAGGGCGGCGACGTCGCCGTAGGTCTTGCGGAAGTCGGCGAACTTCAGGAAGACATCGGGATACATGAGGTAGCTCCACACATCGTCTTCGGTGGGCTTCTTCTTGAGCTTCTGCTCCAGCTCAGTGCGGACGTCGGCGAGGTTGATCTTCGCGGCGTGGGTGCCGGGGCGGCCTTTGATGCGCTTGCCACCTTTGCCGACGATGGCATCGGCGAGCTTGTTCCACTTTTTGCGGCTGTCGGCGGCCTTGTTGGCCTCCATGCCGTAGAAGGGCTCTCCGAGCCAGCCTTCGAACATGCTGGTGACGTCCTTGCTCCACTTCGTGCCGGTGAGGTTGAAGATGTCGGTGGGCTTCACGCCACGGGCGACGCACTCGATGGCGAGATCGCCGACGACTTTGCTCGAAGGCGTGACCTTGACGATGTCGCCGCAGAGCTGGTTCACCTCGGCGTAAGCGTGGGCGATCTCTGGCCAGCGTGGGCCGAGGCCCATGCCGATGGCTTGCTCCTTCAAGTTGGTGTATTGGCCGCCGGGCATCTCGTGGAGATAGACTTCGGCGGTGCCGTAGGGCTCGGCGGTGTCGAAGGGCTTGTAGAAAGCGCGGACGGCAGCCCAGTAGTCGCTGAATTCCTGCAAGGCCTCGACATCGAGCTGGGTGTCGCGCGGCGTGTTTTGCATGGCGGCGACGATGGAGTTCAGGTTCGGCTGCGAGGTGCCGCCGGACATGGAACCGATGGCAGCATCGACCGCATCGACGCCAGCAATGGCGGCTTCGAGATAGCTGGAGGCGTTCACGCCGCTGGTGTCATGCGTGTGGAAGTGAATCGGGATGCCGACTTCATCTTTGAGCGCCTTTACGAGCTTCTTCGCGGCAAAGGGCCGCACAAGTCCGGCCATGTCTTTGATGCAAAGCATGTGCGCCCCCATCTTCTCCAACTCCTTGGCGAGGCGGACGTAGTATTGGAGATCATACTTGTCGCGTTTCGGATCCAGGATGTCGCCCGTGTAGCAGAGGGTGCCTTCGCAGATGCTGGTGGTGTCTTCACGCACGGCCTGCATGGCGGCGGTGAGGTTTGGCAGGTAATTGAGCGAGTCAAAGATGCGGAAGATGTCCATGCCGTTCTCGGAGGCATGTTTGATGAAGCCCTTCACCACATTGTCCGGGTAGTTCGTGTAGCCGACGGCGTTCGAACCACGGAAGAGCATCTGGAGCAGGATGTTTGGCACCTTGGCGCGGATCTGGCGCAGACGCTCCCACGGATCTTCGCGGAGGAAGCGCATGCTCACGTCAAAGGTGGCACCGCCCCACATTTCGAGGGAGAAAAGGTTCGGCGTGCGACGTGCCACGGCATCGGCCACGGCCAGCATGTCAAAGGTGCGCATGCGAGTGGCGAGCAGCGACTGATGCGCATCACGCATGGTCGTGTCGGTGATGAGTAGGCGCTTCTGCTTGGCGACCCAGTCTTTGCAGAACTTCTCTGGCCCCATCTCCGTGAGCAGTTGCTTGGTGCCTTTGGCAGGCTCGGCGCGATGATCGCTCTTCGGAATGGGCGGTGCAGTGAAGGCCTTGTCGATTTTGTGGCCTTTCGCATGCGGATTGCCGTTCACGATGGTGTCGGCAAGGTAGCTGAGCAGCTTCGACGCACGGTCTTTGCGAGCGACGAACTTGAGCAAATCCGGGTTGTTATCGATGAAGCGCGTCGTGGCCTGACCCGCCATGAACTCGGGGTGATGCACCACGTTCATGAGGAACGGGATGTTCGTCTTCACGCCACGGATACGGAACTCACGCAGGCCGCGATCCATGCGGTCGAGCGCCTGCTGATAGGTGCGGGCAAAGACGGTCATCTTCACCAGCATCGAGTCGTAATACGGCGTGATGACCGCGTTCGTGGCACCGAGAGCGCCATCGAGTCGGATGCCGAAGCCACCGGCGCTGCGGTAGGTCAAAATTTTGCCAAAGTCAGGCGTGAAGCCGTTTTCCGGGTCTTCCGTGGTAATGCGGCACTGAATCGCGAAACCACTCTTCTCGATCTTGTCCTGCGCAGGCAGCGCCAGAGGCTCCGCGTGCATCGCATGGCCCTGAGCGATCAAAATCTGGCTGCGCACGATGTCGATGCCGGTGATCTCTTCGGTCACGGTGTGCTCCACCTGAATGCGTGGATTCATTTCAATGAAATACCATTCACCCGATTCGTGATCGACAAGGAACTCGACGGTGCCTGCGTGCGTGTAGTTCACTTCACGCGCTAGTTTGACCGCCGCATCGCAAAGACCATCAATGATCTCCTGCTTCACGCCATAGCTCGGCGCCTGCTCGATGACCTTCTGGTGACGACGCTGCACCGAGCAGTCGCGTTCATGCAAATGCAGGACCGTGCCGTGTTTATCAGCCAAAATCTGCACTTCGATGTGCTTGGCCTTCCCGACGAATTTTTCGAGGAAGACGGCTCCATTGCCAAAAGCACGCTCCGCCTCGGTTTGCGCCTCATCGAGCAGTTTTTCGAGGTCTTTGGCCTCACGCACGATGCGCATGCCGCGACCACCACCCCCGAAGGCTGCCTTGATGATCAGCGGGAAGCCGATCTTCTTCGCCGCCGCGATGGCTTCCTTGCGATCACTCACCGGCTCATCCGTGCCTTCGAGGATCGGCACCTTGATTCGGCGTGCGACTTCGCGTGCCGCCGTTTTATCGCCCATCATGTCGAGGATCTTCGCCTCAGGACCGACAAAGATGATCCCCGCATCCGCACAGGCCTGCGCAAACTTCGGATTCTCGCTCAGGAAGCCGTAACCGGGGTGAATCGCATCAACGCCCTTCTCCTTGGCCAGCGTGACGATGCCCTCGATGTCGAGATAAGCCCCGAGCGGCCCCTTGTCCTTGTTCAACTCATAGGCCTCGTCCGCCTTGAAGCGATGCGGGCAAAAGCGGTCCTCCTGCGCATAAATGCCCACCGTTTTCAGTCCGAGTTCCGTCGCCGCCCGCATCACGCGAATGGCAATTTCAGAGCGGTTCGCGACCATCAATTTTCGGATCGGGCGAATGGCGGAGCCGGAAATGCGAAAGGCGGTGTCAGCAGGAGTCTTGGGCATGGTGGTAGGTTGGGGAAAAAGCGGCGCACACTCCCGTGAAAAGCCCCGGAGGCAAGGTGGAGAATGCAAATTGGCGGGAGCAATGCCCCATTTGTCTTCGCCTCACCTCTTCGGGAGAGATTGGATGCCTCAGACCTCGCTCAAAAGCAGTTTCACCGTCGCAGGCACATCGGCAAAGGACTCGATGGTGCGCCAGGGATTGAGCTCGGCGAGCTGCCCAGCGGAGTAGTCGCCGGTGGCGACGGCGAGGCATCTGGCACCACAGGCAGCTGCGCAGCGAATGTCCTTTGGGGTATCACCGATGATGATGATTTCGGCTGGGGCATAGGTCGTGCCCGTGGCCGCCTGCATGCGCTGGGTGGCGATGGGGCCGAGTTGGTTGCGGTCATGGTGATCACAGCCGAAACCACCATCGAGGAAGCGGTCAAAAATGCCGTGATGGCCGAGCTTGATGGCGGCACCACGGCGAACATTGCCGGTGAGCAGGCCGAGATGCGCGTCTTTCTCCTGACGCAGGCCATTGAGGAGGTCCACCACGCCGGGAAGCATGAAACCGCTGAAGTCCGCTGCCTGTAGCCGCCGAGTCAGGTGAGTGAGATACAGATCGAGAAAGCCAAAAACGGCCTCGCGATCAGGCTCGCGACCTAAATGACCAAAGACATCCATGGCGATGGCGGGATCGGTGGAGCCAGCTAGCTGGAGCGAGGGCAATTGCGTCCGCGAAACGCCAAAATACTCCTCCGCCGCATCGAGAATGGCCGAGCCGCCCGCGCCATGGCTATCGATGAGCGTGCCGTCGATGTCGAAGAGGAGGAGTTTAGGCATGTGGCCGAGTGCGGAGGGAGATCAATGCGGCTTGGCGGCACCAGCGGCAGGTGCATGCGTGGCGGTGCCGGTGTTCGACGGGGCAAATTTGGCCACGAGGAAGGCTCCACAGGCGGCCATGACACAGCCGAGGATGAATGGCAGCGGGAGTTTGGACCAGCCGCCTTCCGGTGGATGAACGATCATAGCCGTGATGGTGTTGATAACCGGGGCACCGGCGAAAACGATGGGCATCACCGCGGCCGCAGCGGCCACACCGAAGCCTCCGCCACCTTTGATAATGGGTGAAGCGGCGGCACCGAGGGCGAGGACGAGCGTGAGAGCACCGAGAGCTCCGGCGATGCCCGCGATGAGGCTGAGCGGGATGCCGCTGCCGGTATCTCCCGTGAAGCTCATGCTGGAGCCACGCAATTTCAATACGAGGGCGGCGACGACGCCGATGATGGCGTAGGCGATGCAGACGAAAAGGAAAGCTTTCAGGCCCGCATGCGGGGTCTCAGGCCCCATGGGCATTTTGGAGCGGGCAGCATGCAGGATGACGCCATAGACGCCCCAGGACAAAACGGTGAGAAGGGCATAGACAAGCCAGGTGGACATGATCTTGGATTTGGGTTGGGAGTTCACGAGAGAGGAGGTGGAGCGGATCTCTTTGGCGAGGAAGGCAGCAGGGTCAAGGCGGGCGGGCACAGGCTTCCAAGAAGACCAGGGCTTACGCACCAAAATGATCAGGATGAGAGGTTATCGGAGGTCAAAAACGTGCGTTGGATCTTCGTTTTCAACGCGAATGAAAAACGAATAACGATCCGAATGACCACGAATGACGCGATTCGGTGCATTTGTGGCTATTCGGCTCGTCATTCGGCTCGTCATTCGGCTCGGATTCGCGTTCGAAACCAACACAACTTCATTTCACACGATCGCCCTTCACCCCTCCAGCCTCAAGGCTCCCGCCAGGAGACGATGTTATGCGCCGTGCGTGGCTGGCCATCTTTGCCACAACTGTAGATGGCGATGTCCAGCGCCAAAAACTCCGGCGCGCGCTTTCCCGCCGGTTGAGCGATGTTTGGATCGCTGTTCTGGGCATCGGGGTTCTTCACTTGGTGATTGCCATCCACATCGAGCAGGACGCGGAAGGGATTTCCCCACCTATCCCCGAGTCGTGAAGGACGCGGATGGCTGATGAGGCCGTGGCGGTCATTCTTCGCGGTGGGAAATTCGGCGAAGCGAATGCCCTTCGCGTTCAGATTCACCGCGCCTCCTTCCACCGGTTTAGCGCATCACATCCGCTGAGCGGAGGATGCCCCAGCACATCATGCCGGCAAAAGCGAGCAACTGCACGCCGCTGATGGCCAGCAGGCGGTTGTGCCCCGGCCCCGGTGTCTCCACCAGCACTCGCCAGCTCACGAAGAGACCGATGGGCAGCGTTGCCAGCGGCATGGTGAAGGCCTGCTCCCAGCCTTCTTTAAACCAGTAAAAGCCGCAGGCATGGGCTAGGACGATGAGCAGCACGATCTCCGCTCTCGCGAAGCTGGTGCCGAAACGCACGGCGAGCGTGTTTTTGCCCGTTCGCCGATCTTCCGCGGCATCGCGAAGGTTGTTAATGGCAATGAGCACGGTGCTGAGGCAGCCGATTTGAAAACCCGCCACCAGGCTATGCACCAGCCACTCGCCCATGAGCACAAAGACCGTGCCCGTCACTGCCACCAAGCCGAAAAAGAGGATCACAAACAGCTCACCTAGCCCATGATAGGCCAGCGGCATCGGCCCACCGGTGTAGCCAAAGCAAAAATACAGCGACGGCAGGCCGATGGCGAGGATCGGCAGGCCGCGCAATTCAAACAACGGCATCGCCAACAGTGTGGCGAGGCTGAGCATCACCCACGCGGCGAATTTCACCGTGCTCGGTGAGGCACGACCACTCGCCGTGATGCGCAACGGGCCGATGCGAGCTTTGGTGTCCGCACCTTTGAGTGAATCGAGTGCATCATTGAAGAAGTTCGTGGCTACCTGCAGCGCCATGCAGCTTCCCAGCGTGTAAAGCGCCAGCTTCGTATCCACCTTCGCGGCCACCTTAGCCGCCAGCGCCCAGCCCACCGTCACGGGTGCCACAGCCGCCCCGAGCGTTTTAGGTCGGGCGGCGGCGATCCAGTCAAAAAGGGAAGCCATGCAGAAAAGAGGTTCCACGTATTACCAAGGACCGCTGCGGATCGCAACCTCCCCGTTGCACATCATGCGAGCGCATGTTCACATAGGCAGATGAAAGGCTGTCTCGAAGTGATCGTGGTGCTCCTGCTCGGCGCAGGCGTGGCCGCATGGCTCGCCTGGGATGCCCTCCAGATGACCGAACTGCCAAAAATCACCGCCATCGCGGCTTCCGCTGATCCGGCGGCGGTCAAAGCAGAGCTCGCCATGCTCAAGCGGCAGTTTCAGACGCCTGCGGACTTTCAACAGCGCCTTGCCACTCAAAGCTTAACTAATTCTGCGTTACAAAATCGTATCGCCACAGCCCTCGTGCGCCAGCACGAGATCGTAAAACCTAACCAAAAAAGCGTTACAGAAAAAGAGGTTTGCAAATGGTTTGATGCTC
>Ga0209298_10002064_pt1 | contig 12674 bp, 11 predicted proteins | sample S_140806_EF_Meta_FD_187325 | JGI IMG/M metagenome (GOLD analysis project Ga0209298, IMG submission 187325) | Freshwater microbial communities from Lake Simoncouche, Canada to study carbon cycling - S_140806_EF_MetaG (SPAdes) (version 2) | ecosystem: Environmental > Aquatic > Freshwater > Lake ...
GATTTTTCAGCACAGAAATTAATCATCGCGATACTGACGCCTGCTTTATCAGGAGTACCAGGCCCCGGAGAGATCAGGACTCCGTCGTACTTTGCAGCGTCAGACGCTTCGACTTCGTCATTGCGAACAACAGTGCACTCTGCGCCCAACTGCTGCAGGTACTGCACCAGGTTGAAGACGAAGGAGTCATAGTTATCGATGACGAGGATTCGAGCCATGCCGTAATTGTGCTGTAACCTAGGCTCCATGCCAAAGTCGAAATTGCGTAAGAAAGTTCAAGAGCAGCACGCTCATGCGGAACAGCACCACATCGAGGAAGAATCACCAATCCTCGAGAGCCCATCATGGCTTGCTCCAGTAATGGTCGCTAACTTCCTCATCGGTCTCTTCTGGATCGTTGTCTTCTACGTAAGCCAGACTCTCTACCCAATTCCAGGAATTGGCGCATGGAACATGATTATTGGCTTCAGCTTTATTGCAGTTGGTTTCTCACTCGCAACTAAGTGGCGCTAAAGAACTTTTAACTTCGGTTTAAGAAGCGCACATGCTTTGGTGTTAATTCATCAAGCGAATTGACTCCTAGCAATTTCATATTGCGAACCATCTGCGTACGCATAATTTCCAGCGCTCTTTCAACACCGTCCTGGCCACCTGCCATCAATCCATATAAGTAAGCACGGCCGACATATGTGTACTGAGCGCCCAGGGCTACTGCAGCCAACACATCTGCTCCGTGCATGATTCCAGTATCTATATGTATTTCGTAATCTTTCTTAAACTCTTTTTTAATATCTGATAGCAGATGCAACATAATCGGCGCTCGGTCTAGCTGGCGACCTCCATGGTTAGATAGCAGAATTGCATCAGCACCTAACTTCGCAGCCATCTTTGCGTCCTCTAGATTCTGAATTCCTTTTACGGTCAGAGTTCCGTCCCATTGCTTGCGAATCCATTTAAGGTCTTCCCAAGTCATAGTGGGATCGAACATGTAATCAAGAAGTTCACCAACGGTGCCTTCCCAATTCTTCATGGAAGCGAATTCGATTGATGGTGTAGTTAAGAAATTGATCCACCAAGCTGGACGTGGAATTGCATTAATTACGGTCCCGGCAGTTAAGCGTGGTGGGACAGTGAGTCCATTTCGGTAATCACGAATTCTTTGGCCTGCAGCTGGAACATCCACTGTAAGCATGAGGTTCTTAACTCCTGCACGCTTTGCACGTTCAACAAGAGCCATGCTTCCTTCGCGATCTTTCCACATATACAACTGGAACCAGTTGCGACCTTCAGGTGCTGCAGCAACAACGTCCTCGATTGTTGTAGTACCTAGAGTCGAAAGCGTGAAAGGAATTCCATATTTCTCTGCGGCCCGCGCCCCTGCAATTTCACCTTCCGTCTGCATCATCCGAGTAAATCCCGTTGGAGCAATTCCTACTGGCATAGCGAAAGTTTCTCCAAGAGCAGTGCGCGTTAAATCAGCAGTGGAGACATCTTTCAGAATGCTTGGGATGAATTCGAGGTCCCGATAGGCCTGACGGGCGCGCTCAAGACTGACTTCACTCTCAGCAGAACCATCGGTGTAATCAAATGGTCCGATAGGGGTGCGCCTCTTTGCGATATCGCGAAGATCCCAAATTGTGTATGCCTTCTCGAGTCGGCGCCTCTTGCGACGCAACGTTGGTAATGAAAATTTAAGGAGCGGAGCAAGCTCGGACGGCTTTGGAAATTGACGCTTCACATTCTTACCCATTATTTGCCACCTTTTTTTGTCTAGAGGACGCTCTTTCGATTAAACGAGGTTGGAATCTAATTTGCTGATGTTCATGATTTCCATCTGATTCACATTCGTTCAAAATCAAGTCAGCCGCTGTTACGCCTATCTGATATGCGGGTTGTGAAATGGAGGTGAGTGGTACGGCAGCGGAAGGAGCAAACTGAATATCATCATAACCAACAATTGCAATCTGCTCAGGTATGCGTAAGCCTTGATTCAAGAGCTCTCTCATTACCCCAAGTGCAAGAAGATCGTTCGCACAAAAAACTGCAGTGGGTAAATGATCAAGCGAGAGGATTTCCTTCGCAGCGACTTCGCCATTATTTGCATTCATCAGCGGCACTTCGATGTGAACTATTTCGGAATTTGAAAGCTTCGCAGCTTTCGCGACTCCTGCCCCACGGTCTGCTACTTGCGGAATATTGTCTGGCCCACTTACCCATGCAATTCTTTTGTGACCAAGAGATGCCAAGTACTCGATGGCGATTTGTCCTCCATGGACATCGTCAACAGAAACAGAACATTGATTATTACCTTTAAGTTCTCTATCAAGAAGCGTCACGCAAATACCGCGGGCACGTAGGGCATCAATTCGATCTGCTTTAATATCGGCTGGTGTAATAAGCACCCCGCGTACATGTTGCTCAATCAAAACATTTACATAGCGATCCTCTTTTTCCAATGATTCATCTGAATTGCAGAGAAAAACCACATAATCTCTCTTCCGCGCTGCATCCTCGACGCCACGGGCTACTTCGGTAAAAAAAGGGTTACCTACATCCGGCACGACTAATCCAAGAGTTCGGCTATACCCGGATCTGAGCTGGCGGGCGAAGCCATTGGGGACAAAGCCCAGCTCTTTAATGGTGCTTTGGACCCGAGAGAGGGTCGAAGGGGAGACAACCTCTGGGCGATTGAGCACGTTGGAGACCGTTCCGACTGAGACCTTGGCTGCGGCTGCAACGTCTCTCAAACTTACGCTCATAGGCTGGGAGTCTGCCGTACAAAATTGAACAGTGTCAAGAGTTTGTTCAATTTTCGCCCAAAATTGACCAAAACGTTATCTAAAAAGGATTGCACACGCTCATATTGGGGCGTACTTTGCCCTTACTAATCTGAATCGTTTCAATTACTGAAGGGGTGTTTGTGGTTTCGACTCTCTTGAGCGTGGAAAACGCTGCTAAGAATTTTGGCGGCGTTAAGGCCTTGGTTAAGGCCGATCTCACCCTCTATACCCACGAGATTCATGCTCTCTTGGGCGAAAACGGAGCTGGGAAGTCAACACTGCTGAAAACTCTCGCGGGCGTCCACGTTCTCGATGCCGGTGCCATCACCCTTAATGGAAAGCCATTCGAGCAAGGCAGCACCCGCCTGGCTCGTGAACAAGGAATTGCCGTAATTTACCAGGAGCCAAATCTCTTTCCTGATCTCACTCTTGCCGAAAATGTTTTCGCAGGGCGACAGCCAGTGAAAAATGGAAGTGTCGACTGGAAGTCCATGCAAGACCAGTCTCGCGCACTCTTTACCCAGCTTGGCGTTTCATTGAACCCTTTAAGTCGTGCTCGTGGTCTCTCGATTGCAGACCAGCAGATTGTAGAGATTGCAAAAGCAATCTCTACCAATGCGAATGTAATTGTCATGGACGAACCAACGGCTGCCCTCTCTTCAAAGGAGGTTGCGCGACTCTTTGCAGTTGCACGTAACTTAAAAGAGAACGGTTGTGCGGTTGTATTTGTGAGCCACCGTTTGGATGAAGTGTTTGCACTTTGCGATCGAATCACCATCATGCGTGATGGTTCTACAGTTAGCACTTCACTGACTTCAGCAATTGATGAACCCCAAGTTATTCGTTCGATGGTTGGACGTGATGTATCTGAACTTTTTCCTAAGCTCGAAGCCGAGATTGGTGAAGTGGTACTTGACGTGCAAGACCTGTCTCGTGATGGCCAGTTTGGAGATATCTCCTTCTCTGTCCGAGCTGGAGAAATTGTTGCCCTCGCGGGCCTTGTGGGGTCAGGTCGATCAGAGGTAGCCCGTGCAATTTTTGGTGTTGACCGATATGACTCAGGAACAATCACGATTAATGGCCAGCGACTTCACGCCGGTTCACCAAGTGCAGCAATGGATGCAGGTATTGCACTCGTTCCTGAAGACCGACGTCAGCAAGGTCTCTTTATGCCAACATCTATAGCGAAGAACGCGGCAATCACAATGCTCTCGACTCTTCGAAAAGGTTTTATCTTGCGATCAAGTGCTGAGCGAAAGATTGCTGAAGAGTGGACCAAGATTCTCCAGACGAAATACGCATCAATCGATGACCCCGTTGAAAGACTTTCTGGCGGCAATCAGCAAAAAGTTGTACTCGCTAAGTGGCTCGCAACAAACCCACGCTTACTCATTGTTGATGAACCAACTCGAGGAATCGACGTGGGAACTAAATCTGAAGTGCATAAACTTCTTTCGCAAAAGGCTCAAGAGGGTCTTGCTGTTCTTATGATTTCTTCAGAACTCCCTGAAGTTCTTGGTATGGCAGATCGAGTCTTGGTAATGCGTGAAGGCCACATTGTGCGCGAACTTTCTCGCCATGAGGCAACTTCTGAAAATGTTATTGCGGCTGCCACGGGAGCTGTGACGATATGAGTAAATTTCTTTCGAAATTTTTTGCTATCCGTGAGATTCCGGTTGCTATTGCACTTGTCATTGTCTTAGGCGTTACCGCTTTCGCTAATCCGGCGATAGTTTCTCGCAGCGGGGCATTAGATATTTTCTTGGGTGTTAGCGTGGTTGCTTTCCTTGCAGTCGGGCAGACTCTCGTAATCGCAATGAAACATGTCGACCTTTCTGTTGGATCAACTATTGGTTTCTCGGCCTGGTTAATTGGAAAGTCAACCGCCGATGGCCACTCCCTGATTTATACGATGATGATGGTTTTATTTCTCGGTCTAGTTGTTGGTGCGCTCAATGGTTATCTAGTTGCTTATCTAGAGCTCCCAAGTCTTGTTGTCACTCTTGCAACTATGTACATAGTTCGAGGAGTTTTTAGCCAAATCTCATCTGGGCGAACAATCATTGCTAGCGAAGTTCCAAAGCCAATTAGCTTTATTGGTCTCAATTCCTTTTATGTGGTTCCCTACATGTTCATCGTTGTAGTCGTGCTCGTCTTTGCAGTAGGAAATATCATGCACCGTCTGCGCCCAGCTCGAGACCTCTATGCAATAGGTTCAAATCTTCCCGCAGCCAATCTTGCTGGAATTCCTGTAGCTAAACGTGTCTTCTCTGCTTTCTTGGCAAATGGCTTACTCGCATCATTTGGAGGAATTATTCTTCTTTCACGCTTTAACGCAGCGGATACAAATTCAGGTACGGGTCTTGAGCTCAATGTTATTGCTGCTTGTGTTGTTGGCGGTGTCGCGATTGCAGGTGGCGTTGGAACCGTTTACGGAGCCCTTATTGGCGCAGTATTGCTGCAATCAATCACTATGGCTTTGGGCGCACTAGGTGTGGGCCAATTCTGGCAATTAGCAGTTAACGGTCTACTTCTCATTCTTGCGATTTCTTTAGATAGATATCTGACTCTGAGAGTCAAGCCATCGACGATCATGAGGGTGAAGAACTGATGAGAATTAAATTCACTTGGGATAAGGGCGTGGTTCTCCTACTCATCGTTTCGACAATCGTCGGTTCATTTATCACTCCGTACTTCGCAACAAGCAGCAATATCTCATTTGTTATTCAGGATGTTGGTGAAATTATGATCATCGCTTTGCCAATGACTTACCTCATCATTGCTGGCGAAATTGATCTCTCTGTTGCCTCAATTGTTGGCCTAACAAGTGCGAGTATCGGTTTCGCATACGTGCGCGGCGTTCCTTTTGGATTGAGTATTCTGATTGGTCTTGTAGTTGGAACCTTGTGTGGATTGATAAATGGAATCCTGGTGACAAAATTTGGGTTGCAGTCGCTTGCAGTGACAATCGGTACATTGGCTCTATTCCGTGGCCTCTGTTATGTGCTTCTTGGAAATGAGCCGGTTGACTTCTTGACAGCACCGATTACGCATATTGGCTACGACAATATTCCAAATACATTCTTACCGTATTCAACTATCTTGCTAGTGATTTTGGGTGCAGCTGCATGGATTACCTTGCACTACACCCGGTTTGGCCGCTGGACCTTCTCGTTGGGTATTAACCCGGGTGCAGCGGAATTTTCTGGAATTCCAGTACAGCGTATGAAGTTACTTCTCTTCACGTTGACTGGATTGATGTCTGGAGTTGCAGGAGTTGTTTACAGCTTCCGCTTCGCTAGTGCATCACCAAGTGGTGCTTCTGGCTATGAACTTGCAGTCATTGCCGCTGTTCTATTTGGCGGAGTTGCAATTGCAGGAGGCGTCGGCACCATGTGGGGCGTACTTGCAGCGGTAATGGTGCTCGGAGTCATTCGCTCCGTTCTGCAATTATCGAACGTTTCATCAAATGCGTTGCTGATTGTCAGCGGCTCATTGCTATTAATTTCAGTAGTTCTGCCAAGAGCTATTGAAGTTTCTCGTAGTCGTCGAAAGACTTCTACTCCGTAAGGCAAGAATCAAACCCAAAAATAGGAGAAAAAATGCAGAAGAAGCTCACACGCAGCCTCATTGCTATCGCAGCAGTTGCAGCACTCGCTGTTTCAGTTGCTCCAGCACAGGCAGCAGGAGTCAAGGGCATCAAGACCGGTCTAAAGATCGCGATCATGCCTAAGGCACTCAACATCGGTTACTTCGATGCTTGGAACAAGGGCGCACAGACAGCATGTAAAGAAATCGCTGCTAAGTGCACATACCTCGGACCAACAGAAGCAACAGGACCTGCACAGGTTCAGTTCATCAATAAGGTCGTTCAGCAGAAGTACGACGTACTCGTAATCTCTGCTGCAGATCAGAACGCAATTATTCCTGCACTTAACAAGGCAAAGGCAGCTGGAATCACAATCGTGACTTCAGATGCTGACGTTGCTGCGTCTGGTGCAAAGTCACGTGTAACAGCAGTTCTTCCAGCGGCTTCAGAGCGCATCGGAACAGCTGAAGTTGACTGGGCTGCAGAAGCTGCTGGCAAGAAGGGTTCAGTTGCAATTCTTTCTGCAGCTGCAACTGCTGCAAACCAGAATGCTTGGATTGCTGCAATGGGTCCATACCTCACAAAGACATACCCAAATATGACTTGGGTTGGCGGAACGGTTGATAAGTCAGTCTTCTATGGCGATGACGATGCAACAAAGTCAACAGCTCAGTTCAACGCAATCTTGGCTCAGTACCCGGATGTAGCAGCAATCATCGCTCCAACAACTGTTGGCGTGAAGGCTGCAGCAGCCGAGAAGCAAGCTAAGAAGTCAGCTGTAAAGGTCACCGGTCTTGGTCTTCCTTCAGAAATGGCTCCATACATTGAAGATGGAACTGTTGAGAAGGTTGGTCTCTGGAACCCAATCGATCTTGGTTATGTAGCTGTCTATGCAGCAGGTTATGCAAAGGCTGGCACTTTCAAGGGAACTGTTGGTTCTTCATTCACAGCTGGAAAGACCACATACAAGGTCACAGCTGGAGGAATCACATACCTCGGCGACCCATTCACCTTCACAAAGGCGAATATCGCAACATTCAAGAAGATCTACTAATAGTTAAGTAATTAACTAATAGGGATTCTTTGGGGCTGCGGCCGTGCATAACGGTCGCAGCCTCGGAGGAATTTCTATTACTACGAGAAATATTTAGTTAGGAGGACGTTAAATGGAGAGAGTGGGATTTCGACTCAAGCTTCGTAAGGAGAAGCTTGATGAGTACATCCTGCACCACCAAAACGTCTGGCCCGAGATGCTCGATGCACTCTCTGAAACTGGATGGCATAACTACTCGCTCTTCCTAGACCGCAGCGATGCAACCTTGATTGGTTATTTCGAAACTCCTGATCTTCAGAAAGCACTTGATGGAATGGCTGCAAAGGAAGTCAATGAACGTTGGCAAGCTTTTATGGCCGATTACTTTGAAGCACTCGATGGTCGCAGACCTGATGAAGGTTTCCTTAAGCTTGAAAACATTTTCTACCTTAAATAAAGAGAAATGAGTAACGACAATGGCAAGTACTAATGAAGTAAAAGCAGTACTCAATCGCTTGGGCGTTGAGACACCTTCATGGGCCTATGGAAACTCCGGAACTCGCTTTAAGGTCTTTGGTCAGCCAGGCGTGCCGCGCGACCCGTATGAAAAGGTTGCAGATGCAGCGCAGGTACATAAGTACACCGGTGCTGCTCCAACTGTTGCTCTTCATATTCCATGGGACAAGGTCGCCGATTACAAAGACTTTGCAACTCACGCACAGGGCTTGGGAGTGAAGTTAGGAACAATTAATTCCAATACCTTCCAGGATGATCAGTACATCCTCGGTTCTGTCTGCGCACCGGATCCAAAGGTTCGCGCAAATGCAGTTGCTCACTTGCTCGATTGCATCGACATCATGGATCAGGTCAACGTTCAAGATCTTAAGCTCTGGTTTGCCGATGGAACTAACTACCCAGGACAAGACAACATTGCAGATCGCCAGAACCGCTTGGCAGAATCACTAGAAAAGGTTTATGCACGCTTAGGTGCCAACCAGCGCATGTTGCTTGAATATAAGTTCTTTGAGCCAGCTTTTTATCACACTGATGTCCCTGACTGGGGCACTTCATTACTTCACTGCATGGCACTTGGCCCAAAGGCAATGGTTGTTGTCGATACCGGTCACCACGCACCAGGAACAAATATTGAATTCATTGTTGCTGGATTGCTCCGTGCAAAGCGTCTCGGTGCTTTCGACTTTAACTCTCGCTTCTATGCTGATGATGACCTTATTGTTGGTGCTGCAGACCCATTCCAGCTCTTCCGCATCATGCATGAAGTAAATATCAATGGTGGATTTGATGTCGGAACTCCTGTCTCATATGTACTCGATCAATGCCACAACATTGAAGCCAAGATTCCTGGCCAGATTCGTTCCATCATGAATGTACAAGAAGCGGTTGCAAAGGCAGTTCTTGTTGATCAAGATGCCCTTAAGAAGGCGCAACTTGCCGGCGATGTTCTTGCTGGACATGAAGTCTTGATGGATGCCTACAACACTGACGTGCGAGGACTTCTTCGCGAATGGCGCAGCGATAAGGGAATCGATCCAGAACCAATGAAGGCTTATGCAGCAAGTGGTTATGCAGCAAAGATCGCTGCAGATCGTGTCGGTGGTAATCAAGCAGGTTGGGGAGCTTAAGTTAATGGCGAATAAAACAATTGAAGAGTTGTTGGGGCGATCGAACCGTCTCGGGAGTAATCCAAAGTTCACCAACTACGCGGGAGGAAATACTTCCGCAAAAGGTGAAGCAAAAGATCCATCAACCGGCAAAGATGTAGAAGTTCTCTACGTCAAAGGTTCTGGGGGAGATTTAGGAACTTTGAAAGAGGCAGGACTTGCTGGTCTCTATCTCGATCGTATGCGTGCTTTAGTAAATGTCTATCGCGGTGTTGAACATGAAGATGAGATGGTCGCACTCTTTGATTACTGCACATTTGGTCGTGGTGGCGCAGCGCCAAGTATTGATACTGCAATGCACGGACTCGTTGATGTTGCGCACGTTGATCACTTACATCCGGATTCAATCATCGCCCTTGCAACTGCAGCCGATGGTCCTACTCTGACAAAAGAATGTTTTGGAGATGAGATTCTTTGGGTTGATTGGCGCCGTCCTGGTTTCCAACTCGGTCTCGATATCGCAAAAATGGCCCAGGAAAATCCAAACGCTAAGGGCGTCATTCTTGGTGGGCACGGATTAACAACATGGGCTGAAACTTCAGCCGAATGTGAAAAGCGTTCCATCGAAGCTATTGAGAAAGCTGAAAAGTTCTTAGCGGCGAAGGGAAAGAAAGATCCTTTTGGAACGCTTGTAAAGGAATGGTCACCTCTCTCACCAGATGCACGTAAAGCAAAGGCGGCACTTCTTGCGCCAGCACTTCGTGGAATTGCTTCCATGGATGCACCGATGCTTGGCAGCTTTAGCGACACAGATGTAGTCCTTGATTTCATCTCTCACTCAGAACTACCGCGTCTGGCAGCTCTCGGCACTTCTTGTCCAGATCACTTCTTACGTACCAAAATTTCACCGATGGTTCTTGATACACCTGCTGATGCTTCTGTTGAAGATGTCATCGCTCGCGCTCACGAACTTCACGAAAAGTATCGTGAAACTTATGCGGCCTACTACAAGAAGTATGCAAAGCCTGAAAGCCCTGCGATGCGTGGAGCAGATCCACTCATCATCTTGGTTCCAGGAGTTGGAATGTTTAGCTATGGAAAAGATAAGCAGACCTCACGCGTTGCAGGCGAGTTCTACATCAATGCAATCAACGTGATGCGCGGCGCAGAGTCAGTATCGACCTACAAGCCAATCGCTGAATCTGAAAAGTTCAATATTGAGTACTGGGAGCTCGAAGAAGCAAAGCTTCGCCGTATGCCAAAACCAAAGCCATTGGCTGGCCGTATCGCTATCGTCACTGGTGGCGGTTCAGGTATCGGTAAGGCGACTTCACTTCGTTTAGCGGCAGAAGGGGCTTGTGTGGTGGTTGCAGATCGCGATCTCGATGCAGCAACAGCAGTTGCTGCTGAAATTGGCGGAGCCGATAAAGCAATCGCAGTCAAAGTTGATGTCACTGACGAAGAAGCAATCATTGCAACAGTGCATGCATCATCGCTTGCCTTTGGTGGTGTGGACCTCGTCGTAAACAACGCTGGCCTCTCGCTCAGTAAGGCGCTCGTTGATACAACTGTTGCTGATTGGGATCTGCAACATGACGTTATGGCGCGTGGTTCATTCCTGATGTCGCGCGAATCAGCAAAGGCGATGATTGCTCAAAAGATGGGTGGAGATATCGTTTATATCTCTTCAAAGAATTCAATCTTTGCAGGTCCTAATAACATCGCATACGGAGCTACGAAAGCGGATCAAGCACACCAGGTACGTCTGCTTGCTGCTGAACTCGGTGCACATCAGATTCGCGTCAATGGCGTTAATCCAGATGGTGTTGTTCGTGGTTCAGGAATCTTCTCATCTGGTTGGGGTGCTAACCGCGCCGCTGTATATGGTGTTGAAGAAGAGAAGTTGGGCGAGTACTACGCACAACGTTCGATTTTGAAGCGAGAAGTGCTGCCAGAGAATATTGCAGCCGCAGTATTTGTTCTCTGCTCTTCTGATCTCGTGCTTACTACTGGTCTTCATATTCCAGTCGACAGTGGAGTTGCTGCCGCATTTATGCGATAGAAATCATGTTTGAATTTCTTGCAGTAGACCTTGGTGCAACCAGTGGTCGAGTCGCTATAGGACGGGTACATAGCGATTCGATCTCACTGGATGTTGTCCATCGCTTTCTGCATGAGGTTCTTCCGCAAGAAGATGGTTCACTTCTGTGGGATTGGGATTTAATTCTCACAGAGGTTCTCAAGGGTCTGCGTGAGGCGGTAAAGGACTCAGATCCCATCAGCCTCGCAGTGGACTCATGGGCAGTTGATTACGGCTTTATTAGCCCTGCAAACCAATATCTTCCGCCCGTTCACGCCTATCGCGATCCACGTAATGAAATCGCATATCAAGAGTTAACTAAGAAGATTGGCAAGGAACGAATTTATTCCACAACAGGAATTCAGTTCCTTCCTTTCAACACTATCTATCAGCTCTACGCAGCGCGCAATCTTCCTGAGTATAAAAAAGCTGCAAAGTTTTTGATGCTCCCCGATCTCGTTAACTTTATCTTCACTCAGAAACTTTCTACTGAAGTTACCAATGCTTCAAGTACTCAGGCCCTCAATACTCGCACTCGCGAATGGGATCGTGAATTAATTGAACTGGCAGGCGTTCGCGATGATCTCTTTACTGAATTACATGAACCAGGGACTTTGATTGGCGTGGTCCGCGGATTCGATGAGCTCGATGGAATTAACGTTGTTGCAACCGCATCTCACGATACTGCGGCTGCTATCGCAGGTGTCCCATTCGGAAATCGTCACACAGAGGCCTATATATCTAGCGGCACATGGTCACTTGTGGGTGTAGAACTTGATGCACCTGTTTTGACGCCAGAAGCATTTGCCGCAAATGTCACTAATGAACTTGGCGCTGACGGAACAGTTCGTGCGCTGAAGAATGTGACAGGCATGTGGCTACTTGAAGAATGTCGCCGTTCTTGGCATATCGAAGGCCGCGATTACGAAATGCCAGAACTCCTGAAGCTTGCATCTGATGCAAAAGCCTTCACGACATTAATTGATCCCAATGACCCACTCTTTGCGCCTCCTGGCGGAATGCCTGAGCGTATCCACACATATTGCGTCGAACGTGGTTTAACTCCACCGCAGAGCGACGGCGAATACGCCATCTGCATTCTCAACAGCTTGGCTCATGCCTATAAGAAGACCATCGATGAAATATCTGCAGTCACGGGTCGGACAATTAATCTCATTCACATCTTGGGTGGCGGTTCTCAAAATGACCTGCTTAATCAGCTCACTGCAGATATCTGTGGTGTGACTGTAAAAACAGGTCCAGTAGAGGCAACTCTCTTTGGAAATATCGCAGTTCAGGCTATCTCTGCAGGGGTTGTGGCCAACCTGACCGAGGCCCGTGCTCTTATTGGGAAATCCTTTACTTCGAAGGTATTTCAGCCCGCTTAACGATTACCCTAGCGTTTATGAAGTTAGCGCTGGCAACCATTTCTTATCTGATCACCGTATTTGCATTAATTCTGCTCGCAATTCGAGTGCGTCAATTGATTGCGATCTATAAGAAGCAACAGCCAGATCCAACTCGTAGCAACAAAAAATCAGCGCGCTTTACAAATATGCTCAAAGAAGTT
>Ga0209298_10002066_pt1 | contig 12665 bp, 14 predicted proteins | sample S_140806_EF_Meta_FD_187325 | JGI IMG/M metagenome (GOLD analysis project Ga0209298, IMG submission 187325) | Freshwater microbial communities from Lake Simoncouche, Canada to study carbon cycling - S_140806_EF_MetaG (SPAdes) (version 2) | ecosystem: Environmental > Aquatic > Freshwater > Lake ...
GAGCAACGACTTTTGCTTTGAGCGTGAGTTTCTTTTTTCCACGAAGCACTGAAACTTGAACTTCTTTGCCTGGTTCGTAGGTTAAGAATTGTGTGATAAATTCATCTGAAGTGCTAAAACTTTGATTACCAATGTTTGTAATAAGATCATTTTCTTGAAGCTTCAGTTCAACACTCGTTCCTCGAACAACTTGCACGACCTTACAGCCGGAATTACCATTTTCAGTAACGTATTCAATTCGAGCACCAAAAAGAGCTTTGCGATGAAGTTGGGAATACCCATTAACACTAATAAAGAATAGAAAACAAAGATAAATTAATCGAATCATAGCTTTTTTACAACAAAAAAAGACATAGTCAGTAACTTTTTCTTGTCAAAAATTGCTTATTTAATAAATTGACTTGGTGATTGCCCAAACGCTTGTTTGAAAGCTTTAGAGAAAGAAGCTAAATCAGCATAGCCATAAGCAAAAGCAGCATCAAGAATAGAAACACCTTTTAGTATCTCGAGTTTCGCATGCTCTAATCTTCTCCGGATTTGATATTGATAAGGGGAAATTCCAAAAACGTTCTTAAAAAGGCGAATAAAATGATATTTTGATATACCAGCCGCTGAACTGATTTCTTCCAACGACAAGTTTTTCATTGCGTGCAGATCAAGCAATTCCTTTGCATTAAGTAATAAGCGAAAAACTTCTTCATTGGTATTTACTTTTTTAAAATCCATTTTATTCAAATGATTGAATATAAAACGTTGGTCAGTGATTATGGATTCTGCCAATGAGTAGAACAGTTCTTCCTGTAAAAACTGATAGTGGTTTCTTGTTTTGATTGATTCATTAATGTCAACCAATGAATAACCTAAGTTGGTGTTTTTGATATTGTAGCGATTCACAAAAAACTGATCGGAGAGCAAAAATTCAGTGAGGTCTTCACCGTTCAAATCATAATAGTCGGCAACTTCAGAAATGATTTCAGAGGAAATATCAATGCAGAGGCCTTGAACAGTTTTCTGGTTATCTATCTTAACAATGGAGGATGTGAAATCATTTCCAATGATGTATTCACCTTCTTTGACCAAAATTTTTTTATCATTGGCGAAATAGGTTTCTTCACCTGATGCGACATATTTGATTCCCAAACCGGTAAAAGGTGTTTCTGCTTCCAGTTTGTTGAACTCTGAAAACCGAATGGCGTTTTTACTTCCGTCTTGATAAATTGTCTGATTCATATGTGTTTTAACGAGGTTGTGGCTAACGTTTTGCAGCTACCCGAAGGGCGGGACTTTTACCACAAAACTTGATTTGAAAAACTAATGTTTGATTAACCACAAAACTGTCTTTGGAACACGAAACCCCGCCTTTTGGGTAGGTGCTGTTATGTGCTGCCCTTCTTCTCATTGTTTCACTAGTTTAATTGTCCTATTGTCAATTCTCAGGAAATAAAGACCATTTGATAAGTATGAAAAATTTTGCTGCTCAATATTTATTCCTGACCAAATAACTTGACCAAAATAATTAATTAGTGTGAAAAATTCTTTTCCAGTCGTGTTTGTCAGGTTGATTTTGTCTGAAAATGGATTCGGAAATGCTTTGATGGCTTCTTTAGTTTCGTTTAAGTCGTTAATTCCAGTTGTCAAGCAGCCTAATGTATAATTCTGAAAAAAAGACCAAAGTAAATCAGTCGCACTAATTTGAGTTGAAACAGGATTGTTGTTCGGATTTCCGCCTGGCCAACTATGACTACCGTCAGTGGTGGCATAATGATGAATTTCTACATTACATGAACAGTTATGTATTTTAATGAAGTCGTAATTCGTTCCATTGCCATTTATAATTGTGTCTCTTGATTGGCAATTGTTTTTCTGTGACCATATATTCATTGTACTGTCCTGTGATGGGAAAAGTATAGTTGTCAAAGGAGGAGCACCACCCATACCACCATTGTAAAATACAATCGGGTCAACTTTTGAATGAAAATTAATTATAGGTATTTTGTTTGTTGGATTACAAGGAAAATACATTTGAGAGCATGCATTGGGTGCAATAGCCGCAAAACGATGGCTTAATTCGCAAGCTAATCTATAGCAGAGCATACCGCCATTTGAAGAACCTGTTGCGTAAACTCGGGTCGTGTCAATTGGATAATTTGAGAACAAAGTATCTAATAAATTATCGATGAAGCCAACATCATCAACATTTTGATTCATTGCAGGCGGACAACAATTACCGGCATTCCACGAACGATTTTGATTAAAAACCCGGCCTTCTGGATAAACTACAATAAAACCAGAACTGTCAGCCTTTTCAGAAAGTTTACTCTGATATGCAAACACTGTCCAACCCTGCGAGCTTGTCGCTGCCTGTTGGCCGCCATGGAAACCTAATATTAATGGATAATTTGTGTTTGAATTATAGCCGAGTGGTAAATGAATGTTATACTTTCTCCAAACATTGTCAACGTATATGCTGTCGTAAACATCTGTTTGTCCGAAGCAACAAGTCAGCATAATAAAGTTCAAACAGAATAGTAAAAATAATTTTTTCATTATTTAACTAGTTTAATTGTCCTATTGTCAATTTTTAGGAAATAAAGACCATTTGTTAAGTATGAAAAATTCTGCTGTTCAATATTTTTACCTGTCCAAATAACTTGACCAAAATAATTAATAAGCGTGAAATTTTCATTTCCAGTCGTGTTAGTCAGATTGATTTTGTTTGTGAATGGATTTGGGAATGCCTCTATTTTAATATTTGTTTCGTTAAAATTTTCAATACCAGTAGTTAAACAGCTTGTTGTATAATTCTGAAAAAATTGCCACATTAAATATGTTGCACTAAATTGATTGCTAACAGTTACCGTTCCTGAAGAAAGCCCTCCAGACCAAGAATGTTCCCCGTCATAACTTACATATTGTTCTATTATTGCGTTACATGAACAATTTGAATATTTAAAATGATCATATTGGTTTGTGTTATGGAATAAGGTGTCTTTCAAAATGCCACAAGAATAATTTGAGCTTATAATATTAAACATGCTGTCTTGCGGTGGAAAATATGTTCCAGTTGAACCAATTGTTACGCCTCCAAAATATTTTACATTCTGGTCTTGATAAGAATGAAAACTAATTATTGGGATAGATCTTGCAGGATTCCAAGGATAATACATTAGATTACCTGCAACTGGTGCAATAGCGGCAAAGCGATTTGTTAACTGGTTCGCAAGTCGATAACACAACAATGCACCATTTGAAAAACCTGTCGCATATACACGAGTTGTATCTATTGGTCTGTTTGCAAATAAATTATTTAGTAAAGAATTTACAAATCCAACATCGTCTATATTTTGTGTTGTTGATGGGGCGCAACAACCTCCTGCGTTCCAAGTTCTATTTCCTGCAATTTTTACTCCTTCGGGATATACAACAATAAAACCTGCAGTATCTGATTTTTGAGATAAACGAGATTGATATTGAATGGATTGATAACCTAATAGACCACCACCGTGAAATGCTAAAACTAATGGGTAGTTGTTCGAAGTATTGTATCCTGTTGGAAGATGAGTTAAAAAAGTTCTCCAACGACCTCCAACAAAAATACTGTCATAAATATTTGTTTGAGCAAAAGCCAAATTGGATAGTGAAATCAACAAAATGAATTGTAAAAATATTTTTTTCATGTCTATTTATTTCTTTGGACTTGTTTTTCTTTTATTGGTTTAATTCCTCTTTAAGGGTTGCATATAACGTTTTGCGTGCAGGCGAACGTAACCCTGTGTTGCGCCTGCGGCAGGGTTATGGCGCTTGCACGCTGTTACCTGCTGTTTTTATTTTTATTTAAAGTGCTTGCCAATATATTCTCCAAAGCAGTTTGTACTTGTCGAATTTATAGGGTTCTCTACCACATTTAAAACCCATTTATTTTTGTTATCAATATTTATTTCAAATAGTTCCAATAAATTAAATGAAATTGCTGGTTGAATTTTAAATTCAATTAATTCTTTCCCACTTGGTCCTGTCCAAATAGGTTTGTCATAAACAAAACATGAAATAATGCAATTTTTAAATAATTCATCCTTATGGTTGGATAATATAAATTTCAACGAGCTTATCTCAGATTGAATTCTACTAAAATCTATAGAAATAATTTCATCGTATTCAAGAGCAATTGGTGATTCGTCATATGTATCCAAATTTATTCCAATTGAAGATATTTGACCATAAAATATTAAACAATCATCAGAAGGCATTTTTCCATTCTTGTCAGTTGCTATAACGCTAATATCAAAGTCAATTTGGCCATCACTATTGTCATTCCATTTACCTATAATTTTTTCAATAATAGATTTTTTTTCTGATATAAAGTCAATATTTATACCTACCCAAATTTTGTTAGGTTGCGGATTGTTACGAGGTGGATCACTTAAATTAATTGCCATAATTTTAAAATTGCAGGTAACTTACTTATACGCGCTACAAACCTACCCAATACATGTCATTGTAGCGCGATAGGCGCAGGTTTGTTGCGGTTAGCTAAAGGTAATGATTTTATTTACAAATCGTCAAATGGTGACCGGATTTGTTGAATGTTTCGAATGCTCACATGGGTGTAAATCTCTGTCGTCTTGCTGCTGCTGTGTCCCAATAGTTCCTGAATGTAACGGAGGTCTGTTCCCGATTCCAATAAATGAGTGGCGTAACTGTGACGCAACCAATGCAAGGTTACTGGTTTATTAATCTTGGCTTTTTTGACTGCGGATTTTAATACCAATTGTAAACTTCGATCACTGTATCGTTCTCCGGGTGTTTGTCCCTCAAATAAATAAACGTTCGGCTTGTAAACTTTATAATACTCCCTTAATTGCTCAATTAAATTATTGCTTATCGGGACAATACGATCCTTCTTGCCTTTAGATTGTCTTATGATTAGCAAATTTCTGTCCGAGTGAATCTCCCGCGGCACAAGATTGAGTAACTCACTTCTACGCAAACCACAGGCGTAAATCAGGCACAACATTAACTTGTGTTTCAAATTAACAGGTGCTTGTATTATTCTTTTTACCTCTTGCTTGCTCAACACATTGGGTAATTTCTTCTCCCTGCGTGGACGCTCAATTTGCTCTATATCTAGCTTCTTTTTGTATTGCGAGCGATAAAACAACTTAATAGAATTGATTACCTGATTTTGATAACTCGAAGAACAATTCTTCTTTAAAATATACTCTGTGTTAAAAAGGTATACGTCTTCAAGTGTTATTTCGCTGAGTAATTTTGTAGAATGAAACGCAATAAATACACGCAAACATTCCAGATACGTTTTAATGGTGTTCTTGCTGTATCTTCTCTGCTCTAAATAATTCTGAAATTGTTGGAGTTGTAATTCTGCGGGGTTCATTTTTTCTTTCAAATCTATGCAACGGATAGCTTTCGAAAAAAACCTTGTTATGCCGATTTATGCCAAATCTAAAAATACCCCGGATGTCTGTGACGAATGCCCTTCGGGCGAATGTTACGTTGTAACGAATGCCTTCGGCGAATGACTGCGATGATTTAATCAACGCATTTCCAATTAAGAATTAGGAATAAAATCTTCGATTTTCCAATTACACATCCCGATAGCTATCGGGAGGAATAAAATCTTCGATTTTCAATCACTTATGTCGAAACCAACAATCCATCCGCGCTGCTTCATATCCCTTAAAGATACTATTAACAGGAGCACCATGAATAAGTCGTTCATTGAAGTGGGTGCGAGCGATGTAATTGAATGCGCCCATATCGCCGGTGTAGGCCGTTTCATTATTACTATTGAAATGCTCGTGAATGAAACAAATCTTTTCAAGAAAATTCAACATGACAGTTGTTGATCCGCCAATGATTCCGCAGTTCAGCAAGGTCGATTGTGCGAATGTTTGTTCGTATTCCGCAAAGCCAGTAATCTGATTTCTGAAATGAGTTGAATGATCATTCATCCATTCGTTGTCCAACGTTTTCGGTTCGTCGCCGCAGAAGAGTGTATCTCGATTTTCTTGAAAGAGAAAAGCCTCGAACGGATTCTTCACCACCACCACATCTGAAACATCGGTAACGAAAACCGATTTTATTGTTGAAGCGAAATTCAATAAAAAGTCGCGGTAAATGAAATAGCGAAAGACATTCGGATTCCACTTTTCATTGTATTCGATTTTGATGAATGAGATGTTTTCGTTTGAATATTTTTCACACGTTTCCTCAGAGAAATTGTTGTGAAAAAGAACGCCTTGTAATCCCAACGCTTGAATAGAATCTGCCCAGGCTTGAACCAAGGCGTAATCGTCGTGTTCGAGTGTGGTGCTGCGATTCACATCGTACACCCCGGCAATGTGACAAGCCAAAATAATGTTCTCAGACCTCGCGGTGTAATTGAACAACGTTGTCATGAATTAGAAAGCGGAGCGTTATTTTTTTTGACTGTCGCGCTAATACTGTTAGGCATATTTCGATAATAGATGTATGATCGAAGATCTACTTTTTCAACACGAAATTTCGCTTCTGCTTGCTCGAAAAAATCAGCGTCCGCCGCATACCCACTTTTCAAACAAATCGTAGTAAACACTTCGCGTCGGCCGAATAGCGTTCCAAATAAAATGCAATCGTCTAAATGTACCAACTGGGTATGATCATTTTTGTCTGGAACGAAGTAGTCATCCGAATGGTTCACCATAGTCTCGGTGAAAGATGCAATCAAATCAAGCGACTCTATTTTCTCCAAACAAGAACTCAGATGATGAGGCTTATACTCATCGTCGCTATCTAAGATCGTAATGAATTCGCCAATACTATTCAAGACCCCACGGTCAATCGATTTCGATTGACCTCGGTTGCTGTGACGGACGTAAATGATTTTGTCTTCGTGTTGCTCTGCATATTGCAGCATTTGCGCGCGACTGTCGTTCGTTCCGCCGTCGTCAATAATAATCAACTCGAAATCCTGAAAGTCTTGATTCAACACAGAGTCAATCGCCCTTTTAATAAAAGCGAACTCCGTGTTGTACACAGCCATTAGGACAGATACCTTGACTTTCTTCAGCATAAAGGAAACTCTAAATTTTTCCGATTGCAAAGAAGCGGGAAAATTTCCGAAACGCTGTTAAATAAATGTTTTATTTGACTTTTGTGAAGTCGATTCAATCTAATACTTCAACATATCAACTTCCTCGAAATTTTCAAAATCTTTGATGTCGCGAAGCTTGAGTAATTTGGTAACTGTTATGTTGGTCCAGGTCTCTCTGAACTCCTCATCTCCGCCTTCCGCACTTTCATTGGTGTTCACCTTTTCTTGTTTCTTCTTTGAAAGGAAGTTAATGCTGGTTTCTTTTTCAACAACTTCGCCGCCTTCACTCGAGTCATAACCAATTAAGTAGAAATCGGAGTTTCTGTATCGGAAGGTGTATTTCCAATAACCGTATCGGCCGTGTGCATAGTTAACATAGAGATTTCCCTTGTTAATTTCCAGCGAAAGTTCAGGAGCGTAATACACGCCGCCGTCTTCATTTTCCGAGGCGAAGCAATTGATGTTTTTCAAAGCAAGCTCGTACATATTGTTTTTCTTAAAGAGAACTATTATACCTCTTCTGTTTCGATCAACACGTTCCCCGAATTCGTTCATCTCAAAACCAGCTTTGTCTGTAGCTTTAACCATCAGAACTTTATCAGGAACCCCGTCACCATCCAAGTCACCATCAACCGAGCTGAACAGGACATAGCCAGTTGGAATGAATTCTTTGGGATTTTGTTTGGTTAAAGGCTGCCCTATTGCAAGAGTTGAGAGGAATAGGAGGGTAATGGTTAGTTTTGTTTTCATGTTGTGAATGTTCAATTCGTTTGAGTTGTGGTTAAAGATTGATATGATAATCGAGTAACACCTTTTTGTAAACCGTATCTACGGTTAGGGTGTCAACGATATACGAACTCAGTAAGCCAATATTCTTGCCAAAAGATTGATAGCTCTTCCTTGAAACATTAGGACCATATACCCAATGTCCTTCCAAGGTGATGATTGAATCTGTTCCATTAAAAAACTTGTTGGTCACTTTCACTTTTTCAGAGAAATCTCCGAAGCGCTTGTCTGTCCAGTCGCGTTCGAATTCAAATCCCACTTGCTCTGAAAGTATTGGCCATTGCACATAGTAATTGCCAAAGGGTGGGCTCACCCAATTGATTTTGTTGTATCCGTAAATCGGTTGTCCATTCAAAAAAGGAACATAAGCCGTGTCTGAATAGGTCTGAACGCCTGAAAGATCTGCTGGCGTGTTTACATACCTATGTGGTAAATACGTTGCACTCACTTCAACTTGCTCCGTGGTGGTGTCATTCACTTCATACAACCACCAACTTCCCGGATAAACAGGATAATAACTCAAAGGAAAATAGGTTGTTGGTGCAGCAGTCACACCGCCCTGCATGTTCTCCCATGTGCATGAAAAAAGGATACATGAAATCAAAACCACAAACATGAGAACGGCATACAATTTTTGCATAGGGTAAATGTAATGTGTTCTTTTCATCTCGTCGCAGACATTAGTCACCGACATTCGCTGCAACTTAGCAATCGCCCACTGGGCATTCGTCAACGACATTCGCTGCAACGCAGCATTCGCCCTTCGGGCATTCGTTCACTAGTGAACATTAGTCATCGACATTCGCTGCTACGCAGCATTCGTTCGCTAGCGAACATCAGTTCTCTGAACTTTCGCCTTTCCTCCAAGAATCAGATGTGTAATAGAGATTACAATGGACAACCACAGTGCAGGCCAAAAACCATCAATCTTAAATCCGTCAACAATCTCTCCAGCCATAATTAGAATAGCGGCATTAATGACCAAAAGGAACAGCCCCAGGGTAAAAAGCGTTGCAGGTATAGTTAGGAGGATTAGAATCGGTTTAACAAACTTGTTTAAAAGCGTTATGACTATTGAACTAATAATCACTGTAAGGGAAGAGTCCACAGAAAACCCGTCAAGTAAATAATCTCCTAACAGAAGAGCTAGGCACGTGATCATTAATTGGAAGGTTGTTTTAAAAAAATTGTTCGGTTTCTTTTCCATTGGGTAATTTTCAGTTTAGCGAATTTCGAAAAGAAGTTGGAATAATTTTCTTTTTCATGCGAAATACTTCTTTCTTTTCGAAATTTCTTTTCTTTGTTGGTATGAAGAACATTTTCTTGCGCTCGTTCATTTTCGTTTTGGTGCTGTCTGCTCATTCCGCCAGGGCTTTTACTTTTCCAATTGGAACAGTCTGGTTCAACACAGATTACCAATTCAACACAGATTTGCTAAAGGATAAATTGGTGGTACTCGGATGTCTTCAACCCGAAGAAATTATAGGCATTGGAGCCATGGTTGATCTTCAAGAAGAATTTCTTGCAGTTCCGCAAGTGCAATGCATTACGCTCATTCCTGCGCGCGAGCCTGCCTACAGCCGACAAGAGATCTTCGACTTCATTCAACAAAATGGAATCAGTCATCCAGTTGGAATTGTACCAAATTGGGGAGATATTCCATTGATTGAATCGGCTCGACTTCCACAGATTTTAATTTTCGATAAAAGCATGAAAGAGGCGGTCATGGGAATTCAAGGCGTGCGCAACCGCGAAACCATTAGCGCGTCAATTAACCAATGGGTGAAAGCAGATGCCAACAGCTATTCCCTATGGCAGCCCACCATTACTCCGGAACCTAAATATTGGGCGAACCCCTTGATTGAACTTCCAAACGACTTGTGCTACTTCTCCGGAGAGCTCGCGGTTTCAGAGCCTGCGCTTTTCCGAGTGAGCACCATTAGCGAGGATGGATTAATTCAAAAAAGAATTGGCGGAGTGCGCGGTTTTGCAGATGGAGATATTTCCGTTGCACAACTGAAAAAGCCCATGGGCGTGACTTTCAGCTATGCCGAACAACTGCTTTACATTGCCGATCCGCTCAATCACGCCATTCGCATTTACGACAACGAGCAACACGTGCTGCTTACCATTCTCGGTAATGGGAAACAACCGAACATAGAAAATTTTGAAAAGGCCACTTCGTGGAAAGGCGCCATTCCTTATCCGACCGATGTGTTCATTGTAAAAAATAAAATCTATGTCCTAGCGGGAAACGATTGCAGCGTGTGGGAATTGAACACCGCCGACCAGTCTTCGAAACTCATTTGGAGAAGCGAAAACAAAGACGCTCAAGGCAATGCACTCAGCGCTCTCTCTCTTCAATTCTTCAACAAAGAATTTTATATGTTGAAGAGCAACGGTGCCATTTCGAAATTCAAAAAGAAAAAAGAACAAGTGGTTTATGCACCTGAAACTCCCGTGAATCGAGCCGGTGGATTCACGTTCTACAACAACGATCTTGTAATTAGTGAGCCCTTCAACCATAAAATATCGTGGTTAGGCAGTGCGAAGAATGTTGCGGGAAGCGGTGTGCTTGGATTGAAAGACGGAGCGGCAGACACCGCGCAATTCACGCGCCCAATGGCGTTGAATAAAATTGGAAGTGAAATTTTTGTGTGTGAAGGCGGATACGGTGTGCTTCGCAAATGGCGAATGGTCTCGAACGAAATAAAAAGTTTTTATCCTGTCGTGAGCCAAGAGGCCTTGTACTCAGGTGAATCGCCAAATGCAGGAGAGGCAGTGGCGTTAGAACCAGTGATTGTTGAACCTGGAAAGACCACTTTGAAATTGAGCATTGATGCGCCCGGATATTTCTTGTTGAACACTGAAGAGAATGGTGTATTCACCGACGAGAACTCGGGAATAACCGCATCGGCTGAGGTGTTAACCGATGGAAAGGTCGATTTAGTTTTGGAAGTCCCAGCCAACAGAACCGAGATGGGATTCATTCAATTGGGACTGCAGTTGGTGCTGCATCCGAACGACGCGCCAAAGATGACGTACTTGAAGAAAATGTTTGTGGTGTTTACGTTTGAAATTCTACCAGGAAGTGAACACGAGCAAGAGCTAATCATTCATCCGGTTGTAAAACCGAATTAATTGTCGCCGCGAAGTTTTCCCAATTCTACAGCTGCTTCCGTGTAGTCGGGCTTAATTTTCAAAGCTAGATTCAAATCGGCTTCAGCATTGGTTTTATCTCCTTTTCCTTCGTGGCAAAGCGCTCTGTTGTATGCGGCTTGATAATATCCAGGGTTTTTCTCCAATGCTAAATTGAAGGCTTCAATTCCTTTCTGATAGTCTTTCAAATAAACCAAATTCACAAATCCTTTGTTGAAATAAGCCGCTGAGAAATTCGCATCAATGCCAATAATCTTGTCGTAGCACTGAAGGGCTTCTTGATAGTTATTCGGATTTTTCACCCCAGTTTCCTGAAGGAAAATAGCTTTGTTGTAATACGGCTCAACGAAGTTCGGGTGAAGGTCAATGGCTGAATTGTAATACTCCTTTGCCAAAGGGTTTCCATAACTCGCACACACCAATCCCGCTTCTACGTAAGCGTCGTAATAACTCGGGTCAACCTCAATGGCTGTCTGGTAAGAGCTTAATGCCAAAGTAGTGTCGCGAACCTGACGGTACAATCGACCTTTCAAATAGTAGGCGTAAGCCACACGCTCGTCTTGACGAAGCACATTGTTAATTTGTTGAAGGGCTAACTCGTAATTGTTCAACGCAATGTCCATAGCGGCTTTTTCAAGCAATCCTTCTTTGTGTTGAGGATCTTTTTCAATACACTTTTGATAATCTTTATATGCCTCAACCACGCGCTGCTGATCGAAATGAATCTTTCCGGCCGTGAAATAAATATCTGCTTTGGTTGAATCAATGGTCTTCGCGCGAACAATGTCGGCATTGGCTTCAGCATATTTCTTCAATCCGGAATAGTAGCGCGCTCTTTCTAAGTAATGCGCAATGTTATTGGGCTCTGCTGTAATCTTGGCGTTAATGGCCCGAAGCGTTGTGTCTGAAGTTTCTTCAATTCCCAGGTCCTTCCCGGTATTGCAGCTTTTGCACGATTCGAGGGTAGAGGCAAATGCGCAAATAAGCACCAATGCGAAAACGGAAATAAAGGTCTTGAGCTTTTTCAACATAACATTCAATTGAGCTATCAAAAGTAAGGTGTTCGTCTTTTCTTTTCTACAACAATTTATTTTACGGTTGATATTCGACCTTTGTCGAACATTAATTTCAAACCATTGGCATCCGAAGGCAAACAGTTCGTTTCAAGTTTCTCATGGAATTCCGCTACGGTGGTGCTGCAAATTCTTATACAGTTGGGCTATACTGCCTTGCTTGCAAGGCTTATTGCGCCTGAGAATTTCGCGGTTATGGGCATTGTTTTAAGTCTCATGGGATTCGCTGAAATCTTTTCACAGATAGGCCTGGGCCCCGCGCTAATTCAACGAAAAGACATTGAGCAATCGCACATCAATTCGGCTTTCACAACATCCTTGGGATTGGGAATTATCTTCACCTTGTCCTTTGTGGCTGCTGCTCCCATGATTGCCAGAGCTTACGGAATTGATACGTTGAAGGAAATTATTCCTGTTGTGTGTTCAAGCTTCACCATTTCAGCATTGAGCGTGGTTCCACGAAACCTCATGATGAAGAACATGAAGTTCAAATCGTTCTTCACGGCGAGCATGCTAAGTATTGTTGGAGGAAATTTGGTGGTGGGACTTTGGTTAGC
>Ga0209298_10002071_pt1 | contig 12648 bp, 24 predicted proteins | sample S_140806_EF_Meta_FD_187325 | JGI IMG/M metagenome (GOLD analysis project Ga0209298, IMG submission 187325) | Freshwater microbial communities from Lake Simoncouche, Canada to study carbon cycling - S_140806_EF_MetaG (SPAdes) (version 2) | ecosystem: Environmental > Aquatic > Freshwater > Lake ...
CATAAAGACATCTACATACATTACATACAACATACATTCCTAACATAAAGAATAAAGAATACAATCCTAATGAACATGATAGTAACATGAAGAGATATGTGATAAATGACGGAAAATGAGATAAATATAAAGGCTAAATCAATCAAATGTAAGAGCAGTGATGGAAATGACATGCAGATATCGGGGAATGAGCAACAAAAAATACGCTCTATAATGTATGTGGATTTGTAGTGCATGCGTATTTAAAGTATTGTCAAGTTGAGGGAAGTCAGGCGAATTTTTTCATCGAATGCCTTTATTTCGCACACACGAGGCTTCTAATAAACTTTGGGCGGAACCCTTCGTCTAGTTCCACCCACCATGAGAAGATGCAGCAGAATGAACGCTACATGCCTTAAAATGGATTCTATGATGTCTAATGTATGGTAATGTTTAACACATGTTTAATTACGTAATATATGAGGGTTGGAGTGACTATGAGGATAAACGAGATGATGTATACTTGTTTGTCCGTTAGTTTAGATACCCAATGTTCATTATTTTCTTCCATTTTGTTTGATTTTTGCAACATTACATCGAAAAAACATGATTAATGATGTATTTTTTCATCATTTGTGCATTTTTTAGACATTTTGTTGTGCATTTTTAAGAATTGTCGATAAAAAATAGCATTGATTGTCAACGTTTTATGTTTTTTTTGATCTTTTTGTGGCCGGGTTGATAGAATAAAATGCATCTTTCTCATCTAATTGACATGTATGAAATTGAAATACCATTGACAATCAATCATTTACATTTTTTGTTGATCTTTTTGTGGCCAGGGAGATAGAAATAATAAGAAAGAGGGCTAGCTTGCGCCGGCCCCCTTCTCACATGCAACCATTAACCAATTACGTCTATGATACATGTAATAGATAAAGCAATCCCAGAGAAAAGGAGTAACGTTCCAGGGACATTTTTCTCCCATGCAGATTTTACTTCGGCTTTGTCAGCTAAGATTACTAGTCCCATGACCATAAAGATAATAGAAATGGTAGTCAATGAAATTAAAACGGTTGTTGATAACATTTTAAAAAGATTTAATGGTTATGTTAAAATTAATTCATGTGATATTAGAATGGTAAGTCGTCATCTGATAGCAATGATGTCTCTGATGCTTTAGATGTTGGGAACGAATTAGCGAATGTATCATCGAAAGCGTTCTCTTTAGGCTTTGGTGCCGGCTTATAGGAACTTGCTGCGTTCTTATTGTCATCTTTCTTGTAAGTATCTATGCTAATGGCGTGAGTTCTAAACTTGTCATTGTCACTTACTTCTTTTAATGGCCAGGCGATGAGCGGGAGATACTTCTTACCGGTCTTCTCTGACACATAAACTAATGGTGTCACCTCCGGATCCTTCATACATATCTCAAACAAGTCGGTGATGCATATACTCATACCAAAGCCGGTAGAATCTTTTGTTGTGATTAGTCTGCCGTTACCTACAAACTTCTTTTTCTGTTGTTCCATGATAAATTGTTAGTGGGTTGCCCCCTGTTTGTTTATGTTAATAAATTCTGTTATCTGTTTGGCCATATTCAAAGTAATCCAAGGGTATGACTTACCGTTCTCTTCCATGCTTACTATGTTTATGTTACCGGTTGGAGTGTGGATCATTCCCATGTACTCCATGTATTGTTTAAGAACCGGATTAAAGTCACCGGTTAGTACGTACAATTCAACTCCGTTGGTTTGAAGCCGGTTGCCGCAGTATCTAACACCGTTCAACCTAATGGAGAGTGCGTCGTTGAATCGTTCTTTAAATGTCTCCAAAGTCATCGTAAGCATCTTTTATGAATTGTTTACTTAGTACGTACATGTAGTGAGACTTAAACGTTTCTTTAGCCACGCCGTATATTTCCTCCTGGCTCTTCTTTAGCTTTAGCTCCTTCTCTATGTTTTGTACATCCGGAGAGTAGGTGTAGGTCTTCTTCGTTACTTTCGTTACCGTTATAAAGGAAGTGGATAGCGTTGACAGATCCTCTTCAATCAAGGCCTCCTGTACCTCCTTCTTAAGTGCGTTCTCTTTTTCCTCTAACTCTTTTCGTTGTTGTATGAGGACTGCCGTTCTATTCAACAGCCGTTCTATTTTTTCATTTTCCATGTTGATCATTTTAATATGCTGCAAAGATAATACATTCTTTTGACATATGCAAGCCCCGGCGAATATTTTTTCCCTGTATTTTTTTGGCCTGTAATCTAAATGCGTTCCTTAATTTTCCGCGGGGTCAAATTTTCCACTTTGCCGAATGATATTCACTAGGCTCTTCTTTTTTTTCTATCTCTAAGATTCCTTTACATGATTTATAATATTTTCCTTTATCAGAATCTATTTTAATCTCATGATTTATTTCATCTATGAATTCTTTAATCTTTGGAACTTTTACATTTTCAGATACTTTTTCCATATATTCTAAAAATGATTCTACATCTTTTTCAGATTTTAATAAGAATGCTTGCATGTTTTTTTCTTCATCTTCAAATAATGGAAAGAAGAAAATGTTTTTATCATCTTCTGGATCTTCTATTAATAGATAAGCTGTACATACATAATTGGAATCCGGATATGTTTTAATGGATGTTATTACCGGATGGTTCAAATGCATCTTAGTATCTAATGGATCTCCTAATGATAATGAATCTAATGATATAAGATCTGTTGCTCCTAATTGTTTTAACATGTGTTGGAATGTTTTTAATTTGTTAGTAGATAGAATTTCACCGCCGAAAGTAGATCCCTAAAGTTCCGGTATTCTTCTTTGTCGAAGTGGTACCGTTTCTTCCGGTAGTTATAAGTGACCTCCTCTTCCCGGCCACTAAAAGCTGTTATGAGGTTGTTCTGCTTGGGCCTAACGAAAGCTAACATGTAGTCTACTGTCTCTACGAAATCCTTGTGTCTACTAACAATAACATAATCTAATTTGTTCTCGTCTGGCACAAAAAATACCGTGCTGTTTATGATAGAATAAATCGGGCTCTCTGTGCTATCCGACTGTCCGTAAGATAACAAAGATACGAATAATAAGGCAAATAAACTAATTGATTTCATATAATTTGTTGTTTGTTTTTAAAAAGGAAGGTAGGTTAACCGGGGAGGTTAGAGCCCACCTTCTATATACACCACTTAAACTTTGCTCTTTATACACCGGTCTGTTCCATTATTTTTCGGTGCGTTATATTGTCTATAGAATCATACCATTGTAAAAACCGTTTGATCCCTTCTCTATATTTCACTTTCGGTTCGTAGCCTAGACTTTTCAGCGGGGCTACATCAGATGCAGTAAAGTACACATCCCCATCCTGCATCCGTTCAAAATTCCGCAGGGCTCCAATACCAATCTCCTCCTCCAGGACATCAATGAAATCTAATATCTTAATGCTCTCATTGCTACCAACATTATATAACATGTACTTGACATCCGTTTCATTTTTAATCACAATATTAATCCCATCAATAATATCATCAATGTAAGTAAATTCTCTAAACATCTCTCCATGATTATAAATGTCAATAGGAATGTTATTATGAATGTTATATGTAAATTTATAAACCATCATATCCGGTCTACCCCATGGACCATACACTGTAAAGAATCTAAGCCCTGTAGTACGCATGTTGAACAAATGACTATATACATGTGCCGTCAATTCATTCATCTTCTTAGTCGCTGCATAAAAGGATACCGGCCCATCTGTTCTATCATCTGTACTAAATGCCATATCCATGTTATCTCCCATTCCATATACACTTGAACTAGATGCATACACTAAATGCTTTACATCATATTTCTTACATGCTTCTATAATGTTTAAGAATCCTTGAACGTTTGATCGGGCAAATAGATCCGGATCTTTGACACTGGCTCTAACTCCGGCCTGTCCTGCTAAGTTCACTACTATGTCAAACTTGTGCAGAGAGAATATAAGTTCTACCTTCTTCTTGTCTGCTATGTCTAAGTTGTAGTAACCCACGCCTTTAGATATCGGCAGGGTATTCAATCTCATACTTTTTAATAACTGGGTATCGCTTCCATCAAAGAAGTCCACACCTATCACTTTGTGGCATTGGGTTAACATAGAGTGTGCTAGCTGACTGCCTATGAATCCTGCGACCCCTGTTATTAGTACTTTCATGTTAGTTATCTTTTAAGAACTTATACAATTCCACGAACAGCAGGGAAGCCTCCTCCCGGGTTAGTACCATCTTTCCTTTCTGGTTAATGTAAGAGTGCACTACAAGAACCTTCTCATCAATGCCGGATCCTTCATGCACAGATACAACGGCCTGTTCGGTAAATTTTGTTTCGTAACTCATGTTATTTTTTTCTGAGAGTATCTTCAATTTTCTCTACAAAAACTGCTATTACAAATAATGCAATCGTGGAAAAAGTTGCTAAAAGTGGATACAATCCATACGTTAAAAAATTGTTCATAGTTTTAGTTTTTAGTGGTCAGGACAGGAGTCGAACCTGCCCTTACCATTTTATTTACATGTGCATAGACAAGAACGGTTTATACACTATGTCTCCCTTGTCTTCTATGGAGAGCATTACATAGTCATCATCTTCGCACCATGAATTCCAACCATCGTACCAATCATCTTTTGTGTAGTCAGTCCAATCAGCTGACCTGTCTCTATTTATTTCATCCAAGACATCCAATATATCCCATGTTAATTCTTCATTAGATATAAGGTCTAACACAGTGAATACAAAATCATTTGGATTTCTGCTTGGTAAGAAATCATCTACATACTTGAATATTGCCATTTTTTTTAAGTTTTTTGTGGTGACTAACAATTATTATTTTTTACACGAGGATAAAAGTTCATTACATAACTCTTCTGGAATTCTACTTCTTTCATAAGAACCTTTCCTTCCTTGAGTTCCCGTCTTTGAACCTCTAGGAGCAGGAGTATGGTGACAGTTCTTATTACCATTTTTACATATTGGTCTAGGAACCCAATCTTCTGAGTTAGTCCATATATCTGTAGGCTTCGCTCTGTCGTCTCCGTACTGGCAATACCATACTGTATGTCTTTTAAATTCTTGCATCCATGGCATCTTTCTTAACATGCCCCTTGGATTCTCTATGAAGAAAACCATGTTAGGATTAATCTCTAACCATTCCTTTATCAATGATATGAAATGTTGGTTAGTGATGTCACACTCGCTAGCATACTTACTCTTCGGCTCTACGCCATTTCTGTGAGTAGATATAGCAGCGATAGTATAGGTTGTACAATCCGGGGATGCCCAAATAATATCCGGAACAAACGGAACATCCTCTTTCTTTAGTTTTGAAATGTCTATCTGCAAATCAATGCCATCAAAGTTTTCCCAATCAACAGAGAATACGTTCATATCTAACCGAGCAGCAGCTTTGCCAATAGACTTACTGCCTGCGAATAATTCTAATACGTTCATTTTTTTTAGTTTAGTGGTGGAGAATATAGTGCAAAGATAAGGGTACCGGATTGAATATGCAATACCCCTATCGTTAATGTTTTGTTAATTGTGATAAACGTTTGTTCCCCTCCTTGCTTCCTTGCTAATATTGTAAGAGCCGAAGTAATGCATCTTAGCCTTAGAGAGCAATCGTATGGCCTCTTTCTTGTTGTAAGCAGTAACACAAGCGGCACCGCAATAAAAGCCATTAGAATCAATCCTTGTGCCATTTAAGATAGCTATCCATTCCTTACTATTTCTCATATTACTTTTTATAGTAGGTTAAAAATTCGGTGTACACATGGTCATACATTGCTTCATCGCAATCATCTAAAATATCCATGTCAACATTCTCTACAATCTTTAAAGTCAAAGCATCTAAGTCATCTATGATTGACTCAAATGAACCCATCATGTGAGTAAATTCTAGAACGCCTCTAGCATCGCGTGTTCCAAGTTTTTCCGATGTCTCATCATCCTGGTTCATGATTTCATTACAGATGTTTGATACATGGTAGAAAACAATCTTGAATAAATAAGAACTTCTGTCAATGTTCATTTTTTTGTTTATTATAGTGGTGAAGAATATGATGCAAATATAGGGGGGATAATCAAGAAAACCAAATCCCCCCATGTTAATGTTTTGTTAATCTTTTATGCAGATGACCGAAGCACCTATTGATTTATAATTTACATCCATGCCTTCATTATAATCGCAGTGATTGGTAAAGTATCTGTACCAAGCTAATTCGTTATCATCCTTATCCTCCGAAGAACTCCAAAGGAAACCCATTTCTCTAATGCCATCAAAACGAGTGTAGTAATTCTCATGAATCGTTTGTGCATGGTTACGCCACCCTGCTGGGACTAGGCCGAATGGGAGTACATTAAGAGCATCTAATTCCTTTATGGTTGGAATCCTATATCCCTCTGGTGCTAGGCCTCTCTTGTCGTTTACCGCGTGCCAGTTGTAAAGTTTACCGAAACGAGCATTGTGCTTTTCGTCATTCTCATAGTAGCACCAAGCTGGAATACCTTGCTGGCCTGCCTTAATCCACTCTTCATCTGTCTTAGCTTCCATGATGGGATCCAAGTTTCTGAAGCTCGTAACATCTAAATTCATTAAGTCATTGTACCATTCTACTACCTTAGGCTTTGGTGGAGTTACATGGCCAACCTCTATGCCTATTTCGCATCCATTTTCTAATGCTTTCAAAAGGTCTTCGTAGGTCTCACACGCATCCTCGCTACCGTCATCGTAAAGTACATAGATAGCACCGTAGAATAAACCTGACTGGTAAACTTCCTTAGCTTTGTCGGTAATCAATAGCCATACAAAGTCTTCAACAACTTTAATTTTTTGGTCGTACATTTTTTTTAAGTTTATGTGGTAAAGAATATAGTGCAAAGATAAGGGTATCGGATATACTATGAAATACCCTTATCGTTAATGTTTTGTTAATCTTCGTCCTCGTCGGAAAGGGGAACATATCCTTCTTCGCACTCGAGAGCATCTGTAATTGCATACCATATCTGCTCCATGGTTGCTGCATTGGTAAGAGCATCATTTAAGATTCTATGAGCATCTTCCACACTGGCTCCCTTGTGTAAGGATTGTACGTCATCAATGTGCCATAGGTTATCAACAAAGTAACCATTCTCTCTTAATACTTTTTTTGCCTTTTCTACTGCGTTCATTTTTTTTTTTAGTTTATGTGGTGATTAATTATAGTGCAAAGATAAGGGTATCGGATATACTATGCAATACCCTTATCGTTAATGTTTTGTTAAAATGGTAAGTTAGTATTTAGAATGTTAAGACCCTCTTCTCTCTTCTGCTTGCATAGGTTTATTAAGTATTTAGAACCTTGCTCAGTCTTTAACAAATCATCTATTTTAGTACGCTTGCCGTTTAAAAGTACTTCAAACACCTTGTAGAAATTTTCTGTGCCAACACATACTCCTTTACTAAAATCCTTTTCTATCTTTTTCCAATTTTGTTTTTTTAACCAAGACTCAAATAGTTCGTCCACTACATTTTCTAAACTAGGACTACCTATATAATTTTCATTGTCAGGCAGAGTTTTACAATAAGCCTCCATTTGGTCGTACAACTTTCCATGACCCGAACAATAACAGTCGGTATTTCCTCCATGTCCATCATTCCTACAGTACCCTACTTTCTTTCCATCAAAGAAAATATTCGCTTCAAAGCAATTAGTCTCTAGTGAATTCCACTCAGAGAATTTAATACTCTTTAATTGAATCCTATCCATTTTTTTTTAGTTTAGTGGTGAATAATATAGTGCAAAGATAAGGGGGATATTTGAGAAAGTCAATACCCCCCTATGTTAATTATTTCTTAATTTTCCGCGGGGCTACCCTCTCTATACATCTTAAGCATTTCTTCCATATCCTCAGCATCAACATAAGGATAATCCTCTCTTATCTGCTCCTCACTTTCAATCAATCCTTCTTCAACCGCATAACCAAAATACTCAAAGAAACCACAAGTACCTAAATGCTTATATTCATATTCATGATAAGACATTTCTTCCCTACTCAATTCATCACCATCTTCATCAATCTCCACAATACCTGCAAAGTCACACCCTGGTTCTGAATATTCAATCCGTCCGTTTACTCCATACTTCTCACATACCTTCCGTACAAACTCCGTACATGGACTCCAAGCCGTATCACAGTTAAAGTAATCATGTTGCTCCATTGTATCCTTAATGTCGTCATCCATCACTACACTCCACTTAGTACCGAACTCCGCATTCCATACATCGTAACTCCATTCACTTTTAATGTCAGTCAATGCAGTGAACATGCAATGACCATCCTTAATCATGCTAACATCTTTTTTCAATGTCTGCATAGCTTTTTCCGTACCTTCAAATGAGATACAATTAGAACACCAATTTGGCATAGTCTTAAAATTTAATGTGGTTAATAATATGTCGCAAAGATAATAACATTCCATCTAATATCCTAATCCTAAAATGTTAAAGTCATGTTAAAATGAAATGCAGTAAAATGTAACTCATACCATATCTCATCTATTCCCCATCATCTAATTGACATTGCAAAGATACATCCCATTTCCCTATTATCCTAATTTCAAATGTTAAAAAGATCTAAAAGAAATGTTAAAAAAATGTTAACATCTGGAATTCCCTCATAGATCATGGCCAAGCTGGAAAAGGGAGGGGGAAAATTTACTCAGGCAGAGCTTTGCTCTGCTCTGAGCGAAATTCATTGGCAACAAAAAAACTCCCGACATCTACTGCCGGGAGCCAAACCACTTAAACATCTATTAACCTTTGGAAGTCAGGGCAGGAATCGAACCTACTACGGCAACTGCTATTACGCACCCGCTCTACCATTGAGCTACCTGACTATGTTTTTAGTTATCCCATTTCATCAACAAATTGAGATACAAAAATATCTACTTTGTCGCTAAGTTTTGTATATTCAAATTTTACTTCTTTTAGTCTTTTTTGATAATATAAAAAACCTTCAATAAATGCTTCTTGTTCAGTTTTAGCTTTCATACTTAGGTTCATTCCAAGGACATAATCATATAGATAATATCCATCGTTACACTCATGTAAAGATAATGTATCTATCTTAAATACCTCTCTAATTACTTTTCTCATTTTATTTGTTGTTTTAAAGTGGTTATTAATATAATGCAAAGATAAGGGTATCGGATATACTATGCAATACCCTTATCGTTAATGCCTTGTTAATTTTCCGCGGGGATTCTTAACCCTTATATCCTCCCAATTTCATACCGTCAGGAATCAAATCAATATGTAACTTAAAGTCAACCGAAACAATGTAACAAACATTCCTATCATCTATATCCGCTCCCAAGAACATCCAGTGGGGGGCAAGTTTAGGATTGTATTTGATTTTAAAATCAGACCCCTTAATAAAATCAGAATGTCTAATCTCTAATGAATCACATAAAATCCATGCACATACAACCTTAGTGCTTTCTCCATTAAAAATCTTAGTAGCTAATTTCTTATTGTTCCTTAACGTGCATCCTCTCATGATTAATTGAACGTCGCATGGGTTGTAATATGTAACAATCCCATCACTACCAATCACTCTCCATTTCATATAATTTTCTCCACGTTGTAAAGAGAATCTAACTTTAATCCTTCTCATGTTTTTTAATTTAAGTGGTTATTAATATGATGCAAATATAAGGGGGATTGTTGATAAAGTCAATCCCCCCCGTAGTTAATGTTATGTTAATGGATTACATTGTAGATATTCTTAGCTTTCTTTCCACCTTCGCACAATCCACATTTAGCACAACTTACTTGCTTCTCCTTTGCTATGGTTGGCGCTGATGGACAAAGGATAGCACCTTCAACCTGACTGGCATTGTAAGACCTGAATCCTAAACCTTCGGCCAATTTTACGTCAAAGATATTATGCGTACTTGCCATTAAGTATTTTGCATATTGCTTATTCTCTGGTTTGTGCCATTGGTGAGTATAGCCTGAAACCTTACCAACCAAAGGCCTTATTTGTTCTAACAACTCAAAAGGTAATAAGGTAGGCTCTCCATACGTTCCCATGCGAGCAAAGGATATTTTAACCTTTTTTGTAACGTTCGTAATTTGTTCCATTACACCTTCCGTTCCTTCCGGAATTAATCCGTTATCCAAACGCTTTTTTAAGGATTTTACTTTTGCTATTAATCCCCAAGCTAAAGATCCGTTCGCATGGGTATAGCAACCACCTGACTTTCCGCCGTTTGCATTGTAAGAGAACTTACAATCAAAGCATACCTTAGAATCATTTTTTAGGCTGCCTTCATTAATCTGGTCAATGGAAAAATGGTAAGTTTGCAGGATAATTTCGCCTTTTTGAGCGAGCTTAGGAGTAGCGCTAGGCTTGATATCTATGCAATGGATAACGTCACCTAATCTGAAATTAATTTGCTTAAGCATAAGTTGTTTATTTAAGTGGTAAAGAATATGTCGCAAAGATAAAGAGTATTTTTCTATTTTCCAAATTTAAGGCAAACTTTTTTTAAATTACTTTTTTGCCTTTCTATTTACCCTCTCTCTTTATAACACTGCAAAGATAAGCATAAAAACAATACCTGGTAGTTAATGGAGTGTTAATGTTTTCCCTATTTTAGTTAAGGAAATGTTAAGATCCTAGCCCCGCAAAAATTACTCAGGCAGGGCTTTGCCCTGCCCTGAGCGAAATTCACTGGCATGAAAGATCCCCGACGGACACTAAATCCGACGGGGCAAAAAAACAAGTCATGTATTCTTATCCGAGTTTTGCTTTAAAATAATTAAAAACTTCGGGGATATGTTTCTTATAATACGGTTGGTTATCCTTAAACCATTCTTTTAGTTCTTTGTCGTTTTTAAAAGGTGCTGTCCAGGAATGACCGTTAACAATTCTATTAAACGTAGGTTCTAGTTCATCGATAAAATCTTGAACTGTCCAACCTTCCCAAATATGTTTATTATTCATTTTACTTGTTTTTTAAGATTTTTTGTAAATTCAATTTCTTTCTCTATCGTTTCAATATCTTTTTTAAGGTCTTCGATATTAAATTTGTTTTTAGCAATGGCATATAGCAAACTCGCTTCTGTCATACTTAGCAAATCTTCGTATGCCTTTAATAGATTATCATATTTCGTTTTCATAGCTTAATCTTCCGCGGGGTCTTCAATAATAATATCCATCAAATAATCATCTTGCTTACATTCAGGACATACATTAATATAATGTACATCATGTGAAATACCATCATCAGATAAATCTACAATCAAATCTAAATCAGCATCATAACCTTCCCAGTCACACCAATTACATCTTACTTCATGTTCAACATTCATATCTTAAAATTTAAAGTGGTTATTAATATGTTTCAAAGATAGGGAGAACATTTAACATATCCAAACATTCTCCCATCTTTTTTAAATTCTATCCATATATAATCTCATTAAGAAATACAATCTGTAAAACAACGTCTCCCGTATCTGCATCATCAATTTCATCTATCATAGCTAACAAATGATGTAAAGGAACATTCTTAACTCTCTCATGTATGGTATCTAATGTAATGTAAACCGTATCCTCCCCCCCTTCAAGATCTTTTAATCCAATTTTAATTCCATCTCTTAGCATCTGCATTAAAACATCCTCAAAACATGGACTACTTAATTTATCCTTAGCATTCTTGTAGTCAGATTGTTTGTACTTTAAATCAAGTCCATACGAGCTACACATATAATCCAATGAATTACATAAAGCATTGTAAAAAATTTCTTCGCTCAATTCATTTGTAAGCGAAATTTTTAAACCTTCTTTGTTCATTTTTTAAGTACTTAAGTGGTGATTAATATAAGGCAAAGATAAGGGGAATATTTAACATATCCAAACATTCCCCCCACATTTTTTATGCTAATTGAAAAACTTCTTTTGCTTTTAAACTCTGGATACAATCAAGCTCAATCATTCTCACTTCAAACGTATTAGATTCCGTTTGTGGCTCTATTTCCTGCATTCTCTTAACTAAGGCTAATCGGTTCCGTTCTGTCGTTGCGTCCGGAAAGCCCCATTTAACTTGTTTTCCTGGGATTAAGAACACGCGTAGGAATCTCTTAAGGTTCTTTGGATTGTCGAATAAATGACCTTTACTATCCAACGCTCTAGCCCAACCTGGATTAATAATCGTTCCTTCGCCTTCTCTATTCTCTACTCTTGTTTTGTAGGTGCTACCCAACTGACAGGTGCGGAACGTAATACAACGCACCTCTTCGCGTGTAATACCATTGGCAGCCAACCAACCATAAGTTAATTTTTTAGCTGCCTTATCTGCTGATGACTCATACTGGATAGCGGCAAATGTGTTTCTTGCTGACAAATTCGAAATAAACTCATTGATGGACTTCATAGAAGATTGTATTGAGTGGTTAATAATATGATGCAAATATAAGGGTAAAATCAATACCTAGTAGTTAAAGGAGTGTTAATGTTTTCCCTATTTTAGTTAAAGAAATGTTAAGATCCGGATCCGCAAAAATTACTCAGGCAGGGCTTTGCCCTGCCCTGAGCGAAATTCACTGGCATGAAAGATCCCCGACGGACACTAAATCCGACGGGGC
>Ga0209298_10002075_pt1 | contig 12629 bp, 27 predicted proteins | sample S_140806_EF_Meta_FD_187325 | JGI IMG/M metagenome (GOLD analysis project Ga0209298, IMG submission 187325) | Freshwater microbial communities from Lake Simoncouche, Canada to study carbon cycling - S_140806_EF_MetaG (SPAdes) (version 2) | ecosystem: Environmental > Aquatic > Freshwater > Lake ...
TTGTCTACAGGGCTTCGAGCTACGGGCGTGCGTAACTTTATTCCGGGCATGACCACGACGCCAGAAGGCTCGGAATTTCTTGGAGCGCGTCGTGATATTGTAAACACCGCGTTGGGAACGCTTTCCCCGGCCATGCGATTTTTGAGTTCTGCATTGACAGGACGTATTCCATACCAAACGGCATCTGGCGATTTGCTTAAAACATCGCAAGAAGGGTTTGGTGGAAACGCTACGATTGGTCAGAATCTAAAGGACGCATTGATTGCCGCGAATCCGGCAACATCAGCGTTTGGTTCAGAACGTGGAAACCGTTTGGCTGATGCGTTTAATACTGGACCACGCGGGTCGTCAACCGCACAAACAATGGCAGAAATCGCGGAAGTATTGTTGCCGCGTTTGTTAACGGTTGGCAAGGGAGATACGCGCGCACGTACAACAGAACTTAACGCGCAAAATAGGCAATATACCGACGGCATTGCGTCGTATCGTCAACAACTTCAATCGGCCAATACGCCAGCGGCACGGCAAGCGGTGCTTGAGGAAGCTTTGGCAGATGCAAAAAATGCGGGATTCAATGTCAATTTTGTGCAACGTGCATTGTTGGCTCCGGTACGTCCTGATGAATTAAAGTATAACCAAGCATTCAAAACTAACCGTCGTATTCGTCCTTAACATGCATGATATATATGACCCCCGTAGAACGTTTTGATTTGTGGCTTCAGCGTCACGCGTTTACGATGTTGCTGACGTTGGCATGGCTGGTGTTGACCGCGATGGTCACGCAAAAGGTGGACCGTTCAGAACTGATTGAGGTCAGCCGTGACCTGAAGGCCATCAAAACCTTGTTGTGCCGCGACCATCCGGGAGACAGCCTGTGCCCCAAGTATTGACGTTTTGTGCCAACTTTTTTCGTCGTCATACGCCGGAAAGCATGGCACGATTGCTGGCATTTTTTTGGTTTGCGGTAGCGGCGGGGTATGCCACCATAAAGGTGACGCCGGATGCCACTATTTTTGGGCTCATGAGCGCCAATTGTTTGACGTGTCTTGGGTTGCGGGGTAAGCCAATAACAGGTGAGTCGGCGGGGGCAACGACGGATGCCAGCTAATCCGGTCGATGTGGCACGGCTTTTTCTGCACGTCCGCGAGGCGGGGCCAAACACGGGCCAGCGGGTAGAAGCCATCCAGAAATGGTGTGGTGGTATCGCGGGGCAGTCGTGGTGTTGTTATTTTGTGACGATGGTGCTGGACTTGGCGTTCGGCGGGGCATCGCCCATCCCAAGGCAGGGCGCGTGTCAGGGGGTGTACGACCTCGCCAAACGGAACAAGTGGGTGACGGCGACCCCCAGCGTTGGGGACATCTACCTCTACGTCACCGCCGCTGATGACCACGCGCACCATATTGGCATTGTGACTCAAGTGGACCCGCTGGTCGGCATTAGCGGGAACACGTCAGCAGACGGCACCTCCAGCAACGGCGACCGTGTAGCCGAGCATGGCATTGCGGCGAAGGTTTTTGTAGCATATCCACGATAACCCTTACTAAACAAAACAATGACCGCCCCGTACACCCCCAACCTTGAAGCACTTCTTGCTTTGCTGTCCGGTGGAGCTCGTATTCCTGCCGATGCGACATTTACCACGGCTAAAGGGGAAGGCGACCTTGCAAAAGCGCGACGCAAAGCATTGGCAGAACTGCATCCGCCGACGTTGGCTGAAAAGTTGTCGTCTGCGTTGTCTGGCCTTGGTATGACTGTGCAAGGTCCAAATTCAAACATTCGCGAAAGTGCGCCTCGTTACGTCGAATTATATTCTAACGAAAAACCGGCTTATTTTGGCAATAACGGGAATGTCATAGGGGGACGCGCCTCTGATAGCACAGCATTGCAAAATATGCAGAAGCCGCTATACAATGCGCGGGGGACACCTCAAGAAATTGCAACAACCGCCGCAGATAGCAACCGCAGCAAATTCAGTCGCTACGAAGAAATACCTTACTTTTTCGGTGGCGATGATTCGCCGCTTGCCGAGCAGATTGCTCGTCTCAAGGCATTGCGTGCGCGCAACTCAAACAACCCCGGCTAACATGACCCCCCGCGCTGTGGGTTGACACGCCCCTAAGTGTCGGTCATTCTGTCCCCCTCTTGCGTACCGGAACAAAACACCCTATATATGGGAAACAGTGCGCACGTGGAGGAACGATGGTCCGGCTATACGTGGTGGTCAGTTGTGTGGTGGTCGTGGCATGTGGCATCTGGATTGATACCCAGCGGTCTGCCGTGCGTGTGGCGGAAACACACGCGGCGGTCATGGCGTTGACGGGGTATCGGGTGGCGGTGTCCACACTGGCCGCTCGACGCCGTATGGTCACGCGTGCCACGGAACGCCATGTCCGTGCGATAGCGGCCACGGATACCGCGTTGGCGAACTATCAACAGGCGCATGACGCCGTGATGCATCCGGTCGAATCCGTGACGGTAGTGCATCCGCCCACGTTGGTCATGGTTGGCGCGTTATTGATGCCAACCGATACCGTGGTCACGTTAGGGTATGTGCGGGATGTGGTGGCGCGTGCGGATACGGTGGTCACGCGAAGCATGACAGAACGGGCCACGGCCAATGCGCGGATTGTGCTATTGCGGGACGTGGTGGCCGCGCAAGATACGGCATTGGCGCGTGCAGATACCGCAATACGGGAATGGAAAGCGGTGGCCGACCGTGCGCAATGTCGGTGGTTGGGCATGCCGTGCCCGTCGCGGTGGGTCAGTTTTGGCATTGGCCTTGCCGTGCCCGTGTTGATGCGATTGGCTGTGCGATGACCAAGCAGTGGGAGGACCGCACGCCATCGCTGTTGGGTCCATTGTCGGACGAAGAGTTCAAAGCGTTGATGGCTCCGGACCACCCCCCGTATGACGTGAGCCTTGTGCAATTGACTCGGTGTCCACGGTGTTTGCAGTATTTGACACGTAACGGGCACGCCGACCGCTATTGTCGGTCATGCGCGGCCCATCTTCCTGAGGACTTATGACGGTTGTCCTAGCGATTGTCAGTGATATGCATGCGGGAAGCACGGTGGCTGTGTGTCCGCCGAAGATTGTGTTGGATGACGGCGGGGAGTATGTCGCCAGCAAAGCGCAACAGTGGCTGTGGCAGAATTGGTTGGCGTATTGGGCACGTGTGGATGCCGTGCGCAAAACACAAAAGGCCAAGTTGTACACGGTCTTCAACGGGGATGCTACCGAAGGGTCGCATCACGGGACTACGCAGATTTTGAGCGGCAACCCCACGGCACAAGCGGCGGTCCTCAACGCGTTGATGGAAGTGCCGTTAGCATTGCACCCCGACCAGATTGCGATTGTCCGGGGGACGGAGGCGCACGTGGGCGCATCGGCGTGCTATGAAGAACGGATTGCGATTGGGCTCAAGAAGGACAAGCGGCCCGTGATTCTGGACGCACACACGGGCAACGGGTCGCACTGGCATTTGCGGTTAGAGGTTGAGGGTGTGCGGTTGGACTTTGCGCACCATGGACGGGTGGGGTCGCGGCCTTGGACCAAGCCCAATGTGACGGCGAACCTTGCCGCTGAGATTTTTTATTCGCATGCGCGGTCGGGCATCCCACATCCCCATTTGGCGATTCGGTCCCACATGCACCAGTTGGTCGATACGCACGACCAGCACCCGACGCGTGTGATTCAGACCCCCGCGTGGCAACTGGCGACCGCGTATATTCATCGGATAGCCCCCGGCGCGTTGTCGGATATTGGCGGATTGATTGTGACCATTGACAACGGCGTAATGGATGTGGAAAAGGTGATGTTTACGCCAGACCCTAGCCCTTTGTATCAGTTATGAACATTACCACCGCTGAGATTATTCAGGCGTTGCATGATGCGCGGGACTACTTGCCGACGCGTCCCGAAGGTGCACATACGGTCAATGAAATTGCCGACGCGACCGGATGGAAGAAAAGCGCGGTGTTATTGCGGCTTCATGCGTTGCAACGGGCGGGGCAATTGGAATGCGTGCATGTGGTCATGTCGTCTATTGATGGGCGGCGGTCCAATGTTCCAGCGTACCGCACTACAGACGCACCCAAAACCCCAAAGACGCAGTAATCATGGTTGCAATTTGCGGGGCTCCCTTTGTTGTATGCGCGGGACGGCGGCATCATCAAGTTGACATTTGGTATGTGCCGTCTGCACGCGCATGGCTGTGGATTGGGGGGCACCATCAGTGGTGGACCGATTGCCCGTGGTGTAGCGGGGATTTACCGATTCCCCCAAGCACGGATACCCAACAACGCATTCTTGCGCCCGAAGTGTGGGACGAAGGAGAGGGCTAATGGCGCGCTGGCCAGCAATTCCAAAGACTTTGCGTGGCGCGGGGGGGCCCATTCGCGTGCGGCAAATCCAGCGGGTCCGTTCCGAAGGCGAAGAATGTTGGGGCACATGGAGTGCCGACGAACGTATTATTCGGATTGAACGGGGCGCAACGGCAGAACACAAATGGCGAGTGTTCTTCCACGAATGGGCGCATGCCGCCCTTGATGACGCGGGAGTCAGTAACTTATTTTCGTTGGATGGCAACGAAACGTTGTGTGATGCGATTGCGTCAGCCCGTGTGCAGGAAATGCGCGGCACGTTAGGGCTGACGGAATAGCACACCCCGTGGGCCTACACGGGTGATACACCGGTTTGGGACGCGACGCTCAACAGGTCGGGCGCGTCAAGAAGAGCATCACCATCACACCCCGCCACTGTATTTGCTGGCGGGGTGTGGTGTTTGGATTCCCCGCCGTGGACTCGAACCACGATTCACGGCTCCAAAGGCCGCTGTCCTGCCATTAGACGAACGGGGAATGCCAGCCGCGAGACAGGTCATAAAGGATGGTCCATCCATACCCCTCGCTGTCTTACGAGTGCCGTGGAGCGCGGAACCTAACGGGAGGTAGCAACCGCCGCCAACGCTGGGGCACCCCGACTGTTACTGGTGTTACTCGTGGAGCAGATACCGCATCAACACCGCCCACGCATCGTCCGTGGAATAGCACACCGCCGTTGCATACCCACGGGTATTGAGTGCATGAAGCCACGCGGTTTGTTCGGGGGACAGCGTGTTTTTTCCCGCCTTGAACTCAATGCGCAACCCATGGTACGGGCCGCACGCTTCATCCACTTGCACATCAGGTACCCCTTTTCGCACCCCTTCCGCTTTAAGGCGTGAGGCTGTGCGAATGTCGCGGTGCCCCCCATTGGGGACGGCGTAAATTAACAACCGCTTGGTGGCCGGGTGGGTATTGACCCGCTTAAAGAACGCCACTTGGATATCATGCTCTGGCGACCCGCGTTTGGGGGCACGAGCTTGCTTTGCCTTGGCCTTCGGCGGGGCTGGGAGCGTCCGGCTGTTGAACACCCGCCCCACCCCTAGGCTCCCTGCCGAATCGCGCCCAGCGGCACTTTGGCGGCTTTGGCGAGGGCTTTGGCGACCCGTTCGCTGACCCGCCCGTTGGCCACTTGTTGCACATGCTGGCGGCTACACCCCAAGTCATGCGCCAAGGACGCAAAGGTATGGCCTTGGGTCAACAGCGCGGCACGCAGTTTGGTGGCAGTTAGGATTGATGGCATTACGCTTTCCTCCACACGCGAATTTCTTGCCCATGTTGGGCCGGACGTTTGCTTGGGCGCACGGTGCCCGTCTTGGTAATATACCCCGTCCGCGCCATCGCCAACATGACGGGCCCCAACGCGCTGGGGTTGCGCTCCCCTTCGATGATATCTTTTTTGCTATGGGCTAACGCGGCCCAGATATCGTCGCTGGTAAAATCGGGCAAGGTATCCGCGCATATCCGCACGCATTGAGTTGCCAACGCTTTCCAGCGGGTTGAGGCATGGTCGTCGGCGCGCTGAATTCCGACCTCTTTTGGAGATGGCGCAAACAAGTCTAACGCATTGGGGTCAGCGGGTGGTGACGGGACCCGCACCGGACGGGTCCCAATCACGTCATCCTCGCTGTACGTCTGCCGACGAATCGGCATTAGAACGGCAGGTCGTCCACGACAGCACCCGTATCAAAATCTTCCATCGGGGCAGGAGCTGAGAACTCGGCGTGGAATGCTTTGACGCCAGCGGCATAGTCCGTCTTCCGGTCGGCCCAATAGTCGGCGCGCACGTAAGGCTTAAACGTTGGCAGGTGAGAGGCCATGGCCTTCGGCACGCCTGTAATGCTAATGATGCGCGCATACATGCGCCCCGCCTTGGACGGCTTTTGTTCGACGCTAATCAGCCCAAAGTTGTTGACCAGCTTATGAATTTGCGGGGCTCCCGTCTTGATTTCAGCATCGGTGTACGCTTTGCCCCGCCACGACTCCAGAAACTTGCGCATGTTGGCCTTCTCATTCATGCTCACCGAGAACTCGGCGGCAATGTCAATGATATCGCCCGTGTCGGGGTTGAGTTCTCCGGTGCGGAAAATCAGGGCCAGCTTTTGTGACAGCTTGCGCGGGGTCCCCGGAAACTCTTCGACCTTCTGCCCCAAATCAATGGAGTCTACGCATTGCGCAACGAACTGCCCTTCGGGGTGGGGTTTGAACTTGGACTCGCTCTGAGGAATCGTAATGATGTCAGCCATGGGAACACCTAGATGTGTGAGTTAGTAACGCGGGGTGGACGGGGCGGCGGAACGATACAGGCAACGCAGGTCATCATCAAAGGCTTCGGGCGGGGTGATGTCGAGCATCAGCCGCTCGCGTTCCCATTCAAGTGCGGCTTGTTCCGCCGCCCAGCGTTGGGCTTCCATGCGGGAATACGCGGGAAGGTCGCGCACCCACTCAGACACAATGTTGGCAAGAATGGACGAGTACTGCGGGGGGACAGGGTGTGACATGATTCATCTCCGCGAAAAGAATGAATAGGAAGGAACACAGGGAAACTTACAGTGTCGGCGGTACGGTGTCAAGGGGTGGCGTGTCACTCATGCGGTGGATAACAGACCACAACCGTTCGCCCGTGTCGCCCAACGTCCCCGCCGTGTGGTCGGACTGGTGGACATGCCATGCCCATGTGCCATCGGGCAACTCCCAGCGAGTCGCAAGGACCCGCTCGACCATTGCACCATCGAACACGGGGTCGGGAATCATAGCACATCCTTGATGCGGAGGTAGATAGCACGGGTGGTTTCCACGTCTTGCGCGCAGTAGGCCGCAATCTCGGCGTGCCGCCCCTGCTGGTGCATCGGGAACACATCGGCCCCGCTCACTCCCGCCGTCTTGCCCGTTAGCCCAAAGAATGTGGCCCACGTATCCAACCCTTCCTTGCTCATGACATCATTGGTCAGGGCCAGCTTGCAATCGTAATGCGTGGTCCGCCTGTACTTGGCGAACCACTCGGCGCAGAACCCCGCGCTGTAGGGCGGGACAATCTGATGCGCCAGCGAGCGAATCAACAAGAAGCGCAAATCAAAACCGCCGTTCCACGTGACCATGTGCCCCTCGCACGTTTCGGCGTGTGCCCAGAACGTGCGCAACAGGTCCGCTTCGTCGGCTTCCGTAGCGGCAATCGTTGTTGTCACGGGGTCGGCATCAATGGCGGTGCCCAAACACACGATACGCCCTAGGCGGGGGTTCACGCTGTAACTCTTGGCGCACTCTTTCTCCCACTTCTCGCGGTCGCTGGCGTACCACTTGCTAATCGCTTCGTCGGCTTTGTAGTTAGCGGGAGGGTACCGTTCGTTCTGCGGGTACGGCAACGTCAGCGACGATAGCAGGGGCACGGTCTCAATATCCACGGTCAACGGCATGGGTTACTCCTTGGTGGCGGCACGAGCAATCGCATTCAGCGAGCGCATCGTGCTGGTGAGGAAACGGGCTTCGAGTAACAACGCGGTCCGGCGGCGTGCGGCATCCTGAATCTCACGGTCGGTGTTCGTGCGTGCCGCTTGCAACACGCTGACGCGGCCCCCGCCGTCCGCATCGCGCACAAGACGCGGCAGACATTGGATTGGGAAACGGTTGACTACGGCCAGCGCACGCGCACGGGCGGCGTCATCAAATATCCGCATCGGGGCCCTTGACGGTGCCATGGCCATTGCAACGGTCACAACCTTCCTTATCACACGCGGGGCATAGCATCACAACCTCTGGGTATGGGGGGGGTGGCTCTGGAACACCGCGAAAAATGCGGTTGTAGCTATTACGGTACACGTCCTGACTGACACTCATTGGGCGGCTGGCACTTCCTTTCCCTTGGCTCACGTGAAGTCTCGGATATGGGGGTGGGGGTTCTAAAACACCGTGAAAAATTCGGCTCATCTTACATCTTCTTTTTTCATTGGATAGCCGTGTTCGTCGTACATTGTTCGCGTTTCATAGCCGGTCGAGTCTCGAAAGCAAATCTCGTTGCCATTCGCATCGTACTCAAACCAACACTCATACCCATTACAATTCCGGCAGTAAATCAAGTTGTTGTGTTCGTCGTACTTACGCCACTCTTCATACCCTTTAGAGTTTCGGAAATACGTCTCATTGCCCCTCTCGTCGTATTCTTTGATTCCTGTTATTGCATTGTCGGCGGTAATCATCCCCACACCCCCCGCACAATGCTCCACCCAATCTCCCACATCACAATCGCCGCGAACCCCATCAGCAAGAACCCCACGATTACTCCATGCTTCCGCTCGTGTAGTTCGCGCTTGGCGGCGTAGGCTTCTTCGACGGCGTACTCGCTGGTCGTGTGTTCGGATATCAGGGTCGCGTGTTGATTGGCAATGCGGCGGTGTGCGTCCGCCAAATCCATTTGCAAACGGTCGTTCTCGTCGCGCTGACTCGCAAGGTTTTCTTTCAGCATGGCGATTTGTTTATCGGCGGCGGTGCGGCGGGGCTTCTTCTTGGGGGCATCGGGCGGGGTGGACACCCCGTAGTTGCGTGGGCTCATGACAAAACTCCTGAGAAGGTCAAGGGAATATAGGGGAACATTGTTACGGTGTCAAGCGGCGGGGCGCGGGAGTACTTGGGCCAGCCGGAAGCGTGCGGTCAGGGCGGGGCAGGACCGCTTCCCGCTGGAGTGCCTCGCGGAACGTGCGCAACGCAATGTCGCGCCCGACACTGTGCTCGCTAAACATTTGGCTGGCTCCCGCATCGGCGTAGGCGTCCGCAATCGCCGCGCCCAGCCGTTGCCGAACTTCCTCGACGCGGGGGTATATCCAGCCCACGTTCGGGTTATAGCCGCCCAACCGTGCAATCTCGCGGACCACGGCTTCGGGGTCATAGACCTGTGCGGGGTCTGCCAAGGCCAGCACTTCGGCGGGGGTTGGAAAGAAGTTCCGGCCCCGCTCTTTCGCCAGCGTCAAGCATGCCTCTAGAAACGCACGGTTGCCTACGTCCCGCATCAGGAGCTCCCACGCGGCCCCCGTGTCGGCGGTAATCGTGCGGGTGGGGAATGCCTCATGCAACAGGGCGAGCCCCTTCGCAATAATCGGCGCATCAGTCATCGGTCGGCTCCTCATCAGATTGGGGGGACATCTCGGTAATCGTGCGGAACAAGACGCGAACAATCCGGCGGGACAACACCCCCGTATCAAAGGACGGGGGGACTTGCAACACCTCGGTTATCATGGCCTCGATAATGCGCGGCCCCTCCAGCTTCAGGTTTGCCAGCGCGTTGGTACAGGTTCGTGCGCGGACCAGTTCATCCGCCAGTATCCCCGCCCCCGATACGCCTTGGTAAGTGGGGATATGCCCTCGCACCCCCCACCGGTCTTTCAACCGTTGCTCCCACCGGATGCCATCAATGAGCAACTGGGGCACGGTCAACCGTGTGGCCCCGCTTGTGGTCAGGCCATGCAACAGGGCGGCGTAGCGTTGACGCTCGGTTACGTTGAGCCGTTTCAACTGCTTGTTATTCATGGAACGGGACCATGTCCGTATTGTGGGGAGACTCGGTGGATTCTGCCACCCATGCGGCGAGGTGCGCACGGCCCTGCTCCAGCTTATCCAACTTGACCGGAACGGCGGGGGGCAAGGTCCACGGCTCGCGGAACGGCTCGGCACTCCCGTAAAACCGCTGGCCTTGCATCACGTACTCCGTTCCCTCTCGCTGAGTCGCCCGAATATACACGGCATAGCGGCGGGTCCCCTCCAGTAACGCGTCATGCGAGACGCCAGCGGCACGGCGCGCTAGAAAACTCTTGAGCGCGGCGGCTTTCGCATTGTGCCCCGCACGCTTGGGATACTCCCCCCATACCGCATCAAACGCGGTCGCCGTTAGATGTTTGTCGTTTATGGGGTCGTTAGTAGGGGTCGTTTGGTGGGCGGCGGTGGCCCTCCCCGCGTGGGCAGATTCCGCCCTCCCCTCTGGGCGTCTTTCGCCCTCCCCGTGTGGCGGTATTGCGGGGGCGGGTTCATCCAGCAGTACCGACAGCATACTCGTGGTCTGGGCCCCGCTCGGCAGGGTGCGCGGCACCTTGCGGATATACCCCCGCTCCACCAGTGTCACCAGTGACCGCCGTAGGTGGCGTTCATCCACTCCCGCGACCGTGGCGAGCGTGGCGTTGCTGGCCCAAACTCCCGTCCCGTCCCGCGAGGTGAACCGCCCTACCGCACACAAGGCGCGCAAGTCGGTATAGGTTAACTCAGGGTCCGCAAGAGCACGGCTTGGGATAATGCACAGATTGGGCACAGGGCTACCCTTCGGCCCCGCCGTAGGCCAACTGCGCGGCCCCTGCCAGAATCTCCGGGCTGATGACGCTATGGCCCGACATCCAGTAACTCAACTGGCGGCGGCTAATGCCGTGATACGTGACGGTCAGTTGTTTACACCACTCGGTGCGCGACAGTCCCGACTGTGCGATAAGCGCGTTCAGGGTCTCGCGGCTTTCGGCGGTGGGGTCGGGGATATCAGCCAACGCTACGGGCGCGGCCTCTCGTGCGGCCTCTAGCGTCGATTCTGGGGCGGGGGAATCTGTAGGGGTGTCAGTGGTGGGGTCGGTCATCGTATGGCCCTCCGTGGGGCTGTTAGGGGGTGGCGCGGGGGTGTTACGGGAAGGTGCAGGGTCACGCTGGCCCCGTTGTAGGCGCGGACAATCACCACGGCGGGGAGTTTGAGGGCGCGGCACAGGGTCCACGCTTCGGCTATTGTGTCGCATTGACAGACCCCCAAGCTACGGAACGGGCGGTCGGAAAAGATGCGCCAGCGTTTCATGCTTTGGGTACGCGGGTCATGTGGGGCTTAATGCCCCACGCGTAGAGCCGTTTTCGTACCACGGCGGGGGGAATGTTGAAGAATGCGGCCAATGTGTTGGGGCTATTTTTCCACACGTACACCATGTGGTACAACTGGTCAGCGGAGACGGTGCCCCATCGGGTGCGGCGGGTGGGGAGGTGTTCGGGGGGCTTGAACGCGCGGACCTTTGGCACCCCGTCGATGGCCGGGGCGCGGGATTTGGGCGGGGTGGTCAGGGCTTTCTTTACGCGGCGGATGGTTGGGGCGGCTTCGCGCATCTCGGCGCATCCGTCCCACGTGGCGCGGGTCAGGGCTTCATCACGACAGGCCAAGCACACCACCACCAACCGCGCCCCCTCTCGACGATACAGGGCGCGGCGGTGGCAGGTGGGGCAGGTTGGGCCCATTATCGAACCCAATAGGTCACGCCCCCAAACTCCACGCTGTAATAATCGTGAGCAAAGTCCCGCGCCGTGGCCTCCCAATCAATGTGAATGCACGGCGATAAGTCGCGCGGCAAGTCGCCGCAACTTTCAAGCATTTCTTGGACGTACTCGGTAAAGTAAGACGCGCGGATAAGTTGCGCGCCGTCCCCCCAGTCCCGCACGCCTTCGCACTCTTTCGCTAGGGCCGTCAGCGCGGCGTGCTCGTCCGCGTCTGGGCTTGTGGCGTCCCAATCGGCGCGGCCCGTGGTCATGAGCGCATCATATTCGGGACTCTCTTCGGCGTACTCGCTCGCGGCGGCGATGCTGTCCGCGTGGGTTTCGCGGTCCTCTTCTAGCCATTCAATCCGGGCGATAATATCGCGGCTGTCCAGCGTGTCGGCAAAGTTGTCAATAGAACGGTTGGCGATGGTGCTCATGGTGGAACCTCTGGGGGAGTGTGGGGGTGGGGAGCCCTGCCCAATGCAAGGCCCCCGATATGTGGCGTGGTGCTACTCGTCGTCTGGTTCGGGGGCGTACTCGAACAGCACAAGGGCCTCGGTGATGCGTTTCAGCGCGAACGCTTCGGCGTTACGTGCGCGAGAATGCAACGCATCCCGAAGCTCTGGGCTCGCGGTCTCGGCGGCTTTGCGGTCCTCGTCGCCCTGCGTTATGGCGCATTGCGCAAGCTCTAGGGCTTGTCGGCACGTAACTAACACGGTCCCCACGTGTTCGAGCTGATAGGTGCGGGGAAGAAAGATGACGGGCTTTTTCTTTGCCATTGTACAACCTCTGGGTAAGTGTGTGCAACGTTTCGATCGGTGAAGCATTGCTAATATGCAACAGTGCGCGGGGGTTGTCAAGGGGGGGGGGTCTAGCGGGTTGTTCGGCACTCCCGAACATCTGCCCCGCTCGCCGCGTGTGCTTATCCTCCCCGCATAAGCTCGCGCCAGTCTTGCGCTTCGCGGGACCTTGCAACCTTCGCGGCTTTC
>Ga0209298_10002076_pt1 | contig 12627 bp, 17 predicted proteins | sample S_140806_EF_Meta_FD_187325 | JGI IMG/M metagenome (GOLD analysis project Ga0209298, IMG submission 187325) | Freshwater microbial communities from Lake Simoncouche, Canada to study carbon cycling - S_140806_EF_MetaG (SPAdes) (version 2) | ecosystem: Environmental > Aquatic > Freshwater > Lake ...
TGTGATGAAATCAATTTGCTTCATGTCGGGAGCGTTAAACTCCATTAAACAAGTATCGCCTGTCAATGATGTTCCAATACTAACAATTTCTAAACCTGTACCAAAAGAATTTACTCCTGCATTTCCGTATAAATCAACATCCCAAGTGAATGTTCCTGCTGTTGAATCTTGTGGAAGTATTTGTAATTTGAATTTTATTTCTTGTCCTGTATTGAAAGAAAATGTTTGTGTCGTATCTAAATAAAATAAATAACTTGTTTGAAATAATTCGTAGTCGTATGTATAAACATCGTCAACATAAACCAAAACACGCAAAGGATAAAGACCAAAATCTTCACCATTTAAAGTATTTACTACTCCGTGAGCAGTAATGCGAAAAGAGTATTGCGCCGTGTAAGGAACGGTAAAAACACCACCGCTCCAATTTGCACCTGCATCTTCGTATTCCGTTAATGCGCTATATAAATTATAAATGTTGTTTGAAGCTGCAAATGTTAATCCGTTAACATCGGAAGCAAGAGCAAGATTTGCAGCGTTGTCGTTTAATCCAAGTGTCGCATTCAAATACTGCCCGTTGACAAATGGAACGTAGACATTTTCAAGACAACCGCTTAAGTTATCACTCGTCCATTGTACCCCTGCGTCCTTCATTATTTGGTCGAACAAATAGTAAGCCTTCACAGAAGGTGTTAAGTGTCCCACATAAAGCGGTTTGTACGTCGGTTGTCCTGCAAGAACGGTTGAATAAATCGGTTGTCCTTCTGGATTACTTGCCGTTAGATTCCATTTGTCACAAAGCGTTAAAATCGTGTTGTCGTTAGGTGGTGTTTCTACGTTAGCATGAAGCAAGTCGTAGTCCAAATCACCTGCAACAATCGATTCAATGTCGCGTAGTTTCTTTTCGTTTAATAGACGAGCAAGATTAGGTACTTCACCAAAGAATACAACTTCAAATTCGAACAACTTACCGCTCTGCCAATACAACTTCTTGACCTGAATGTGTCCCGTTGCAATTGGTATTGTGTTAACCGTAAGCGACGCTTCAACCTTCTTGCGAAAGTCAAACCAACCGTTGAAATTCACATTAAAGATAGCACCGAAAAAAGCTACATTTGTTGTACTTGCTGGTATTCTAAACTCCTGCGAATAGTTACCTACCGCGCTGAAGTCGGTAAGGTCGGTAAACTTGTAATTAAGGTGAACCTTTTCGTTTTCGTATAGGTCAATAGTTGCTGCGTTACCGTCGTTATCAGTAAGCGTTAGTATTACTTCGTTCATCATAAGCCAACGGGTTGAGAGTATTTAAGATTCAAAGTAACATTGTAAAGTTTTGAATATCTTTCGTCCTTGATAACAAAGTTCTGTGTGTCGACAAGAACAGGTGTCATTGTGCCGTCGTCGTTGATTATGTACACATCATTTGAACGACAAAGGGTTTGAAGTAGGTTGAACTCACCAACAGATACCCAGTCGCTATTTATTTGTAGTCCTTTGGTTGTTGTGACGTACCGGTCGGTTGCGCCTCTGTCGTATGTGTTGAATGAGAATGTGTCGTCGCTATAAGCACCGATTACTTTTTGGTATTGCTTACGATCGTAGTTGTACGACAGCTCCGACTTCTTCGTGAAGTTGAAGTAATCAACCCCACCGCAAGTATTCGTCCAACCCAAGCGAACATTGTCAAAGCGACAATCGTCAGAAACAATGTAGAAACAATAGACGCGTGAAGCAGCTGTGTAGATAGGTGGCAAAATAGATTCGCCTGCTTGTATTGTGTAGTATTTGACATTGGTAAAATCTAAACCGCCACCGATTAAGTTTTGTGGATAAGCACCCAAACGAGAAATAGTCCCTAAGTCTGCAGAAAGTCCGTAATTGACTGCTTCAATTAACGTGTTTGTGTTGTCGTAAGTTGACACAAATAAGTCAGTCGCTATGTTGTCGCCTAACAATCCGTTATTTGAAATAGAATACAACTGTCCGAAGTCAGCTAATCGCGTTGGTATGTAAACCCAATTACTTGACAATCCACGCGCTGCCGCTTCACTCCATTTGTGCGTGTCCGTTGTGCGTTCGCTTAATAAGTATTTCGTGATACCGTTCAAAGCATAACGAGTATTCGGATCTGGCTTGTAGCCGTTGCTTACTTGATATTCGGCAAGGAACGCGTACACGTCGTCAATGTCAGCCATTCCGCTACCGCTTACTGTGAACACTCCGTCAACGAGCCACCCTTCTTTTATCGTGCAGGAAATAAACGCAACACTTGTGTATTCTTCATTCATTGATGCGTCTGCTGCGCTTGCATCGTGTTGCAATTGCTCTCTAAATATCGGAGCAAGGTCAAGTATTCCTCTGTCGCTTGCGTTTGGTTGCACGTTGACTTGGAAAGAACCAAAGTCGAACACAAAACGGAAGCCTGCGTTCGCCACGTTGGTCGAAGATGCAACAAGCATCAATCGTTGTCCGATAGGGGTGTATTCGTATGGTTGGTCGTCTATTGTAATTGCCATATTTTTAAATATCTTTTAGTTCGTTTTCTAACGTTGCGCTGAAGTCTTTGCCGTATGCTTCAACTATCTTTGATTCGTATTCGTCCCAAATGTTATCGAAGGCATATTCAAATGCGTTCCACCCTTTGATTCCGTCCCTTCTAACTTTGAACATTATCAGTTTTGCAACTGTCTGTTTTAATTCTTCGCTTGACTTCTTAAACTTTCCACTTGACTTGTCGCGTAGTCGTATTCCTTTTATCGACATCCAGTCGTAAATGGCTTGTTGCATTGGCGACATTTGACCTTTTGCAGGTTTGCTTCCGCTTCCTCGTTTGAATGAGTATGGTGCGCCTTGTGACCTCTGCGTTCCATTGACACCCTTTTCACGAAACAAAAAGTATTGCCCTGCCTTGCCCTTTGCATAGACCGAAATGTCAATTTCTTTTCCCTTTATCTTCAGTCGATAAGCGAGTGACTTTTCGAGCGTACCACTTGCTATCGCGTTCGTGTAGTTGCGCCCTACCTTTCGCTTCATGCGATAGTCGGACTGCATTAATTCGACAAAGCGTTTAGCCATGTCGTTAACGACAGCGAAGAAGTTGGGTGCGCTCTGTTCGTTAGCCATTTGTTACTTCGCTTTCTTCTTTTATCTTGTTGAAGAATTGGATTAGTGGTAAGCCAAATTTAACAGGCATCTCCTGAATGAAAGCGTCTAACTGCTTTAAGTGTTCTTCGGTTAAGTTCATCTTAGAAAGTTATAATTGTTACACCTATTGCGTTAGCTACGCAAGTTTCCACCCACGCGTTGTCCTCACCCCACGCTTCAAACTCAGCCGTAGTCAAAGTGTAGTTACCATTGCTTAGTACTTTGCCTTCTTCTGTTTTCAATTCGTAATAGGTAGTGCAAGTTGTTGCGTTTGTTTCAAAGTTGAGAATGAGAACACTCATCTCTGTTGCTGTTCCTGCGTTCAAAGGAAAGATAACGGGTTGTATTTTAGCCATTGTATAAATATTAAATTGATGTAATTGTTTCCCATGCTGCTGCTCCTCTTACGCATAACTTACCCAAAGTAGTATCGTAAACTACCAACCCTGCTGCTGGTGAAGCAATAGCGTTCTTTTGCGTTGTAGTCATGCGAGGAGGAAGAAAGCCTTTTGTTACACTTCTAACTTCTAATTGAGAAGATGCGTCAATAGTGCTACCACCAATAGTCAAGTTACCTGCAATTTCACCGCCTGTATTAAAAGTAAAAAACCCTGATTTTAACACTCTGAATCTTACCGAGCCACCTACTTGCAAACTGATTAAGTCAGAAAGCGCAGCACTTGCCGTATCGGTGATATTTACTTTTAAAGCAATGGGTGCGCCTGTTGTGTTCCATGTTTGAGAAAGGTCTAATAAAGAAGTAGCGTTTGTTCCTGTTACAGTTGCTGTATCTGAAATAACAATTCTTCCTGCCGTTGTTTCAATGGCTCTAAAATTCGCTGCTGCTGTTAGCGTTGGATTGATGTAAAGACCTCGTGTTATTCCGCTTGCTCCACCCGTTTGGTTAATTGTAGAAGATAATCTTAAGATGTTGAAAACTCCTGTTCCTGAAGTTGGTGAAAAAGTTCGGTTAAATCCTAAAGTGCTTCCCAACATCATTACACCACCCTCACCTGATGTATATTGTCTATCGGCTATGCCGGGTGAAGTGACGTAAGTTTGATAACCGCTAATAGTACTACCAACATTATCTCCTATTCTTACTGATGTGCCTGCCGTTGTAATATTTGTAAGTGCCGTAGTTGGATCTGCTGATAAAACCGAGGGCAAACCTGCGCCAAAGAATATTGAATTGGCTCTTGCACTACCATTCACATCAAGCTTGTACCCCGCGTCTGTTGTTGTGCCTATTCCTACGTTACCATTTGCAAAGAACCTCGAAGATGTTGTACCTAAAATAGTAAGGGCAAAAGAGTTAAGCGTTAGCGTTCTTGCTCCTGTTAAACTTCCGTCTGCATTGTAAATGTTTGAAGAACTAATTGTAAAAGTTCTATCTGCTGAAAGGTCTTGCGTAGTGCCGTTAATCGTGAGGTTGCGAGTAGAAGGAACTGGAGTGAAACCGAGTGCCGTTGCAACCGTCTTGTTCTCCCAAATGTCAGTCGCTGAGGTGTAAGCTAACACGTTGTTATTTGCTGCGGTTGTGATTTTCACGTTGTGCAATTCGTCTAACTCGTAGCCGTTGTCAACCTTTACAAAAATACTTCCTTGCGTTATGTGAGCGTGGATAACGTAGCCGAGTACAATTAAGTGATTCGGTGCAGTAGGTTTAACTTTCGTCGCTCTACCTGCCGTTGTTGGACTTAAATATAATATGTCACCGTCAGCCCACGTTTCGCCTTGTAAACTTCCAGTTGTGTTTATACCGCGAACAAGTCCGCTCGTTGTGATAAAACCCTCTTGGTTGTTGTTAATCGTTTCGGTTACAAGACCGATTGTTTCTGCGCTCAATGGGTCGCTTGTGGCTAAGGCTAAGTCAACTTTCAATCGTTGCCCTTGCGCTCCTGTAACTCTAACCGCTTGATAATTTGCTTCTAATAAATTGATGTTAGTCGCTGTCTTATTGACAACACGAAGAACGCTTTCTTGTCCGACCTGTAAAGTTACGTTACCACCTTTAAGACCTAAGTCAAGTGTTCCGTCGCTATCGTTCCAACGCATGACTGCAACACCTGCTGCGCCTGTTGGTGTTTGGTCGAACTCTACTTGTCCTGCCTTTAATTCAAACTCTCCCAAGTCAACGTCTTGCGTTGCGCCCGTGTAAGGAACGAAGCCGCTTGTATCTGGAAGGTCTTGCGCTGTGATGAATGGGTTAACACCGTCCGCTCCGTCGTTGGTTAGGTCGCTCGTTAATGTTGGTATGGTCGGCTTGTTGTCAAGGTCGTTGTAATCATTTGAAAAACCAACCGCGCTGATGCTTGTGATGTCAGCCTTCAAAAGTATTTCTTCTTCGAGTGCGTCAATGGCTGCTTCGATGTCGATTATCGTTTGACAATCTCCAATCGTTTCACACGTCAATCCTATGTTGTCCGTTGTCAAGTACCAACCGCGAACTCCTTCGTCATTCGTTCCGTAGTAGTAGTTTGGTTCTGGCGTTTCTTCGTCGTTCACTAACGACACGTTGCCGTTCTCGTCGCGTACTATTGAATCGATAAAGGTCAAGATTGAACCCGTACCACCGCTTCCGCTTTCAAAGAAGTCATTCCATTCCGCAGGAATAGAACACGCGTCCCAATAATATGGAACGAGAAGTTCAAGATTAACTGTCCAACCGGTTAATGTGTTGTGAAATTCTTCAAGGAATGGTTCGAGCGTTACATTCTGCACCGTGATTAAGTCACCAAATAACATTCGGTGGTTGGTAATCTCGGCAACCAAATCTTCTGCGATTCTTTGAAGGTCGGACAACACCTCGCGTTGAAATTCTACTTTGCTATCTTTATCGCGTGGTAGATCCGCAAGGACAATCTGAAAAGAGAATGTCTTCGTTCCTTTCGCGTAAGTAACATTCGAAGGGACAACGTGCATGAATGGATACTCGGTAAACTTTTCAAGGTCTGCCGTGTCAATCTGCCCGTGTGAAAAGGTCTTTAAAATAAAGTGTCCAGAAGCAAATGCTTTGAATCTATCTATGAGCGCGTTGTAGCTTTGTACGTTCGACATAATTGTAGTCTATTAGGTAAGTCATATAAGTAAATATCTCCCAAGCACTTTTTTCCGTAATTGCGTCCAACTTTGTTATGTCGCGTCCGCACGCTTCCATGAATAAGTGATACCAACCGTAGCGTCCTAAGACTTGGTTGAGTCCTTCTCTGTCTTCAACTCCTCCGTCAATTCCTCCGTCAACTTCTGCACTTCCTTCTCCAAATAGTCGAGCGAAGTGTTGCTTAGTTCGTTGAGCAAAGTCGAAAAAAAAAGCAGCGCCCCATTGAATTGTTCAAGTGTCATCTGCTCAACATAGTCTTGAACTTGTTCGCGTGATGCCTTGCTGTGTGGTACTATTGTGTACTTCGAACCCACGCGTTTGTCGATAGGTCGGTAAAGCGTTCCCATTATCTTGACCATGTTTACTGACACGTCCGCTGCCCAGGTGCTTATATCTGCGTACTCGCCCATTGAGATTGAGTAAAGGTCGGGAATAAAACCGAAGTCTTTGTCCTTGATTGTTATCGTTTCAAAGAACTTCGCTGATTCGTTTGAGAGTGTGTCTTCAAACGCTGCGAGTAATGTCGGCAAGTGTTGAAAGGGAATCTGTTCCGCTTTGTCTTTCGGTAGGTTACTAATGCTAACCAACTTGTCGATGTCGTTCTTCGCGTTGTGATAGTCAACGTATTGCTTGATTTTTAGACTTTCGTAGTCAGCAGGTATGCTTACTTTTATGCTCATATTATTTTTGTTTTAAGATCCGCAATAAAGACAACCTTCGTCGTCGTCGTCGATAGTGTTTGCTTCGTTGTGTACTCTTATTGCTTCCATGTGTACCTGTTCCTTAGTCCACTCTGGGTGGAACATTGCAATCTGCGACCGCAAGAAATTTAATTTGTTTTCGCTCATTCTTTTTGTATCTGTTTTGTCAGGTTTGTTCTGACAATTCAACTATGATTAATTCGTACCCTTCAGGTTACGTTTATGTTCATTTTGCATATTGCGTTACCCTTTCGGGTGCGTTTTGATTTCTCGCGTATCCCAAAACATTTCACACTCTCCGTCCTTCATTGGTGAATCGATGAAGTAGGCTTGTCTATACGGGCTTTCTTTTGCGAGATACCGGTAGCAAGTATTTGTTTGGTTGCAGTTAATACCTTTGCACATTGTTATATCCGCCATTGTTATATTATTAATTGTTCAACGTCTATCTGGTGTTCTTTCAGCAGCTCGCGAATGTATTCAAATACTTCTTCGATGCCTTCTTGATACGCGCCTTCTTGCCTGTCGTTGTACTTCGTGAACTTGCGATAACCGTTCATGTCGAGTTCCCACAAAGCCATTGCCATATCGCGCGCTTTCATCATGCGCTCGAACTCAATGCGATCGTCCCTGTCGTCAAGGTCAAATGTTAAATTTGCTTTACTCATTCGGTAGTTTGTCGAATTGGTTGTTATAATTTGTCATTGATGATTATTTGAATCGGTTCGCTGTTGGCTCCTGTCAGTTCGGTCATTTGTTTTGGGTTACCAAACGCACGGCTCAACAATGTCTCCAGCGAATACAACGAACCCTTCTTCAACGAAGTCATCATCGCGTTAGCGATTGTCTTTTCAAGTATCGTTGCGCGTGGGTTGTCCCAAACGCTTTTCAGTTCGTCCATATCCATAGCCATCATCGCCTGAATCGTGTCGTTTATTTCGCTCAACTTGTATCCGCTTTCCTTCAATAGCGAAACGTATTTCTTCGGTCGTCCGTTGGGGTTTGCGACTTCGCCTTTCTTAAATGGTTTGAGGTTTTTTTCGTTTGCCATATTCACTATTCTTTCACTATTAATTAGAGCGCAAGGGTCGGATTCGAACCGCCTATTTCGATACTGGAAGCATCGCGTTTATCCTCATTAACTTCTTGCGCTTTTTTAGGATATGGTTTACTCAAAGACTTACACAAAGGTAGCAAAGTTTTGTCAAGTGGATAAATGTATTTGTGTTTATCAACTCCTTTGGTTTTAACAACATCTTCCAATTTCAAACATTTGTCTATTTTACCCTCAAAACCTTTTACATATCCAGACTTTGTTATTCTTCTTGGGTGTATTTTTTTTCCGTTTTTATCTTTGTAAACATCACCTGTTTTATAGCTTCCTGTAAAAGTCCAATTTGTTGCTTGATAAATTGTTCCTTTATGATTCATTTCTTCATCTGCAAAACTCACCAACAATTTTACGTTTGGATTGTGTTTTGTAAATAACTTAATTGATGTTGAAAGAACCTTACTGGTTACAGATTGTTTTCCATTTAATGCCATTCTTATCAATTCTGCTACTTGACCATTTTTCAAACCATATTGTTTTGCAGAACTTACAGCACCTCTGTTAAATAAAACTACACCACACCATTCATTGTTTTCGTTAAATACTGAATAGCCATTACAAATAGCAGGAACTGTTTTTGAATAGTGAAAATTCAAACACGCGTACTTCATAGCTTTATATGATGCAATTTCTAATCTCATATTTCACCTGCTGAAACGCTAAAATACGCACCGTTATATTTACGATCTAAAAGTTCTTGAATATCAATTTCGGCTTTTTGAAGTTGTTCTGGACTTTCAAAAGTTATCTTCATTGAAGCAGGTTTGTTTTTTTCTTCACCTATTAATTCGTCAAGTGAAGGTTCTTCTTCAACCTTCCAAACATCCAAACCCCATTCGTCCAATTGTTCCGCGTCCCATTCGTTGGCTAACGCGTCCCAATCCCATTCAGCAAAACCAACATTGTCTTTAATAATAAAGGCGCGTTGTTGTTCTTCGTTTAATTCAGACGCTTTGATAATTGGTATTTCTTTTAGTCCTGCTTCTTTACACGCTTTCAATCTCATATTACCACCAAGAACAATCATATCTTCATTTACGACAATTGGACGTAGCTCCAACATTTGTGGAAGTTCTTTGATTGAAGCAACGAGTTTCTTGAATTTATCGTCCTTAATAATTCTTGGGTTATTAGGATTAGACTTTACTTCGTTAATCTTGACAGTTTGTGTCTTCATATAAGTTAAATATATTATTGTGCTAATTTACTTCAGTTGTTTCTTTTATGACACTAAACTTATTGACTGTCTTAAATGTGCAAAGAAAAGAAAAGAACAAAGAAAACGTGTAAGCACTTTAAAGAAAGAACAAAAGAAAAAGCTCCCCCGAAAAAGATTACTCTCGCTCTTAAAAGAGCAGTTGCTCGGTCCAAGCATTGGTATTTTGCAAGTGTAGTCATTGGTTACTTCGCTTTGACTTACGAAGGCTGTTGTTGTTCTTATCCAGTTTGTTTCATTTACTTAAAAAAATATACCCCCAATTGTTTTTAGTCGTCAAACGTAAAACAAAAGGGGGCAATACTAAAAACGTTTGACTATACAAAGATACGTTTGTTGTGTCAAAAGTTGCCTAACAAGTTTTAAGTTTCTATTTGTTCAAATCAACATCGACGTCCTTCATCGAATCGAGAAACGTATTGATGTCTTTCTTCACGCAAGGCGGACACGTTGAACGCTCGTTGAACGCTCCTGTAGCCTTATCCTTGAACTTATAAAACTTCAGCATATCATTTTGCTCAAGACGTCCCTGCGCCTTCATATCGAGAAGAAAACGTTTGAACTCGATTTGTTCCTCAACTGAAAGAACACCATCCCACTTCGATGCAGGACAAGAAGCGAAGGCTAACTTTGCTTTAACCGGCATGACGCAGCCGCAAAGTTTGATTGACTTGCGACGGAATAGGACTTCAGTTTCTACTTCGTCACCTACGATTAAAGTTCCGCAAGACTGCGTTGAAGGTTCGAAGAATTTACAGGTGCGACAAATTTCAAGTCGTCTTTTGTACTCATTACTTTTTGCGAATAACATTTGCTCTTATTTTTTGTTTGATATTGTCTATTGTGCGGTAAAGGAATGGCATTGGTATTCCTGTCTCTTTGGACAAACCACGATAGGTGAAGTCTTCCAGAATGTACTCTTGAAAGATTAGTCTTTCAAACTCGCTCAGTCGACTAATTAGAATGTCCAGTTGCTCGTTTGTCATTCGTGCGCCTAACCAAGTCTTGTCGACTTCGTGTGCGTAGTCTTTGAAGTCGCGTCGGTTTCTGTTCCAGGCGATTGTTTGTTTGTAGAAAGGTGAGGTTGGTGAGTTGACTGAAAGATACATGACACGAATAAGATAGAACTCGAAGTCGCCTGTGTCGATTAGATTCTCAATGTGTTTTGAACCGAACATAGAAAGTAAAGAGTCGTGCAGAAGATCCTCGTAGAATGGTTCTTTCCGAGCGATGTTATAAGCTAACTCTTTAAAGTGCTTATAGTGTCCTTCTATGTATTTTTCAAGTGTCAACTGTTAAAGTATTCATCTATTACTTTGATTGCATCTTCGCTACCTTTACAAATATACGAAGCATATCCCCTGTTTCTTAATTGTTCCTGCCAACGCTTTTGCTCTGGACTTGCAACACCCCCTTTCTCTTTCTTCATTTCAATAGCAAGACCGAAGAACGCGCCGCGTGGTTCGTAGATGAATAGGTCGGGGAATCCTTTGACGTAACCGGTACGTTTCATTTTGATTGCTTGAAGATAACTCGTTCTCATACCACCTGCGGAAGCGCAATACAACGCGTCAGGATATGCTAAACGAATGTACTTAATTACAATTTCTTGTTGGTTAGATTCAGATTCGGGAGCTGCTTTACGCTTTGCAGCACTTTTTTTATAAGTTTTTTTAAAAGTTTTCACGTTCATTATCAATCAGTTAGATATTATTTTCAATTTATTTTTAGTTCGCGTGTCGGATATTACAAAAGTTAGCATAGATTTGTACTCAACAAAACAAAGATAAACAAAAACAAATGAAAAAAACACTACTCTACATCGCGATACTGTTCGCAGGAATGTTAATCGCAGGAACGATTGACGAACAAACAAGACAATTAGAACAAACCCCAAAACACATAAACAAATGAAAGTAGAATTAATTCAAAAGACGACGCTTACAGATATGTATTATAAAATCGTAGTCAACGGAGAGTTTCACATGAGCTACAACGACTACGACGAAGCGGTGCGCGCTTACGACCGCATCAAGACAGCCATTCCACGCGAAGAAACAATCTTATCAAAAGAAATTTAAAACCAACAAACAACATGAACAATGAAAAACACTATTACAAAACACCTTTCCTTTTTTTCGAAGATGTCGTTCTACTTACCGAAGCTATTATCGTCGCCCAAAATTATTATGGTGATAAGAGAAATGGAGCATTGGATTGGGATGCCTCTTGTCAAAAGAGAGTTGACGAACTTGAACGAGTACTCCACAAGATTTATTCAACACATTACAAAGAACTACCAGAGCCACCAAAAGAAATCTAACTTTGTTTGTGTTTATTCGTCAGCTAACGCATACAACCTAACACACAACGAGGTCGCAGAGAACATCGAGAAATGTCAAAAACTTTCAGAAGCGCGTTGGAACGACGAGTTAATTGAATATATTTGTAACCACTAAAATCAAAATAACTATGAAATCATTTTATTGCCCTCGCGTTTCTTATTGCTTTACAAAAGACGATATGAACACGCTCAACGAAAGAATCAAAGCAATCGCATTAAACTACCACGAAGAAGAAACAGGATGGTTTGACGTTGACGAAAATCAACATCTTGTCTTTATTGACGATCAAGACAATATGTACACTATCTATTTGCGTGGTCGCTTCTGGAGAGCTGACGAGCCAAACTTTGACTTGGAATTTGTACGACTTGAAAAGGACGGTATCTCATTCCACTTCGACATTGAAATGTTTGACGACAAAGTATAACAATGGGTTACTACAAAAGACAAAGCGAGGAAGAACAAATGTCGCAGAACGAATGGTTCTGGCAGAACGAAGAAACTAAACTCGCAAATAAATTTGAAAATTATATAAATCAAAACCAAATAAACAACAACATGAGCATCATTGCCCAACAACAAAACAACAGCGCAGGTCAAACAGTACCTGCAGGAACACACGTAGCGCGTTGCTACCAAATCATTCACATAGGAACGATTGTCGACACCTATCAAGGTGAAGAAAAGTTAGTGAACAAAGTTCGCTTAGTGTTTGAACTACCCCTTGAAACCGCTGACTTCGGCAAAGGTGAACAACCATTTTCAATCGGACGCGATTTCACATTGTCGATGCACGAAAAGAGTGGGTTACGCGCCTTCGTTCAATCTTGGTTAGGCAAGGCAATGTCCGATTCTGAAGCGTCTAAATTCGACATCGGTACTTTGCTTGGTAAAGAAGCAATGGTATCCGTAATGCACCGCACCGCGAACACAGGACGCACTTATGCAGACCTTAAAGGAGCGTCGCCACTTGCAAAAGGAATGACTTGTCCACCACAGGTGAACGCAGC
>Ga0209298_10002081_pt1 | contig 12603 bp, 9 predicted proteins | sample S_140806_EF_Meta_FD_187325 | JGI IMG/M metagenome (GOLD analysis project Ga0209298, IMG submission 187325) | Freshwater microbial communities from Lake Simoncouche, Canada to study carbon cycling - S_140806_EF_MetaG (SPAdes) (version 2) | ecosystem: Environmental > Aquatic > Freshwater > Lake ...
ATCGAGGAAAAAGAATACCGACTGCCGCTCTCGGCCTTTTTAGATCAGTCCGATCCGTCAGATCCGACCGATCCAAACACCACGCACATCGCTGAACTTCGCCTCCGCGGCCAGGACACGCCGCTTCAGGTCGAATACCAAAACGCCCACGACCTCCCGCGTCTCTACCACGAGGCCTACCAGCGCCTCTTCGGCTATCCACCGCCCGCGAATCGCGAGATCGAGCTGGTCTCCCTGAGAACGATCACGCGTAGCGGAAAACGTGAGTTTTCCGCCGCTCCGCCCGCCGGAAGATTCACGTCTTCCTCGACGACCACCTCCCTTATCCAGGACGCCTTCTCCACTCTCGTCGTCGCTCCCGGCTGGTCCATCGAGCACCTTAATGATGTTGGCCACATCCTCCACCACTCCACCACTCCAACTCTCCACGCCTCCCTCTCCCGCGACCTCCTCCGCCACCGCTTCCACGCCATCGTGACGGACATGGGTGCCCTGCTCTGCCGCACCGCCATCTCCACGAACATCCGCGAACGCCTCGACTTCTCCTGTGCGCTGCTTGATCCACACGGACGACTGCTTTCGAGCGCCCCGCACATCCCAGTGCATCTCGGAGCCCTCGGCGAATGCGTCCGCGCCGTCGCCAAAGCGATCACGATGGAACCCGGCGACACCATCATCACCAATCACCCGGCCTTCGGCGGCTCACACCTGCCGGACGTCACGCTCATCACGCCCGTTTTCCGAGCGTTAAATGATGTAGGCCGGATGTGTTGGGCGGAATCCGCGCTGAAATCTCCTTCGTCTTCATCGCCCAACTATCCGGCCCTTGGCGCCACCGAAGAGCCGGATAATTCGGCGAATCATGCCATGCCTGTCTTTGAAGCGCCTCCCGCCGAACACATCCGGCCTACAGGTCATGAACTCATCGGCTACATCGCCAATCGCGCCCACCATACCGAGATCGGTGGCATCGCGCCCGGCTCGATGCCGGCACATGCCACGCGTTTGATCGAAGAAGGCGTCGTCATCGCTCCACGACATCTCATTCGAGCCGGGAACTCCTGCTTCGATGAAATCAGCACCCTGCTGACGACCTCGCTGCATCCCACGCGCAATCTCGCCGACAACCTCGCTGATCTGCACGCCCAACTCGCTGCCAATCTGCACGGCGCGGAGCGTTTGAAAGCCCTCGCAGGCGATTCGCTGCTCGAAAACATGCAAAGCATCCTCGAACGCAGCGCCGAGGTCATGCGAGCTCAAATCGAACGCTTTGGCTCGAAGGCCACCGCCATCGAAAAACTCGACGACGGTCATCAAATCGCCGTTTCGCTCGAAAAAACTGGGCGGGAATGCAATCCCGCCCTCCGCATCAACTTCACCGGCACCAGCGGCGTGCATCCGCGAAACCTGAACGCGACCACCGCCATCGTGCGCAGTGCCGTTTTGTATGTGATGCGCCTCTGGCTTCAAGAAGACCTGCCGCTCAACGAAGGCCTCATGGAGCCGCTGGAGATCGTTTTGCCCGTTTCGATGCTCAATCCAGCCTTCACCGGCGATGCAGCCAATGATCCCGCCGTCGTCGGCGGCAATGTCGAGGTCAGTCAGCGGCTCGTGGACACGCTGATCAAGGCGCTGGGCCTTCAGGCATGCAGCCAGGGCACGATGAACAACTTCCTCTTCGGCGGCGCCGGCTTCGGCTACTACGAAACCATCGCCGGTGGCTCGGGAGCTGGCGATGGCCACGGCGGCGCTCATGCGCTGCACACGCACATGACGAACACCGCCATCACCGATCCCGAAATCCTCGAAAGCCGCTACCCCGTGCGTCTTCGCCAATTTGCGATCCGCCATGGCAGCGGCGGCGCAGGTCAATGGCGCGGTGGTGATGGTGTGGTGCGTGAGTTTGAGTTTTTGCAGCCGCTGACGGTCAGTTTGCTCACGCAGCATCGTGTGGAGGCTCCGTTTGGGATGCAGGAGGGACACGAAGGACAAAAAGGACGTCAGCGACTGCTTCGCGATGGAACAGAAACTGAGCTCGAAGGCTGCACGAGCTTTGCCGTGCATGCCGGAGATCGGGTGATCCTCGAAACACCGGGCGGCGGTGGTTACGGCAGGCAGCTGGGCACACGCTCGGGCACGGAGCGGTCGTAATCGACGCTGCTCAGGGCATCGAGAAAGTCGAGAATCGGCTCGTGATCTTCGGGGCGCAGATCGAGATGGCTCAAAAGCGGATCAAGCGGCGGCAGCGTGGCTTTATCACCTCCATCAAGAGTCTCGGCGGCATGATCCATGAGGTGGTCGTAGAACAGCATCACCTCTTCGAGCGTTCTTTGACTGCCATCATGCAGATAGGGCGCAGTGTGGCGCAGGTTGCGCAGCGTCGGCGTGCGTAAAGGCGGCCCGGAAAGCCCGATGGCATGGGGTTTGAAATCCGACAACATCGGCCCGCCATGGCAGAGCGCACATCCCGCCCGCTGAAAGGCCTCCATGCCGCGTTGCTGCGAAGCGCTCATTGCCGTGCGATCCCCGCGCATGAAGCGATCAAACGGCGTCTCCGGCGTGATCAACGTGCGCTCAAACGCTGCGATGGCATCCGCCACCTTCTCGACGGTGATCTTGCCGCCAAACAGCCGCACATACTCCGGCACGCCGCGAAGCCGCTCGATCATCTGCGGCACCGCCTCGGCCTCGGAGCAGCCATCACCACGCATTTCTTCGCGAGACCGGATCGGAGCCAAAACCTGCGCTTCGAGGCTTTCGACTCGGTTGTCCCAAAACATCGGCGCTTTCGCCGGTTCATGCGGCTGATCCAGACGCAAGCCGTTGAAGGCCGCGTTCAGGATGGAAGGTGTGTTTCGCGTCAGCGTCACAGCCTCCATCGTTTCGAGTGGCTTTCGCTCCGGACCGAGGCCAATGGCCTGCACACCGAGCGGCGTGACTCGCCCATCCGCCCAGCCAAAACGCGGATGATGGCAGGTCGCACAGGCCACCCCCTGCGTGGCGGAAAGGATCGGATCAAAAAACAGCAGGCGGCCAAGCTTTACCTTCTCCGGCGTGTCCTGCGACAGTGCGGCGGACTTTGGCAGCGCACTCAACCGCGTGTCCGGCAGGCTCTCCCCGGCCACCGCACTCGTGGCAGCCAAGGTGAAAACGAGCACGCAGATTCGCATGCGGCTTAATACAGCTCCACCGGCGACCTCTTGCCGTCTTCGACGCTGAGGTTTTTCGCGGCTTCCTCGCCGAGGGTATCGACGCGGAGCTGCCAGATATCGCGGTTGATGGCAGCAAAGCGGTCGAGGTCGAACTTATCGGGAGCCACGAGGCGTTTCTTGGTCCTCTCGATGCGCACGAGAGCATCGTGAAGCGCGGGTTCTTCGACGCCTTCGAGATGCTGGCGAGCGAGTTCTACCATTTCGACGCGGTGACAGATCATGACGAGGTCGTTTCCAGCGCGGACGGCTTCCTGGATGGCCTGCTCGAAGGTCACCTCATTCAAAATAGCGCCCATGTCGAGGTCGTCGGTCATGGCGAGGCCGTCGAAGGCGTATTGATGCCGGAGGAGCTTCGTGACGATGTTATGAGAAAGGCTCGCGGGCCAGCGACCACGGTCGGGATCGTAGGCGGTGTAGTTGCTGTGGCAGGTCATCACGCTGTCCAGCTCCGGCAGCAGCGCGGAGTAGGGTAGCAGTTCGCTCTTCTCCATCTCCTCGCGGCTCTTCGTGATGACGGGCAGGAATTCATGCGGATCACACTCGGCAGGACCGTAGCCCGGAAAGTGCTTGCCGCAGCTGAGGATGCCTTCTTTGCGCATCGCACGGTTGAAGAGCCCGGCGTTCGTGATGACCTGCTGCGGATCTTTGCCGTAGGTGCGGCCTTTGAGAGAATTGTCCGCCGCGTCGTCGTAGCTGATGTCGAGCACGGGACAGAGATCGAGATTGAAGCCGAACTGCCGCAGCACCTGGCCGGTGAGTTTGCCGTGGCGTTTGATGAGCTCAGGATCACCTTTGTCGCGCAGCGATTGCGCATTCGGCGGCTCCTCGCCGATCAAACGCAGCCGTGAAACGCGTCCGCCTTCTTGGTCGATGGTAATAAATGGCTCGATGTCCGAGAGGTCGCGCAGGTCATCGATGAGTTTGCGGAGCTGAGCCGGACTTTGGATGTTCCGGCCGAACAAAATAAAGCCGCCGGGCTGGAGCTTTTTGAGGCGGGCGGCGGTTTCGGCGTCGAGTTCGGCGCCGGGGACGCCCATGAGAAGGAGCTGGCCGAGGAGGTTGGAGGAGGGCATGACGGGTATTTGGGTGATTTTGGAGCCTATTTGGCGCAATTCGAAAGACTGTTCAGACGTATAGCAATGGGGCGAAATGCTGATTTTTCGGGCCGGAGGGGTGTCAAGGCTCGTTTTGCTAAAAGATTGATAAAAAACGAGAGGTTGAAGCTCTCAAACTTGCGACTCAGGGGTTCTTTTTGGAAAACAAGGCCACGCCGGTTGACGAGTGCGGCAAAAGTTTTTAATCTACTCATGTCTTCGAGGGCAACCTCGGGACCACGTTTGCAGCTTTCCTCAGCTCCGCATTTCGTGCCAACGGTCCTCATTCGTTGTTGGTTGCTGGATCGCCATGGAACCCTCCGGTGGAAACACCGGAGGGTTCTTCGTTTCAAGAACTCAAGCTCACGAAGTCCAATGCAAAGCTCGTTGTGCATGACTCTGTGAATAGATTGTGAGTTGGTTGTGGATGACTCGATCAACTCTCGCCGAGCTGCTTCGCCCACTCGATGGCTCGCAGCATGCCGGTGGCCTTGTTCACCGTCTCGCGATACTCATACGCCGGATCTGAATCGGCGACGACACCCGCGCCAGCCTGCACGAAGGCTTTGCCATCCTTCACCACGCAGGTGCGCAGCGCGATGCAGCTATCGAGATTCCCGTCGAAGCCGAAATAGCCAACCGCACCGGCATAGGCGCAGCGCTTGCTCTTCTCGCACTCATTGATGATTTCCATGGCGCGGACCTTCGGTGAGCCGCTCACCGTTCCGGCGGGGAACGTGGCACGCATCACATCGTAAGCCGATTTGTCCGGTCGGAGGCGGCCATCGACGTTCGAGACGATGTGCATGACGTGCGAGTAGCGCTCGATGACCATCAGATCGCTCACGCGCACGCTGCCATACTCGGCCACGCGGCCCACGTCGTTGCGAGCGAGATCGACGAGCATGATGTGCTCGGCACGTTCTTTGGGGTCGTGGAGCAGCTCATCGGCCAGCGCATCGTCCTCGGCATTCGTTTTGCCTCTCCAACGGGTGCCGGCGATGGGACGGATGTCGATGCGGCCGTTCATGCACTTCACATGCACCTCCGGCGAGCTGCCGACGAGGGCGAAGCCCTGCGGGAAATCCATGCAGAACATGTAAGGACTGGGATTCACATGCCGGAGGGCGCGGAAGAGATCGATCGTGCTGCCGCTGTAGGCCGTCTCGAAGCGCTGGGAGGGCACGCCTTGGAAAATATCCCCGGCGGCGATGTATTCCTTCATCTTGAGCACCATGCCCTCGTATTCCTCGCGGGTCGTGTTGCCGCTCGGTGTCGGGAGCTGCTCGTTGGTGATGGGGGCGAAGGCCTGGAGCGGCTTCGCGGCGAGCGGTCGCTCGAGCTTGCTCATCACATCCAAAATCTGCTTCTGCGCCCAATCGTAGGCGTTTTCGAGGTTCGCATGCTCGTCTGTGTGAACGTTCGCGATGATCGAGAGGCGGCGCGTGCGATGGTCGAAGACCAAAACGGTGTCCGTGACCATGAAAACCATGTCCGGCAGGCCAAGCTCATCCTTCGGCGGTGCTGGCAGGGTCGGCTCAAAGAAGCGCACCATGTCGTAGGCCAGGTAACCGACCGCGCCGCCATGGAAAACCGGCAGCGCCGGCGAATCGTGCGGGCGGAAGGGCTTCATCAGCGCCTCGAGTTCGGTCAGCGGATCGGATTGGGTGGTGTAGCTGCGCTTCTGACCACGTTCCTCGATTTCGATCTTCTTGCCGCGAGCGGTAAAGATGATGCGCGGCGAGCTGCCGAGCAGCGAGTAGCGTCCCGAGTGCTGCGTGAGCTCGGCCGATTCCAAAAGGAAGGCGCAGCGGCCGTCGTGGATCTTTTGGAAGGCCGAGAGCGGCGTCTCATAGTCCGCGGTCAATTCGGCGACGACAGGGACGAGGCTACCCTTTTCCGCGAGTGATTGGAAGGCTGGAAAATCGGGCTGAAGATGGAGCTTGGGCATGAGCGGGCCGGATTCTGCATGCAAAAAGCGAAACTGGCAACGGCTCAGGCGAGGTGCTTGCCGAGTGTGAGTTCTAGGTTCCGCTCGACGATGTCACCCATGCTCTGGCAGGAGTCAAAGCGGTGCGTCTGGTGATACTCGCCGAGTTCGGCGCGGAGCTGCACGACCTTCTCAAACGGCTCCACCGCGTTCTTTTTCATGCAGGCGAGCAGCGTGGCGATGCGCTGGTGCTCCGAAATGTAGCGGCGGGAGATCAGGCTGCGCTCTTCCTCCTGATACTGCTTCATGGTGGGGAAGTTAAGGCAGGTGGAGCAGAGCTGGACGATGGGATTGTTCTCTTTGAAGAACTGCGGCAGGTAGAGACTCTTCCGCCCCTCGTAGCTCTGCTGGTCAAAGTCGATGGCACGGACGCGATACTGCACCTCTTCGAAGTCCGGCGTCATATCGATGACATAGTTGTAGCTGCGCATGTCCCCCAGCAGGCGGATGAAACAGCGCTCGCTGAACTTCACGAACTCCTTCGCAATGCGCACGCGGTTCAAATCCGGGCGATGGAGGTAATCGCGCATGAAGACATCCCCCGGAATGCCGGCGATGTGCTCCTCCACCAGCGTGCCGCCGCGATGGACGAGGTAATTGATGCGGTTCGGCGAGAGCAGATGCTCCAGTTCCAGACCATACACGCGGGAGGCATCGGCTGTCTTGACGTAAAAGTGGTCGTAGTTGTCGTTGTATTGGTTCACCACCCGCACGCGAAAGGGGCGTGAGTTGCCAAACTCGCAGTAGTCCACCCGCTCCACATACAGATGCGGCACCGCGTGGTAATCCCCCGTGCGCAGGAGCGAGTAGATGCTCGTGAGCTTCGGATAAATCTCCTGCTGTACCTCGCGGGGGTAGAGCACACTGCTCCAGTAGGTCGCGTTGCCGTCTTTGTCGAAAAGCGGGTAGCTCTCGGAGAAATTGCGCAGGTCGTTGTAGGTCGTCGGCAACGCGTCGCAGCGGCCAAACTGGTCGAGATACTCGATCAACCCTTCGGTGACAGGGATGAAATTCTTCCGGCGGGTGATTTCGATCATGAGCTTCGGCGGAACAGCAGGCTTGATGCCCTTAGGCGATCTATTTCCTACTCGATGAGGTAAAGGATGCGCCCGCAGGAGTCGCAGTGTGTGAGCCCAGCGGCCTGCTTGAGGGATTGGATCGTGCTGCTCACCACTTTGACGTGGCAGCCCTTGCAGATGCCCAGTTCCACCGCCGCCACGGCATCTGACTTCTTGTTAAAGATGCGGGTGTAAAGCTCCAGCGCATCGGGATCGACCGGCTCGGCGAGCTTTTTCCGCTCCGCCTGAAGATCCGCCAAGCGGGCCTGAACGCCCCCCGCACGCTCATCGAGCGCCTTCAGCTCCACATCCACACGAGCCTGCGTTTCGGCCAGCTTGCCCTGCGCCACTTTGAGAGCCGCTTTGGCCGCTTCGAGAGCCTCCATCTGATCCAGCTCGCTGTCTTCGAGAGCGGAGACATCCGCTTGGTAGCGTTTGATCTCCGTCCCGAGGGCGGTGAACTCATCGTTCTTCCGCGTCTCGAACTGCTGATCCTGCAATCGCTTGATGCTGATCTGGCGGGTCTGAATATCGAGCTCGATGCTTTTGATCTTCACCTCGATCTCCTTCATCGCCTGCGTGGCCTTTTCGACGCCAGCGGTATCGCCAGCGAGCTGGGTTTTGGCCCGGCCCTGCTGCAACGGGATGTCTTTGAGTTCTTTTTGGAACTTCAGGATGCGCTGGTCGCGTTCCTGGACTTGGAGGAGTTGGGTAAGCACTTCGAGCATGTGGCCTCCATCTTGGCGGGAGCAGGCCCAAGTTCCAAGTTTAAAGTTCCAAGTTTAAAATCGAACGTTCCCCGCCTCAATTCTTCAACGTGTCCACCGGCAGCGTCGAGGGCAGCGAGAATCTCGCCACATCCACCGGGCCGTTGTAGCCGGGAATGATGGCGGCGAGGCCCTTGTTCACGCTTTCAAAGTGGAAAAAGATCACCGCCCGGCCCTCCACCGAGCCGCTGCCATGATGGAAGCCATGCCCGCTCACGCGGAAGGTCTTGGCGGGCAAAAACGTCCGCATCTGGCCGGAGGCCCCTTTGATGACATGCCGGATCACGGCATAAAGCATCGGCGTCTGCACCATTTCGCCACTGGTGATGAAGGGCATGTCTCCGGCGAACTCCTCCAAAAAGTAGTGCAGCGCCTTTTCATAGTCCGTGGGATGCTGAAGACGCTCCAAAAGCGTGGCGAGATGATGCGCGGGATCTTTGGAGGCGTTGTTCATGGCTTGGTGACGGTGCTGTGGAGCGTGCCTTTGGCGAGTCGGGTGATGATCGGGCTACCAGCGTCGGCCTCATCGGGATCGGTGAGCACACGGCCATCGGCGGTGGTGGTATAGGAAAAGCCACGCGAGAGCACGGAGTCCGGCCCGAGATGACGCATCACCTCGTGACGCGAGGCTAGGCGGTCGGCGAGACGGTCGAGGCGGTGTTTGGCGGCTTGTTGCAAAGCGAGAGCGGCGGCCTGCACGCGATGCGCCACTTCCACGATCTGCACACGCGGATGACGCTCGGCCAGCACCTGCTGCTTCGCGGAGAGGTCATCTTGAAGACTGCGGAGATGCTCGCGCATGGCATCGCGCAGATGGGATTCGGCGTCGTCGATGCTTTGCTCGGCTTCGAGGAGCAAACGCTGCGGCTCGCGATGCAGCGGCCCCTTCTCGGTGAGATCGAGCACGCGCTGGTGATGCTCGATGATGGTCAGCGTGCGGTTTTGCAGCGTGCGGCTGGCGTTTTCGAGGGTGCGACGAAGCTCTGCCGCATCCGGCGTTAGCAATTCCGCCGCCGCGCTGGGCGTGGGTGCCCGCAAATCCGCGACGAAGTCTGAAATGGTGAAGTCAATCTCATGACCCACCGCCGAGATGACCGGGATGCGCATCACCGCGAGCTGCCGGGCGAGCACTTCCTCATTGAAGCACCACAAATCCTCCAAACTGCCGCCACCACGCCCGACGACGATGGTATCCGGCACCGGCAGCCCAAACTCCTCCGCTCGATTCAGCACCTGAAGGGCACGCACGATCTCATGCTCGGCTCCATTGCCTTGCACCCGCACGGGATACACGAGCACCCGCAGCCAGGGCGCACGACGGGTGAGAATGTTCAGCATGTCCTGGATGGCCGCGCCGGTGGGCGAGGTGACGACGGCCACGACTTCCGGGAAGCGTGGCACGGGCTTTTTGCGTTCCTGATCGAAAAGGCCTTCGGCATGCAGCTTGCGCTTCAGCGCCTCAAAACGGGCCTGGAGACCTCCCTGCCCTTTCATCTGCACCTGCCGCACGATCATTTGATACTGACCACGAGGCTCATAGACGGAGATTTCACCCAGCACCTGCACCTGCGCCCCATCCACCAGCCTCGCTCCGGCCCGCGAGGCCGCGCCGCGAAACATCACGCAGGAGAGCTGCGAGCCCGCATCCTTCAGCGTGAAGTATTGATGACCGGAGCTTTGCAGGCGGTGATTGCTGATCTCTCCCTCCACCCACACCGTGCCGATGCGCCCCTCCAGCACCTCGCGGATCTCGCGGGTGAGCTGGGACACGGAAAGCACCTGCGTCTCATCGGTTTCGGGCATGCGCCGATGTGGCGTGGAATGCGCCGATGTCCAGTGCGGCGCACGCCCACCGGGGATTGCACTTTGACACTCGGAGGCCGCACCGCTAAAACTGGCGCTCCTTTTCCCCAACCCACGCATCCCATGAGCCACGCCAATCCTGCCAAAAAGATCATCAACGACCCTCTCAAGTGCGCCGACGAACTCTTCGACGGCCTCGTGCTCGCCTATGATGGCAAGGCACGCCGCGTGGGCACCCGCTCCATCGTGATGAATGACCTCCGCCCGGATGCCCCAGCCCTCCTCGTGGGTGGTGGTGCCGGTCACGAGCCGATCTACCATGGCCTCATCGGCAAAGGCATGGCCGATGGTGCTGCCGTGGGCGAAATCTTCGCCGCGCCTCCTCCTGACATCGTTCTCGAAGCCACGCAGGCCGTGAATCGCGGCAAAGGCGTTCTCTTCCTCTATGGCAACTACGCCGGTGACGTGATGAACTTCGACATCGGTGCCGAACTCGCCGCCGACGAAGGCATCACGGTCAAGACCGTCATCATCGCCGATGACGTCTGCTCCGCCCCTTCTTCGGAAAAGCACAAGCGTCGCGGTGTGGCCGGTCTCGTGCCGATCACGAAGCTCGCCGGTGCGGCCGCCGCCACCGTTGATTCCCTTGATGAACTGGCCCGCATCGCCCAGAAGGCCTGCGACAACACCCGCACCGTCGGCGTTTCCACGAAGCCCGGCAGCATTCCCGCCACTGGCAAACCCACCTTTGAACTCGCCGACGACGTCATCGGCCTCGGCATGGGCATTCACGGCGAAAAAGGCGTGGGCCTCATCCCGATGTGCAGCGCCGATGAACTCGCCGCGAAGATCCTCGACCTTCTTTTCGCCGATGACCTCGCTTTGAATGCGGGCGACGAGATCGTGTTCTTCGTGAACAGCCTCGGCAGCACGCACATGATGGAGCTGCTCATCCTCCTCCGCGGAGCCAAGCCCATCCTCGAAAAGCGTGGCATCAAGATTCACCAGACGATCGTGGACAACATCGTCACCTGCCAGGAAATGGCCGGCGTGAGCTTCAGCATCACGAAACTCGACGCCGAGCTGAAAAAGCTCTGGGACATGCCTTGCGAGAGCGTCGGCTACACCAAGCTGTAAGCCACAAAGCTCTCGATTGATCCTCAGCGGATGCCATGTGTCTTCGTCGCCACACGAACGAGGAACATGTCGGCCGTGATGTAGAGCGTGGAAAAGTCTTCACCGCCCCAGGCGCAGTTCGCTGTCGCCTGGCCGGTGAGGATGGAGCCGAGGTGCTTGCCGTTTTTGTCGAGGATCAGCACGCCGCCGGGACCGGTGGTCCAGAGATTGCCCAGGGCATCGACCTTCATGCCATCACAGCCGCCTTTGCGCTGCGGTGATTTGAGGCTCTGCGCATTGAAGACGACCTTCGCGGATGGATTGACAGAAGCCAGATCATACGAGATCACCCGCGTGTCCTGCGGATCAGAGACGGCCACATAGAGCGTCTTCTCGTCCGGGCTGAGGGCGATGCCATTCGGGAAGCGGATGGACTTGTCGATCAGCGTCACCTTGCCCGCCGCATCGACCGAGTAGATGCCGTGGAAGTCGAGTTCCGGTTGGTCGCTGCCCTTTTTGAGGCCGTAAGGCGGATCGGTGAAGTAAACGAGACCGCTTTTCGCGATGACGAGGTCGTTCGGGCTGTTGAAGCGTTTACCTTCAAAGCGATCCGCCAGCGAGGTGAAGCTCCCATCCTTCTCCAGGCGAGCCACACGACGCTCGCCATGCTGGCAGAGCACGAGCTGACCTTTGGCATCCACCGCGAGACCATTGCTCCCCTGCCCTCCCGCCCCGTTCAAACTGCCGCTGGGCTTCAAAACGACCTTCGCCTCCTTGTCACCTTCCTTCCAGCCGAACACCGTGTTTTCCGGCACATCGGAGAAAACAATTCCGCCATCCTTCCAGACGGGTCCTTCGCTCCAGTTGAAGCCGGAAGCCAGCACCTCGATTTTGGCGTCCTGCGCCAACAAGGCATCCAAAGCGGGATCGAGTCGCTCAATCGAACCCTGAAACGCGGGAACGGGTTCGGCGGCATAAGCAGCGAGGGCGAGGAAGGAGGCGGCGAAGGTCGGGAATTTCATGGCCCGCGTTTTTCTCCGAAGCCTGCCTCCGCGTCAAGCCTCACGACGTCCTTCACGACGAAGCTCGGTGATCCAGGCTGGTGCAGTCCCCTGCCCTGGCACGGAGCTATCCGGCTGGCGGCGGAGGCCAAACGCATGCTCCAGCACCCATTCGAGACCTTCCCAGAACCTCACGCCATCGAGCAGCGGGTTCAGCACATTGGTGATCGGGCAGTAATGCACTTCCTTGGGATTGGTATGATGCACCGCGTGATGTTGCGGCGTCTGCAAAATCCGACGATCTTGCAGCCACGAGATGAACAGCCCATTCTCACGCCGCGTGCGATGCGACCACTTATGAACCTCGTTCGCATTGCCAGCCACCATGGCAAAGAGCCACACATGCCACGTCAGCCTCCCGAGCATCGCCGCTGCACCGATGAGCAGTCCCATGACCAGCAGCAGATCCCAGTTGCTCTGCCACCACGAGTTCCGCGCCATGCGACGCGGCAGATGATGATGCAGCGTGTTCGGTTTGCCGATCAGGCGGCCCACCAGCGGT
>Ga0209298_10002083_pt1 | contig 12596 bp, 10 predicted proteins | sample S_140806_EF_Meta_FD_187325 | JGI IMG/M metagenome (GOLD analysis project Ga0209298, IMG submission 187325) | Freshwater microbial communities from Lake Simoncouche, Canada to study carbon cycling - S_140806_EF_MetaG (SPAdes) (version 2) | ecosystem: Environmental > Aquatic > Freshwater > Lake ...
GCTGACCGGGGGGATAAGCCCGCTTGGCGGACTTACGGGTGAGACCGGGAAGGTCTCCCAAGCGCCGCGTGATCCTCAGGCGAGGGCCGCGGTATCGGGACATGAAGGGTTCTGTTCGGGGGGACGGGATCGAGCCGACTTTCGGCTCGGGCGCGCTGTCGCAACGGCGTGGAAGGGGAGAGTCCCGTTCCACTCCTCTGCTTTAAGGCGCCAATCGGCGATCTTAAATCAAAGCCTCTGCTGAACCCCGCTGGCCTGGATCAGCGGACCGGGGCCTTGACCCAGGTGGGCGCCAACAGGCGCATCAGAAGGCGCAGCGGCCGTGTTGCCGCCACCGGAAGCCGCGCAGCCTGCCGGCGGCGGCGCAAGGCCCCGGCGGTGAACCAGTGCGCGCCGCGCGCCATCTCGGCGGGCGCCATGCTGGATCGGTTCAGCCCTGTCCATTGCCATGGAGCGCCAACAGGCGATCGTGAACCGTGCTCTTGCAGCCCTGCTGCTGGCCTTGATCGGGGCCTATCAGCGCTGGATCTCGCCCCTGCTGGGGCCGCGTTGCCGCTTCATCCCCAGCTGCAGTGCCTACGGCGCTGAGGCGATCGGCCGCCATGGTCCCTGGCGAGGGGGCTGGCTCACCCTGAGGCGCCTGGCCCGCTGCCACCCCTTCACCCCCTGCGGCTGCGATCCGGTGCCGGATTGAGGCATCCATCCCGTCCACGGCCGACCTCGCCCCGGTTTCTCCGCTGCCCCTTGACCCGCCGGCTTGATGTTCCCTTCCCCGCCGCTGCGCCTCTACACCCGGGCTGGCTGCTGCCTCTGCGAGGGCCTGGAGGAGCGGCTGCGGGCCCTGGATCCGCCGCCGCCCCTGGAGCTCGTGGATGTGGATGGAGATCCGGCCCTGCAGGCCCGCTACGGCCTGCGGGTGCCGGTGCTGGCCCGGGCGGGCGGATCCGCTGCGGCCGGCTCTTCTCCGGCTGGTGATCTGCCGGCCCCCGCCTGGGTGGATCTGCCGCCGGTGCCGCCCCGGCTCGGGGGGGAACGGCTGCAGGCCTGGCTGGCTGCCCACGGGGCGGTTGCCGGAGCGTCAGCCCAAGGCGGGATTCCTGTGGGTGACGGGCCTTAGATGGGCCATCGATGTGCGGCGAGCGGCCCCCATGACCCAGCTTCTCCATTCGCTGCTGCAGCAGGTGGGCCTGGCGATTCCGCAGGGCCTGGAGAACAGGGAGATCAGCGCGATCAGCTGTGATTCCCGTCGGGTCGGCGAGGGAACGCTCTTCGTGGGTCTGCCTGGCACCCGCGTGGATGGGGGAACCTTCTGGCGGCAGGTTCTCGCCGATGGAGCCGCCGCCGCCGTGATCGGTGAGCAGGCCGCCGCTGCCGATCCGCCTGGCCCTGCCGATCCGGTGCTCGTGGTGGCCGATCCGGTGGCCCACTGGGCCGGCGAATTGGCCGCGGCCTTTTGGCAGCAGCCCAGCCGCCGCCTGGCCCTGATCGGGGTGACCGGCACCAACGGCAAGACCACCACCACTTATCTCATCGAGCACCTGGCAGCCAGCACGGGCTATCCCACCGCCCTGTTCGGCACCCTGGTGAACCGCTGGCCTGGACACAGCGTGACGGCCCAGCACACCACCGCCTTCGCGGACCTGCTCCAGCCCCAGCTCGCCGCGGCGGCCGAGGCCGGCGCGCGCATCGCCGCGATGGAGGTGAGCTCCCACTCCCTGGATCAGCAGCGGGTAGGCGGCTGCCGCTTCGCTGGGGCGGTGTTCACCAACCTCACCCAGGACCACCTCGACTACCACCCCTCGATGGAGGCCTACTTCGAGGCCAAGGCCCGCCTGTTCGCCGAACCCTTCCTCGCCGGCGACGCGGTGGTGAACGTGGATGACCCCTGGGGCCAACGCCTGGCCACCGAACTGGTGGAGCGCGGCGTGCGCTGTTGGCGGGCCTCCCTGGAGCGCACCGACGTGGAGCTCAGGGTGGAGGATCTGGAGTTGGGGGCTGGCGGTATCCGAGGCACCCTGGTGACACCGTTGGGCCGGGGCCCCTTCCACTCCCCCTTGGTGGGCCGCTTCAACCTGATGAATCTGCTTGAGGCGGTGGGGGTGCTGCAGCAGCAGGGGATTCCGCTGGCCAAGCTGCTCGAGGCCCAGGCCAGCTTCCGCGGGGTGCCCGGCCGGATGGAGCGGGTGAGCTTCGCGGGAGGCAGCGCGGCCCCGGCCGTGCTTGTGGACTACGCCCACACGCCCGATGGCCTGGAGAACGCCCTGGCGGCCTGCCGGCCCTTCACAGGCGGCAGGCTGATCTGCGTGTTCGGCTGCGGCGGCGACCGCGACCGCACTAAGCGGCCGCTGATGGGCGCGATCGCGGCCCGCCTCGCTGATGCCGTGGTGGTGACCTCGGACAACCCTCGCACGGAGGATCCCGAACGGATCCTGGCGGATGTGGTGGCCGGCATCCCCTCCGGAACCAGCCTGGCCGTGGAGATCGACCGGGCCCGGGCCATTGCCACGGCCATTGCCGAGGCCTTACCCGGCGATCTGGTGCTGATCGCCGGCAAGGGCCATGAGGATTACCAGATCCTGGGCACCACCAAGATCCATTTCGATGACCGGGAGGAGGCCGAGAAGGCGCTGCGGTCACGGCCCGTGGCGGTCTGAGGCACGCCCATCAAAAAGCCCCCCGAGTTCGGGGGGCTGAGCTTCGATCCTGCTGAAGGAACCGCAGAGCGGAACCAGGCTCAGCTGAAGCGAACGGCGGTGCGGTCGTAGCGCACGTCGATGTCACGCACCCAGCCGCCATTGGCGACCTCCAGCCAGTCGTTGCGGCGGTGGCCGGTGAGCTGCACGTTCTCACCGTTGCGCACGCGGCGCAGAACGGCGGAGTTGATGTCGGCATGCTCACGCACTTCCAGCTGACCGTCGTGGGCATTGGCCTCCACGAAGATGTTGCGGGAGGTGGTGGTGCCGGTGGTCACCGTGCTGGTGTTCGTGTAGCTGCCGCTGTAGGTGGTGCCGGTGTTGGTCACCACATCTTCCTTCTTGCCGCGCAGGGCCGCCCAGGAGAGCAGACCGAGGCCGAGGGGCAGCAGCAACCACCAGGGGTTCACGCCGGTGCCGGTGTCCGTGGTGGTGGTGGTTTCAGCCGGAGCGGGGGTCGTTTCCACCGGGGTTTCGGCACCGCCGAAGGTGGTCGCCACACCCTTGCTCAGGCTGTAAGGGCAGGTGAGCCGGGCGGTGTTGGTGCCGTCCTTGGTGAGGTCAAACACCACTTCAACCTTGTCGGCATCCACCGAGCGGCTGGAGATCACCTTGGCGAGGTCAGTACGCCAGCCCTGCTTGCCGGCGCTGTCGAGACAGGCCGCGGTGGCGGTCTTGAGGGCTTCCTCAGTGCTGACGGCCAAGACCGGGCCTGCAGCGGCCAGCAGGCCGAGGGAGGCAGCGGAGACCAGGAAAAAACGCTGCATGGAACGGGAGGACTGGACCATCCTGAAAAAACTCCTGTGGGTCGGGTTTGGTAAGAGTGGGAGAAGAAACCTTGAACCAATGGGTGGTGGGCCTGTCGTGCGACGGGCCCTAGCGAAGGGGTTCGCGGAATACGCCATCCATCGAATGAACCTTATTCGGATTGAGAATTTTGGCAACAGTGTTCGGAGCATTCTTCGTTTGCCGTTGTCTTGCTGCCCGACCTGCTGGTCTGGTGGGCCTCCTGCTCCGGCTCGCTGACATCCGTGTGCTGGTGCGGTAGGTGCGAGTCCCAACCCTTCAGCGGCGCTGGGTGCCGGAGGCGGTTGGTCGCTGGTGTGGAAGGGAAGACAAAGCTGAAAGTCTGATCAATAGTTTATGGGCAGACTGCCTTGGCATCGGTAAGAACCTGGCAACGTGTTCTGAGTCACGTGGAGGATTAGGCAGGGTCTTGATGGACGGATCCGATTGTCTTGCGCTTGTCACATTCGCTTGCCGCAGTCAGGGTCCTTCGTCAAAATGAGCACGCTTTGCCCTTTCTCCCTGCAACTGCATGGCCCTCAGAGTTCCCATTTCCAAGCAGTTTCTTGCCGAATTCATCGGCACCTTTTGGCTCGTGCTCGGTGGCTGCGGCAGTGCCGTGCTGGCAGCCGTCTTCCCCTATGACAACGCCGCAGCGAATCCGCTTGGTCTCGGCTTCCTCGGCGTTGCCCTCGCCTTTGGTCTCACCCTGCTGACCGCCGCCTACGCGATCGGTCACATCTCCGGATGCCACATCAACCCGGCCGTGACCTTCGGTCTGTGGTCGGCTGGTAAGTTCCCCGGCTCGAAGGTGCTCCCCTACGTGGTGGCCCAGGTTCTGGGAGCTCTCACCGCTGGTGGTTTGATCTACGGCATCGCCGGTGGCCGTGAAGGCTTCACCCTCAGTGGCAGCAATCCTTTGGCCACCAACGGCTGGGGTGCTCACTCCCCCGGTGGTTATGGCTTCTGGGCCGCTCTGCTCACCGAGCTCGTGCTCACCTTCATCTTCCTGCTGATCATCCTGGGCACCACCGACCGCCTGGCCCCCATCGGCTTCGCCGGTGTGCCGATCGGTCTGTCCCTCACCCTGATCCACCTGATCAGCATCCCCGTCACCAACACCTCGGTGAACCCCGCCCGCAGCACCGGCGTGGCCCTCTGGGCCGGTGGTGAGGCCGTGGGTCAGCTGTGGCTGTTCTGGCTGGCTCCCATCGTGGGCGCCCTGCTGGCTGGCTGGGTCCACAGCAACGTGTTCGACTCCGACGTGGAGGGCTGATCGCGATCGGCGGTTCGCGCCGGGTTCATCCCCTTCGCGAGATCGCCCCATCGATTCATCAGGGCCCCTCGGGGCCCTTTTTCATGGGGCTTTTCCTTGGGCCTGCCAGGGATTTCATGGGATGAACAAGCAGGGCCGCCTCGTTCTTGAAGGGCCCTTCCGGGCCGCCCTCTCAGGTGGCTAACAAGTTCTGCAGGGCCTCCAGCAGGGCCTCGAGGTCGGAGGGACTGGTTGTGATGTGGGTGCAGGCCCGGAGGCAGGCCGGATCCGGCAGGTTGCGGATCCAGATGCCCCGTTCCCCGAGGCGTTGCACCAGGGTGGCCGGATCCTGCCCTTCCACCTGGAAGCTCACCAGGCCGGCGGGAGGGGGCTCGCTGAGCAGCGGCCGTACGCTGGGGATCCTTCCTAGGCCTTCCCAGAGCTGGCCACTGCGCTGGCGGATCAGGTCCAGTCGCTGCTGCTCGCTGCCTTCGGCCTCCAGCAGGGCCAGGGAGTTGGAGAGGCCCGCGAACAGGGGCGTGCAGGAGGTGGCCACCTCGAAGCGGCGGCCATCGCGGTGGAAGCTCGCCGTGCCAGCGGATTCGTCGGCCAGGGAGCGCCAGCCGATCAGGGTGGGGCGCGCCTGCTCCAGCAGGCGCTCGGAGAGGGCCACCACCCCGAGGCCCTCGGGACCGCAGCACCACTTGTGGCCGGTGCAGGCGTAGATGTCGGCGGCGGCGGCCGCTTCGGCCACGGGCAGGCTGCCGAGGGATTGGGCCCCATCCACCAGCAGCCAGGGCTGGTTGGGATGCTGGGCCAGCCGGGCCGCCACGGCGGCGATCGGCATCACCTGGCCGGTGTTCCAGAGCAGGTGGGAGAGCACCACCAGGCGGGTGCGGGGGGTGAGGCTCCGCTCCAGGGCCTCGAGCACGCTGGTGTGGGCCGCCTCGCTGCTCGCTCGGGCGTCCGCCACGGTGAAGCTGGCCAGGGCCAGCCCCTGACGCTGGGCCAGCTCCCGGCAGGCGGCCACCACGCCGGGGTGTTCGGCATCGCTGATCAGCAGCTCATCGCCCGCCTGCCAGGGCAGGCCCCAGAGGGGAAGCACGCAGCCGCTCGAAACGTTTTCGGTGAAGGCCAACCGCTCCGGAGGCACTCCGCACCAGCTGGCCAGACGCCGCCGCAGGCTCGCCACCGTGCTCCCCACAGTGGGCCACACACTGGTGGTGAAGGGTCCGAGCTCCTGGATGGTGCGCCAGCTCGCCTGGATGGCCTCCAGGGACGGGGTGGGCAGGGGGCCTTGGCCGCCGTAGTTGAAATACACCTTGTTGGCGAGGGCGGGCATCTGGCCGCGCAGGCCCTCGGCGCTGCTGGGATCCAGATGGGGGCAGGGCGGCTGGCTCAAGGTGGGGAGGGGCGGGAGTTCCGGAAGGATGGCAGCGGTCGCGGAGGCCGCCACCGGCTTCTGCTGGCTCAGGATCCGGGCTCGGCGGGGCCCGATTCGGCTCGCTCTGAGGAGGCGGAGGGATCCAGGGGCGGCGGATCGCCGCGATGGCGCCTGCGCGAGCCCTGGATCTCGCCGGCCTGCCGGAGGATGCGCAGCGCTTCTCGCACCTTGCGCTCCTCTTGCAGGCGCTGGAGATCGGCGGCATCCTCCCGCTGCTTCTGGTTGTTCGACACCAGATCGTCGCGGGCCCGGAGCCAGGAGTTCTGCAGTTGCTGCAGCAGGGAGCCCTTGTTGGGATCGTTCATGGAGGCACCGCTGTAGGCCATCAGGAGCAGCAGAGCCTGCAGGAGGTTCCTGATCATCGGGGGGATCTGCTCCTGCAGGCCCCGCAGGAGGCGCTGGCGGAGGCTGGCGGAGCGGTTGGCGAGGGCGGCGTCGAGGGAGGCCAGGATGCGGCGGCGATCCAGGGGGGCGAGGGCGGGCTCCACATCAGCCCGTGGCTGAATGCCAAGCCTGGCTTTAACCCCGGACGCTGGAGCAGCCTGGCCGTTTTCCCCTGTGGCTTGCACGGCTGGCGCCGCCCCCGTTTCGGCCAGCAGCCGCCTCAGATCCCGACTGGAGGGGAGAACGTCGGGATGCTGTTTCAGTTCCCGCTGCACCGAGCGCAGCAGGTTGAGATTGGTGATCACGGCCTGTTCCGGGCCGAGCAAGGCCCAGCCCGTGCTGGCCAGCTGGAGGGGCAGCAGCAGCAGCAGGCCGAGGCACACCGGGCCGGCGAGGCGGCGGCTGCGGATCAGCCAGGTCCAGATCAGGTCGCTGTCGGGATAGCGGCGGCCGCTGATCAGCAGTAGGCAGAGCCCCACCAAGGGCAGCACACCCAGGTTCACCAAGGCCTGGATCAACCCCTGCAACCAGAGGGGATCTCGCGGATGCAGGGGATAGGCCGCCGAGGCCACGCCGCTGAGGAAGGCCCCGTAGAGCGCGAGGGCCGTGTAGCCGAAGATTTGACTGCTGCCGGACTGGTCGCGGTGCACGCTGGGGTCGGCATCAGCCATGGCTTGCGCGGAGCCTTAGAGAACCTGGCCCACCAGCACTGCCGCCAGCGCGGAGAAGACAGTGATGCCGAGGGCGGTGAAGGGATCCTGTCCCTGGGCCACCGCCAGACTCGTGACCACGCCGGCGCCGAGGCAGGCCACCGCGATTTGGCCAGTGATTTCGCCGCGGGGGCTCGGGGTGGGAGTCACGCATCTGATGCATCTGGCGGGAAGCTACCGGCGGTGGCGGGCTCGGAACACGGCGGCCGGCGGAGTTGTTACCGGTTGTTCGGGAACTTCATGCTTCTGTTACATCGGCTCTCCAGCCCTGCGGCCGGGGCGCCGGGGGGGCCCGGCTTAGACGTTGCTGCTGGAGATGGTGTTGGAGGTCCGGCTGGAGACCGGAGTGGTGGGCAGCCCGGACACCAACGGTCCCCCCAGGAGGGATCCGTAGTGGTTGAGGGCGCGCTGGTGCTGGTGCCGCGAGCGTTGTTCAGCCAGGCTAAACATCTTGCCGGTGGTGGGATGGAGGGCTGGGGGCTGCTTGGAGGCCGTGAGGGTGCGTCGACGGAGACGACGGGAATAGAGCAGGACGGCGCTTGAGCCGGTGATGGGAAGGGGGGCGGGGACTTCTTCGGCATTGAAACCTTCCATTGTGAAAAAGGGCGCACCCGCTTGGTTATTTGAAAAGATTGAAAATGTGAGGGATGCGCCCGGCGGTAAATAGACAATGGCATCCTGAGGTGAGTAGCTTGTATCAACAGGGCACGAAACGGTCCATCCCTCACCGCATGTAGTAAAGATGGTACCCTCACTGATTGACATCGTAATTATCGAATCAGCGCCCGATTGCGCATCAAAAGACCACTTGAAGGATAAAATGGATGGTTTCCAAGGGTTGGTATTGCCGATCATCGTTAGAGATGTTGTGTTCGGAGCTGGCGACGGGTCAGGATCGTAAAGGTCAAATCCAGAACCAGTGAGTTTGAAATTTGTTCCACTGTCGCTGACTGCTCCAGGAGGCCCAATGCAGGCTTGATCTCTGGACAATGTGGAGCAGTATGAGTTATTAGCTCCGGTATAGCTTTCGGCCGGATTTGTGTTAACGAGCGTCCACTGACTGGGATTAAAGATTGTTGTCAGGCTTGTGGCTTGTGCCGATCCTGCCGCGGCACAGCCGATTGGAAGCAGGGCCAAGAGTGCAAGCCTGGCCAGTCTGGAAAGCGGCCTGCCCCAATAGGGCCCCTTGTGGAGCGTCGAGTACCAGGCCAAAGGAGGTTGTGTCAATGCGTGAGCTGCATACTAACTTAATTATTCGCAGATCTGCTGCGGATCGGCATCTGTCCTCCGCGATCAGGAGTGGACGCCTTGCCTGGGGCTCGGGATCGAGCCTTCCCCTGGGCTTCAGATGAAGAAATAGTTGGTGGCGGTACTCAGGATCTGTCCGGGAACTCCCGCTGGCCCCGTCAGGGATGTCGTGCCGGCGTTGATGTACAGGAAGAGATGGTCTGGGCTGGTTGGATCGCTGTTGGCCGCCACCATCAACACGGTTTTGCGGTTGCTGGGGTCGAGGGAGAACAGCACCGCATCGCCGCTGACGATCGCTTGATTGCCTGCAGTGCTGCGATCTTTGTCTGCAAACAGGGAGGTAATTGCGCCCTGTGGGTTCGCCACTGTTCCCAAGCTTTCCACCGTTCGAGCCGCATTCCAGAAGCTGGTCGGCAGGCCATTGGGGAGTTTGATCTTATCGACATTGATATCCCAGGCGGTGATCTGGTCCACGCTGGTTCGGCTCGACTCACTGAAGTTGGTGTATTGGAACACATCAGCTCCGGTTCCGCCGATGAGGATGTCGGCTCCAATTCCGCCGATCAGGGTGTCATTGCCATCGCCGCCGCTAAGGCTGTCGTTGCCGGCGTTGCCTGTCAGAACGTCGTTGCCGGCAAGGCCGGAGAGGGTGTCGTTGCCGCTGCCCCCGAAGAGAAGGTCGGCAATGGCGGTTCCGGAAACGGTTTGGTTGGTGCTCAGGCTGGCGCTACCGAGCGAACCCTGATCAGCGATGGTCACGGTGGCGACGCCGTTGTTGGGGCTCACCGTGTAGCTGCTGGTGGAGGAAGGCGTGAGCACCACATAGAAGAACTCGCTGGCTTCCTGGATAAAATCGCTGTTGATCGTGATCGGAAGATTGACGCTGGTTGCGTTGGCGGGGATCACGATGCTGCCGCTCACCTTCACGTAGTCCGCGTCTGGTATGGCGGTTGCCGTGAGCGGGTTTGAGCTGGCGACGGAGGAGGTCTGGTAATTGACCTTGATCGGCGAACTGGATGCCTGACTCACCGTGACGATGAGATTGACCACAAGCGAGCCGCTCGCGGGTTCAGTGACCGCGGCGCTGGCGATAGACACCACGGGCATCGGCAAGGAGGCAGCCACATCGTTGTCGATGAGGCTGACGCCAGCACTGAAAATCTGGGGCAGATCCCAGCCATCGGGCTTGAGCATCGTGACATTGATGCTGCGGCTGGTGTTGACCAGGCTGTTGTTGAGCGTGGGCAGGGTGAGCGTGGCGGTGGTGGCGTTCGCCGCGAAGGTCACGCTGCCGCGGCCGATGTTGGGGTCAAAGCCGCTGGGGTAGGCGTAATCGGTGTTGGCGACGGCGGAGCCACTGAGCGTGTAGGAGAGGGTGAGAGCCGGCAGTACTCCGCCCGTGGTGGCCGGGGTGCGGCTGAAGGTGAACACGGTTGAGGTGGCGCTGTAGCTGCCATCGGGGCCGCTGTCTTCGGCTCCTGCGGTGGTGGCGGCCACCGCAAGCGTGCCCAAGCTGACCGGAGTGGCGATGTTGAGCTCGCCGTTGGTGGTGTCGGCGGTTTTGCTGAAGCCATCCGAGCTGATGGTTTCAGCGAGCACGTTGAAGGCGGTTCCCGAGCTGAAGCTGCCCAAGGTGCCGGAGGTCGCCTTCGTCGTGCCGTCCAGTTTGAGCGACCAGACGCCGCTGCTGACCAGGACATTGTCGTAGACAGCGCCATTCACGGTCACGCACAGCCGCTCGCCGGCCCGCAGGTTGGCGCTGCCCGTGAGGGTGGGTGTGGTGCTGGTGGTGGTCAGCGGGTTCACACTGGGCGCTGCCGGGGCTGCTGCGGCGATGGTGATGGTGTTCGAGCCGCTCACCCCATTGCCGGCGAGATCGCTCACCGTGGCGGTGGCTATGTAGGCCACACCGTTGAGGAAGGCGGCCAGGCTGCCGGTCGTTGGCGTTGCGGTGGCGAGATTGAGCGACCAGGCGCCGTTGATCACCGGCACGTTGCTGTAGGTGGCGCCATTCACGATCAGGGTCAGCACCAGGCCGCTGGGCAGGCTGGCGGCAAGGCGGCTGCCGAGGCCGTCGTTGACGAAGCCGCTGATGGTTGGGGGGGTGGTGCTGTTGGTGGTGAGGGCGCTCACCGTGGGATTGGTGTCGCTGGGCGGCAGCGTGTCTTTGGTGAAGCTGGTGCTGCTGGTGGTGGGATTGCCGGCCGGATCGCTGACGCTGGCGCTGATCGCCACGCTGCCCTCCGCGAGTGCGCTGACCTGGGCGGAGCTGAGCGTGAGGCTCCACGTGTTGCCGTTCACCGTGGCACTGCGGTTCACGCCGCCCACGGACACGGTGACCGGTTGGCCAGAAGCGCCGGAGCTGGTGCCACTGATCAGCAGGGAGCCGGCGGCTTCGTTCCTGTTCAGGTAACCATCGCCACTGATCGGGGTCGTGATCGTGAGGGTGGGGGCATCGATGTCCTTGATGAAGCTGCCCGTGGCGGGGGTGGCGGTGCCGGCGGCGTTGCTCACGGCGGCGCGCACGCTGATCGTGCCTTGCGGCAGGGCGCCCAGGGTGGTGGCGGGCACCGTCACGCTCCAGGCGCCGGCGTTGGCGGTGGTGGTGAAGGTGGCGGCGGTGGTGCTGCCGGCCAGCAGGGTCACGGTCACGGTCTGGCCATTGGCGCTGGTGACGGCGCCGGAAAGGGTGAGGGGCGCAGCGAGTTGGCTGAGGTTGAGGTAGCCAGTCGCGGTTGGAGCGTTGAGGGTGATCGTGGGGTTGGCCGCGGTGATCGTGATGGTGCTGGTGGCCGGTGCTGAAAGGTTGTTGAGAGCACCGCCGTCGTTCGCAACCCAGCTGATCGTGCGGCTGGCGGAGCTGACGGTGGAATTGTTGGATGTGGCGCTGTAGCTCACCGAGCGCAGGGCGGCTTGGTACTGCGCCACGGTGGCCGTGCCGCTCAGGCTGAGGACGCCGGTGGCGGCGTTGTAGGTGCTGCTGATGCCGTTTTGGTTCGAGAAGCTGAGCAGATCACCCGCAGTGAAGCCGGCGCTGATCGCGACGGTGGCGCCGGTCAGGCTGCCGCTGTCGATGTCGCTGACCGTGATCGCGGCATTGAGCACAACCGGGCTGCCATTTTCGGTGTAGCCGACGCTGTTGCCACCGCTCACAACAGGGGCGTCGTTGATCGGGCTGACGTTGAAGCTGAGGCTGGCTGCAGCGGAGGTGTCCACACCACCGTTACTGGTGCCGCCGTTGTCACGCAGCTGGAAGGAGAAGCTGGCGTAGGCGTTGCCGTTGGCGTTGGCCGCGGGTGTGAAGACCAGGCCGGCGCTGCCGGCCACCAGGCTGCTCGCCGCAATCACAGCACCGGCGTTCACGGCGATGCCATTGAGGGTGAGGCTGCCGGCGGTGGGCAGGCTGTTGATCAGCACTGCGCTGAGGCTGTAGCCCTCCTGGGGATCGGAGAAGCCGAAATCGGCGGCCAGCAGGGTGCGGGCTGTGTCCTCGTTGATCGTGAGGGTGGAGGAGGTGGCGCTGGGCGCGTCGTTGACGTTGGTCATCAGGGCCTGCACCGGCAGTTTGGCGGTAGTGCTGATGCCGTCGCTGGCGCAGAGGTAATAGAAGGGCGCCAGTTCCGTGCCGTTGTGCACGAACTGCACCTGGCCGGCGCTGAGCTGGGCGTAGGTGAAGGAGGTGATGGCGTTGTTGGCGCCGGGCTTGGTGCTGAGCTGGAAGTAACCCTGGGCGATCGCCGGGTCAAAGGCACTGCTGCCGGATGACTGGTTGGTTGACACTCCGAAGATCAGCGTGCCCAGGCCATCGGCGTCGGAGGCCTCGATCTCATTGGCCGAGGAGGTGGTGGTGGCAAGGGGGAGGGTGTCGGTGGCACCTTCGAGGAGCGCAATCATGTTGCGCAGCAGCACCGGTGCGTTGTCGTTGACATTGGTCACGCTGATCGTCACTGCCTGGCTGCTGCTGGTGAGGCTGCCGTCGTTGGCCGTCACCGTGAGGTCGTAGACGTTGTTGGCGCCGTTGTCGGCGGGGTTCTCGAAGTCCGGCGCAGTCTTGAAGGCCACGGCGCCGGTGAGGC
>Ga0209298_10002087_pt1 | contig 12565 bp, 13 predicted proteins | sample S_140806_EF_Meta_FD_187325 | JGI IMG/M metagenome (GOLD analysis project Ga0209298, IMG submission 187325) | Freshwater microbial communities from Lake Simoncouche, Canada to study carbon cycling - S_140806_EF_MetaG (SPAdes) (version 2) | ecosystem: Environmental > Aquatic > Freshwater > Lake ...
TTCCCCCTCCGCGACACGCATCCGTATCCGACCATGCGACACCAGTGCCGCGTCCCCCTTCTGGGACGCCCCGCCGACCAACGCAAGGCCCTCCTGCGGGGCCTCACCACCCAGCTGATCCGCGAAGGCCGGGTCACCACCACCAAGGCCCGCGCCAAGGCGCTGCGAGATGAGGCCGAGCGGATGATCAGCCTTGCCAAGGATGGAACCCTGGCGGCCCGGCGTCGCGCTATCGGTTACATCTACGACAAGCAACTCGTCCACGCCCTGTTCGATAAGGCCCAGGATCGTTACGGCGACCGCAATGGCGGTTACACCCGCATCATCCGTACGGTGCGCCGCCGTGGCGACAATGCCGAAATGGCGATCATCGAGCTGGTCTGACCCGCCCCTGAGCACCCCGGCCCCAACGGCTCCTGCCGGTTTGTTGCCGGCATCCGATCCCGTTTCGCAGGGTCCGACTCCTTCTCTCCGCCGAATCGCGCTCTGCATCCAGTACGACGGTGCAGCCTTTCATGGCTGGCAGCGACAGACCAGCCTGGCCAGCGTTCAGGAGACCCTGCAGGGCGCAATCGCGGCCCTCGATCCCCATCGTCCTGTCCAGGTCGTGGCGGCCGGCCGTACCGATACCGGCGTTCATGCTGCCGGCCAGGTGGTTCACTTCGATAGTGCCGGTCCCATTCCTGCCCAGCGCTGGGCCCGAGCCCTCAATGGCCGCTTACCCGCCAGTGTTCGTGTTCGGGCTGCTTGCGAAGTGCCCCCCGACTGGCATGCCTGCTTCTCCGCCACCTACCGGCGCTACCGCTACACCATCTACAACGGCCGCACGCCCAACCTTTTCTTGGCCCCCTGGAGCTGGCATCGCTACCAGCTGCAGTTGGCAGACGGGCTGATGGCAGAAGCGCTTGCGGACCTGGTCGGAGAGCATGATTTTTCCGCCTTCCAGCGCGCCGGCAGCCGCCGCTCCCATGCCCGGACCACCATCCAGGCCGTGGAGGTCCGTCGCGAGGGCGATCTGGTGGTGAGCGAACTGCAGGCCAGCGGCTTTCTCTACGGCATGGTGCGCCTGGTGATGGGCCAGTTGGTGGCAGTCGGGGAAGGACGATTGCACCCTGACGCCTTTCGGGAGCGCTGGCGGCGGCGCCAGCGCCATGCCGTCAAGGAGGCAGCACCACCCCATGGTCTATGCCTGCTGCGGGTGGGCTACCCCCACAACCCCTTCCTGCAACCTGCCTGGTACGATGGACAACCGCAGTTTCGGTTGGGGTTCAGCGACCCTCCCCCGACCTGGCATCCGCTTACATCGGAGCTGGGTTGCCAGGGATGAGGTCAACGCTGGCCCTTCCGGAACCTGGTCATCCCCCGTCCGTGGCGACCATGGTTCCGCCGCACGGTAGGGTCCTTCGAGACCTGCCGTGCGTTCCGCTCGCACCGAAGCTCCCCCAGGCTGCTCTCCGCGAGCGGCTGCCCCAACCAGGCGCCATGAACAAGACAACTCCCCCTTCCATCGCCACCCTCGACCGTCAGTGGTACGTGGTGGATGCCGCCGACCAGACCCTCGGCCGGCTGGCCAGTGAAGTGGCCCAGGTGCTACGGGGCAAGAACAAGCCCACCTACACCCCCCACCTCGACACCGGTGATTTCGTGGTGGTGATCAATGCCGACAAGGTTCGCGTGAGTGGCAACAAGGCCACCCAGAAGCTCTATCGCCGCCATTCCGGCCGCCCCGGCGGCATGAAAACAGAGAGTTTCGAGCACCTCCAGGCTCGACTGCCTGAGCGGATCATCGAAAAGGCCATTAAAGGAATGTTGCCCCACAACGCCCTCGGCCGCCAGCTGTTCCGCAAGCTGAAGGTCTACAAGGGCGCCGACCATCCCCACACCGCCCAGCAGCCCCAGCCCCTCGCCCTCGATCCCGCCGCCTCCGCCGTCCAATGACCAGCTCTTCCAACCGCGTCGTCTACTGGGGCACCGGCCGCCGCAAAACCGCCGTTGCCCGGGTCCGTGTCGTTCCCGGCACCGGCAGCGTCACCATCAATGGCCGCCCCGGTGACAACTACCTCAACTACAACCCCGTCTATCTGGCGGCGGTGAAGGCTCCTCTCCAGACCTTGGGCCTGGCAGCCCAGTACGACCTGCTGGTGAATGTGCGTGGTGGCGGCCTCACCGGCCAGGCGGACGCGATCAAGCAGGGTGCTGCCCGCGCCCTCTGCGATCTCTCCCCCGACAACCGCAAACCCCTCAAGGTGGAAGGCCACCTGAGCCGGGATCCCCGCGCCAAGGAGCGTCGTAAGTACGGCCTCAAGAAAGCCCGCAAGGCTCCCCAGTTCTCCAAGCGCTGATTTTTTCGCTGCCTTATCTCGCCTCCTTCCAGCCATGCCAAAGCCCGACATCCATCCCACCTGGTATCCCGACGCCAAGGTGATCTGCAACGGCGAGGTGGTGATGACCACCGGATCCACCCAGCCCGAGATCCATGTGGATGTCTGGAGTGGTAATCACCCCTTCTACACCGGTACCCAGAAGATCCTGGACACCGAAGGTCGGGTCGATCGCTTCATGCGTAAGTACGGCATGGGAGGAGCAGACGGTGCCACTGCCGCTAAGAAAGCAAGCCCGGCTCCTGCGGCCGAAGCTCCTGAGGTTGCCTCCGCGGAGCCGGCTGCTGTTGAGGCTTGAGATCCGGCGCCTGTTAACCCGGCGCTTCCAGGATCGAAACCTGTCCGTGGGCTTCATGTCCATTCTTTTAGGCCGGGCGCCCAGCTGCGTCCGGCTTTTGTTGTGGAGCCTCGCCACGTCCATCCGTGCTGTCCCCATGACCGCGCCCCCCTGAGAAGCGATGGACCCTGTTCTGCTGAGCCAGCGCCTCGAGACCGCCCGCCGCACCTTCGAAACCCTGGAACGCCAGCTGGCTGATCCCGCGGTGGCGGCCGATCCCGCCCGGCTCCAGGCCATTGCCCGGGAACGTTCGCGGCTGGAGCCGCTGGTTCACGATTTTGACCAGCTCCAGCGGCTGGAGCTGGAGCGCGACGCCACGCGGCGTCTGCTGAAGGACCAGCGCCTCGAGCCCGACGGCGCCGAATTCGCCGCACTGGCCGCCGAGGAGCTTGTTCATCTCGATGAGCAGATCGCAATCCTTCAGGGCCGTCTCACCGTGGCTCTGTTGCCACGGGATCCCCGCGATGAGCGCAGTGTGATGCTCGAGATCCGAGCTGGTGCTGGTGGCGATGAGGCCTGTCTCTGGGCCGGTGATTTGGCCCGCATGTACGAGCGTTACGCCCAAAGCTGTGGTTGGCGGGTGCAGCCATTGAGCGCCTCAGAGGCGGAACTGGGGGGCTTCCGTGAGCTGATCCTGGCGATTGAGGGTGATGGCGTCTTCAGCCGGCTCAAGTTCGAAGCCGGAGTGCACCGGGTGCAACGGGTGCCCGCAACCGAATCTCAGGGCCGGGTCCACACCTCCACGGCCACGGTGGCCGTGATGCCAGAGGCTGATCCGGTGGAGGTGCAGATCGACCCCGCGGATCTCGAGATCGGTACCGCCCGCTCCGGCGGCGCCGGTGGCCAGAACGTGAACAAGGTGGAAACGGCCGTGGATCTGCTCCACAAGCCCACTGGGATTCGGGTGTTCTGCACCCAGGAGCGCTCCCAGTTGCAGAACCGCGAACGTGCCATGGAGATTCTCCGCGCCAAGCTCTACGAGCGGCAGTTGGCGGCGGCCGCTGCTGAGGAGCGTTCCGCCCGGCGTGCCCAGGTGGGCACCGGGGACCGCAGTGAGAAGATCCGCACCTACAACGCCAAGGACAGCCGGGTGACCGACCACCGGCTCGGTCGGAACTACTCTCTGGACCCGGTGCTCGAAGGCCAGCTGGAGCCCCTTGTGCAGGCCAGTGTGGCAGCGGAGCAGAGCCGGCAGCTGGAGGAGCTGGCAGCTCAGGCCGCCGGGGTCTGAATCACCTGGCTCTCCACCACGTACTTGGCCCACTCCTGGTGCTGGCCGGTGCGGATCTGGCGGCTTGCCTCGAATCCCAGGCTGCCGAGGGGGCGTCGAGGTTCCCGTAGCAGCGGCATCCCGGCCTCCCGTGGGGTTCGATTGGCTTTGCGCACGTTGCAGGGCAAGCAGGCGGTGGCCACGTTCTCCCAGCTATCGGTGCCCCCCCGACTGCGGGGCACCACGTGGTCGATCGAGAGGTTCACGCCTCCATGGCCGCAGTATTGACAGATGTGGCTGTCGCGGTGAAAGACGTTGCGCCGGGTCAGGGGAACTTGGCGGTAGGGCACGCGCACGAACTGGCGCAGGCGGATCACAGTGGGGAGAAGCAGATCCGGCCGGATCGCGTGGCTGGGGTCATGTTCCAATCCCTCGGCCTTGCCTTTGAGAAGCATCACCATGGCGCGTCGCCAGGTGGTGATGTTCAAGGGCTCGTAGGACGCATTGAGAACGAGAACGTGACCCATGCCGGGCACCCCGGTTAGGGGCCATGCTATCGGAGCTCTGCGGTGAGCTTTGGTGTCCCAGGACGCCATCCGCCACCCTCCGGGCCCCGCACGCCCCCTTTCCCCCCACGTCAGGATTCCGCAGCGCCCAAGAATGGCCCGATCTACCCTCGCTCCCATGCCGGAGCCCCATGAAACGGGCCGCTCCCGCCAACGGGCTTGGGTGGAGGTGGACACCGCAGCCATCAGCCGCAATGCCCGCTCGATCCAGCGGCTCATCGGCGAACGCACCAGCCTGATGGCGGTGGTCAAGGCCGATGGCTACGGCCATGGGGCCGTGGCGGTGGCCCGCGCCGCACTCCAGGGCGGCGCGGCCAGCCTCGGGGTGGCCACCCTCGCCGAGGGGGTTGAACTGCGGCAGGAGGGCATTCAGGCACCCGTGCTCGTGCTGGGCAATCTCACCCAGGTGGAGGAACTGCGCAGCTGCCTGCGTTGGCAGCTGATGCCCACGATCAGTTCCATGCGCGAAGCCCTGCTCTGCCAGAACCTGGCCAGCGGCAGTGGTCGCACCATGCCGCTGCAGCTGAAGCTCGATACCGGTATGGCGAGGCTGGGGGCCGACTGGCAGGAGGGCCCTCGGCTGGTGGCCTCCCTGCGGGAGCTCGATGCCATCGAACTGGCCGGCCTGTATTCCCATCTCGCCAGTGCTGATCTCCCGGCCAACGACGACGACGGTCTCACCCATCTCCAGCAGCAGCGCTTCGAACAGGTGCTCACTAGCCTGCGGGTGCAGGGCCTGGCGGCGGGTTGTCGCCACCTCGCCAACTCCGCCGGCACCCTGCGTCACCGCCAACATCACTTCGACATGGTGCGCGTCGGGCTGGCCCTCTATGGCCATCCTCCCGCCACCCACCTGGCGGAGCGTGCGCTCCTTGTGCCCGCCATGCAGGTCCACGCCCGAGTCACCCTGATCCGACTCGTGCCGGCTGGGGTGGGGGTGAGCTATGGCCATCGCTATCGCACCACCGCGCCCACTCGCCTCGCCGTGCTGGCGATCGGCTATGCCGATGGGGTGCCGCGCCAGCTCTCCAACCGCATGGAAGTGCTTTTCCAGGGGAAGCGTTTACCCCAGGTGGGCGCCATCACGATGGACCAATTGGTGATTGATGCCACCGCTGCCCCCGATCTCGACATCGGTGGCGTGGTCACCCTGCTGGGTAGCCAGGGCCAGGAGCAGATCACCCCCGCCGACTGGAGCGCTCGCTGCGACACCATCCCCTGGGAGGTGCTCTGCGGTTTCAAGCGCCGGCTGCCCCGGCTGAAGGGCGGGGAGGAGGAATGGCCCAAATGGGATGGAGGCCCCGCTCCTGAACCGGTGGATGGAACTGTGGGGGCGCCATCGGGACCCTGATAAGCTCTGGAGGCCGCTGGAGAGGTGGCTGAGTGGTTGAAAGCGGCTCCCTGCTAAGGAGTTACAGGAGGCAACTTCTGTCGAGGGTTCGAATCCCTCCCTCTCCGTTTCAGCACGGTGTTGATCACCGTGCCAATATCATGAGGGTGGGACCACCCCTCCCCATGGCCAGGGAATGTTCCCCAGAGCATGCTCCCTGAGAGCGGTCAGGCGGAGTCAGGCGCTGCGTTGATGCTGCAACAGGCTCGCAGCGATGGCTGGCAGCAGCTCGGTGTCCTTCGCACAGCCAGGGCCTTCGCTGAAGACCACCAGCAGGAAGGGATCCACCCCATCGGCCTCCACATAGGCCGCATCGTGGCGGGCCTGGCTCATCCAGCCAGCCTTGCTCCAGAGCCGAGCTCCCTCGGGCAAGGCCTCCCCTAGAAAGCCATCCACCTGGTTCTCCGGATCCGCCGCCCGCAGGGCCGGATCCAGGGATCGCCAGAGCAGCTGGCGCATCCGCTCGCAGGCCGGGGGGGAGACCACGGCTCCGGCGATCACCGCCTGGAGCAGGCGGGCCGTTCCATCGGTGCTGAGCCGGTTGCGGTTGTCGAGAGCGGTTCCGTAGAACTGGCGTTCCCGTCCGTAGGGGCCATCGCTCCAGGTTTTTTGGCAGGCATTGGATTCCTGCCATTCCGGCCAGCCCAGGGAATCCAGCCACGTGTTCACCAGCCGGCGTTGACTCGCCCACTTGGCCAGGCGCTCCGGGGGGAGCGCAGGACCGCTGCGGGTGCCGCTCAGCAGGTCCACCACCAGCGAGGTGGCGTCGTTGCTGGAATCCCGCACCATGTCGGCGAGAGCCCTTCTCAGCTCGGGGTCTTCCTCGATCAGGCGCCGTTGCAGCCAGGCCTCCGCCGCCACCAAGTACACCAGCTTCACCACACTGGCCGGGTAGCGCTGCCGGTCGCCTCCCCAGCTGGCCCCGGCCACGGGCAGGGCCTCAATGGCCACTTCACTGAGGCTGGCGGCCCGATCCAGCAGCGACTGCGGGTAGCGGAGCCAGGTGATCGAGAGCTCATCCGCCAGGCCGGGCCTTCCCTGGCTTGCCAACTGGTTGACCAGGTGAGCCAGGGTCTCGCCCATGGCCGGATCCGGGTTGTAGAACGCCATCGCCCCAGGCCGATGTGATGGCGACATTAGGCAGCCCTGTGCCCGATCCCTTCCGCGTGGACACCCTCTGGTGCCTGCGGCACTCCCTCGATGCCTACAGCCGACCCAGGGGAGCGGGCCTGGCCACCCAGGTCGCGGCGGGTCGTCATCTCCGGGTGCTCGAGGACGGTGGCCCGCGCCTGAGGGTTCGCCTGCTGGAGGATGGCTATCCCTGTTGGCTGGAGCGGCAGGCGTTGGCTCCGGCGGCTGTGCCCGCTGGCCTCCTTCGGCTTCCCCGCCTGGATCGCGATTCCATAGCCGCCCGGCTGGATGCGGTGCTGGCCTTTGCCGAGCAGGCCCGACAGCGGCCCAACCATTACCTCTGGGGGGGCACCCTGGGCCCGGATTTCGATTGTTCCGGGCTGATTCAGGCTGCCCATGCCGCCGCAGGCATCTGGCTGCCCCGTGATGCCTACCTTCAGGAGCGCTTCTGCCGGCCCGTGGCCGTGCGGGTGGGGGAAACGCGCTTGTTGCAGCCTGGCGATCTGATCTTCTTCGGCACCCCGCGGCGCTGCACCCATGTGGGTCTTCACTTAGGCGGTGGCCGATACCTGCACAGCTCGGGCCGCGATCACGGCCGCAACGGCATCGGCATCGATGATCTGAATCCGCGCAACAACGATCCGGTGGCCTGCCATTACCGCGCCGAACTCCGGGGTGCTGGCCGGGTGATGTATAGCCACGATGGCAGTCCCCTGCCCCCATAAGCAGCTTGTGAGCAGACCGAGGGGTCGGGGCCGGCAACGGCCTTGAGTACGGTGGCGTCCCTAGCTCCCTGCAGCGCGGCCATGGCTGAGTCAGCCGCTTCGACCAGCTTGACCGGGGCCCCGCCCCTGGCCGCGGCCCTTCCGCTCGCGTCTCCGTCGTTCTCCAGCCCGCTGGATCTCTCGGTGGTGGTGCCCCTGTACAACGAGGAGGGCAGTCTGCCCCATCTGATTGAGCAGGTGCTTGCGGCCCTTAGACCCCTGCCGCTCCGCTTTGAAGTGGTGCTCGTGGACGACGGCTCCCGCGACGGCACCCCTGCCCTGCTGCGCGATCTGGCTGGCCGGGTGCCCGAACTGGTGGCCGTGTTGCTGCGCCGCAACTACGGCCAGACCGCAGCCATGGCAGCCGGTTTCGACTCCAGCCGCGGAGAAGTGATCGTGACCCTCGATGGCGATCTCCAGAACGATCCGGCCGATATTCCCCTCCTCCTGCAGCGTCTTCAGGATGGCAACCTCGATCTGGTGAGCGGCTGGCGGCACCAGCGGCAGGATGCGGCCGTGAGCCGCCTGTTGCCCTCCCTGCTGGCAAACAAGCTGATCGGCCGGGTCACCGGGGTGAAGCTTCACGACTACGGCTGTTCCCTCAAGGCCTACCGGCGGGAGCTGGTGAGTGACATGAACCTGTACGGCGAGCTGCACCGCTTCCTGCCCGCCCTGGCCTTCATCGAGGGAGCCAGGATCGGCGAGGTGCAGGTGAACCATCACCCCCGCCGCTACGGCCAGAGCAAGTACGGCATCGATCGCACCTTTCGGGTGCTGATGGATCTGCTCACGGTGTGGTTCATGAAGCGTTTCCTCACCCGCCCGATGCATGGCTTCGGATTCGTGGGCCTGCTCTGCCTAGGACTCGGATTCATCACCGGCCTCTGGCTCGTGGCCCAGAAGCTGCTGCTCGGCAGTGATATCGGCAACCGGCCCCTGCTGCTGCTCTCCGTGCTGGCGATCCTCAGCGGTGTGCAGCTGTTCTGCTTCGGTCTGTTGGGTGAAATGCAGATGCGCACGTATCACGAAAGCCAAGGAAGGCCGATCTACCGCGTTCGGGCCACCCTGCGGGGCGCGGCGACGGGCTGAGCCGCCTTTTGTGCGCCGGAGCCGGGACGGCCCCGGAAGCGATGGATCGCTGCCGCCGCTTCCCGCACCACGGCCGGATCTGGATCCCGTAGGGCCTGGCGAAGCAGGGGCAGGGTTGAGGGGTCGCCCCACTGGTGCGCCGCCTGGACGGCCTCCAGCCGCGAAGATCCCCCCTGGTTGTAGAGCGTCCGCAGCGTCGTCCTGAAACGGAGCACCTCATGGGTGGCACGGCGCTCGGGCAGCTCGAGTGTCGTTGGCCGTTCCTTCCCGCTGGAGTTCCCCTGGGATTCCGGGCTGCAAGCGCCCAGCAGTCCCTTGGTGGCCGCCCCGGCAGGCCCAGCCAGCGTTGCCGTTGGATCCCCGACCCTCGCCTGCACCAGGGCGATCTGGGCTCGGTTCAGGGCCGCAATGGCACTGGTGTCGGCGTCGCGGATCAGGGGCGGTCGGCGTCGGCCTAGGAGCCACAGGGCTGCCAGCACGGCGGCGGCCAGGGCAGCGGTGAGGGAGGTTGGCATGGCGGTCAGGCTGAACTTTTATGTCGCCCCCTGCGCCAGTGGCGGGTGCCATCCAGGGGGTCTCCGTACAGTAAGGGCGGTTGTATTGGCTTAAGCCATGACTGGAGAATTCGCTGCTGCCTGGTTGCCCTCGGTGTTGGTTCCCCTTGTGGGAATCATGGGCCCCGCGGTGGCCATGGCCCTCCTCTTCAACGTGATCGAGGCCCGCGACTGAGTTTCAGCCCACCGACCTCGCTGACTGGGCCCCTGGGCCGATCCATCCGCACCATCTCAACACCATGACCGTGACCCCCGTGGCCGACCCCACCGTCGGCAATCTGGCCACCCCCGTCAACAGCAGCTATTTCACAAAGGCCTTCCTCAACGCCCTGCCGGCCTATCGGCCCTCCCTCTCCCCGAACCGTCGGGGCCTTGAGGTGGGTATGGCCCATGGCTTCTTCCTCTACGGACCCTTCGCCCTCACCGGTCCCCTCCGGCTCACCGAGTACGGCACCACCGCCGGCCTTCTGGCCACGATTGGCCTGGTATCCATCCTCACGGTGTGCCTTTCCATCTATGGCACTGCCGGTAACGGTCCGAATGTGCAGCCTCCGGATGCCACGATCGATAACCCCCCCGCCGATCTCTTCACCAAGGCAGGCTGGGCGGAGTTCGCCAGTGGTTTCTGGCTCGGCGGTTGCGGTGGTGCGGCTTTTGCCTGGTTCCTCTGCAGCACGGCGATTGTCTCGCCCCTGGTGAACATCGCTGGTGGTGTTTGGAGCGTCAACTGAGCTCCCAGCCTCCTTCACTAATGGACTGATCTCTGATCGATGCCCCGCTTCGCGGGGCTTTTTTATGACCATCATTCTTCGTTCATTCATGCTGCCTTCCCAGTTCTGAGCCACTGGGTGGGATGGATTGGCTTTGACAGCTCTGCTGGCCACTGACACCTCCTGGGGGCTGCCGGAAGCGCAATCATGGCCGGGGCCAGGTCCGGGGACCAAGTCCCGCGCTGGCTGGGGTCGCGAGGTCGTTCGGCGGCCTGGCGAGGGGGAGACAGGAGAACGGATCAACAGCTACGCCTCCTACGCTCCAGAACTCGTCCTGTCCACTGGTTGCAGGGCCTTCCTCAACCGCCTGATCCCCCACCAATACCACTCGCTGAGTCGGCCTTGGATCCATGTTGGTCGGGTGCTGATGGCGTGCAACGAGCTCCCTTGGGCCTTGGTGTGAAGTATCCCCACCAGGCTGAAGCCCCTGCGTGATATGAGGCACTTCCCACCGGCCATGAGGAACAACAAAAAACCCCGGCCGAAGCCGGGGTACTGCGTCCCTCGTGGAGACAGGCGGTCGTCGGAATTATCCGAACTTGCCTGACGTGGAGGCGATTAGGAAGGCCCCGTAGGTGAGGATGTAGCCAATGGTGAAGTGAGCGAGACCCACAACACGGGCCTGAACGATTGAGAGAGCCACTGGCTTATCACGCCAGCCAACCAAGTTGGCGAGCGGGGTGCGCTGGTGCGCCCAGACAATGGTTTCAATCAGTTCCTGCCAATAACCACGCCAGGAGATCAGGAACATGAAGCCGGTGGCCCAAACCAGGTGACCGAACAGGAACATCCAGGACCAGACGGCCAGGTTGTTCGAGCCGAACGGATTATACCCGTTGATTAGCTGGGAGCTATTCAGCCATAGGTAGTCGCGGAACCAACCCATGATATAGGTGCTGGATTCGTTGAACTGTGCCACATTACCCTGCCAGATGGCGAGGTGCTTCCAGTGCCAGTAGAAGGTGACCCAACCTACGGTATTCAAGGCCCAGAAGACTGAGAGGTAAAAAGCGTCCCAGGCTGAGATGTCGCAGGTGCCACCACGGCCGGGGCCGTCGCAGGGGAAGGAGTAGCCGAAGTCCTTTTTATCGGGCATCAGCTTCGAACCGCGGGCATCAAGGGCGCCTTTCACCAGGATCAAGGTGGTGGTGTGCAGACCCAGGGCGATGGCGTGGTGGACCAGGAAGTCACCAGGGCCAATCTGCAGGAACAGGGAGTTGTTGCCTGCATTGATGGCATCCATCCAGCCCGGAAGATAAGCGGCACCAGATGTGCTGGCCAGACTTCCGGAATTGGCCAGCAGAACATCCATGCCGTACATGGCTTTGCCACTGGCGGCCTGAACGAACTGGGCAAAGACGGGCTCCACCAAGATCTGCTTCTCGGGTGTGCCGAAGGCCACCACCACGTCGTTGTGGACGTATAGGCCCAGGGTGTGGAAACCGAGGAACAGGGACACCCAGCTCAGGTGGCTGATGATCGCTTCTTTGTGCTCGAGCATCCGGGCCAACACGTTGTTTTTGTTGGCTTCGGGGTCGTAATCACGGATGAAGAAGATCGCACCGTGGGCGAAGGCACCGCACATCAGGAAGATGGCGATGTACTGGTGGTGGGTATAGAGGGCTGCCTGGGTGGTGTAGTCCTTCGCGATGAACGCGTAGGAGGGCAACGCATACATGTGCTGCGCCACCAGGCTGGTGACCACGCCGAGGGACGCCAGAGCAAGACCCAGCTGGAAGTGCAGGGAGTTGTTGATGGTGTCGTAGAGGCCCTTGTGACCAGCGCCGAGAGCGCCTCCGAAAGGAGTGCCCTTGGGCGGGTTGTGGGCTTCGAGGATCTCGCGGATCGAGTGACCAATACCGAAGTTGGTCCGGTACATGTGACCAGCAATCACAAACAGGCAGCCAATCGCCAGGTGGTGATGGGCGATGTCCGTGAGCCATAGGGCTTCGGTCTGGGGGTGAAAACCACCCAGGAAGGTCAGGATCGCGGTGCCGGAACCGGTGGCGGTGCCGAAGATCTGATTGGCGGTATCGGGGTTCTGGGCGTAGACGCCCCAGTTGCCGGTGAAGAAGGGAGCCAGACCCGCAGGGTGTGGAGACACCGAGAGGAAATTGTCCCAACCCACGTGCACACCGCGGGATTCAGGGATCGCCACGTGAACCAGGTGACCGGTCCAGGCGATGGAGCTGAAACCGAAAAGAACGGCGAGGTGGTGGTTGAGGCGGGATTCAGCGTTCTTGAACCAGGCCAGCGAAGGCAGGAACTTGGGCTGAAGGTGAAGCCAGCCAGCGAACAGGGCCCAAGCCGACAGGATCATCATGAAGATGGAACCCTGGTAAAGCTCGGCGTTGGTGGTCATGCCGATCGTGT
>Ga0209298_10002092_pt1 | contig 12546 bp, 27 predicted proteins | sample S_140806_EF_Meta_FD_187325 | JGI IMG/M metagenome (GOLD analysis project Ga0209298, IMG submission 187325) | Freshwater microbial communities from Lake Simoncouche, Canada to study carbon cycling - S_140806_EF_MetaG (SPAdes) (version 2) | ecosystem: Environmental > Aquatic > Freshwater > Lake ...
TGTCTTATTTAAATGCTAACATCCCGCCAATTTACTGTAAAATAAGGAGAGAATATCTATATGACTTACGAAAAAATAAAGGAGAAACTGAAGACTGCGTGGTATTTGGTTTGGGGAGTATTAGCGGCCGTGCACTCCTGTTTCACTGTTTACTTACGAACGGTGCAATCTATTGGAGACTTCCTATCTCTGCTTTTGTTCAAAGAAGAAACAGCGATACTTTGTGTGGCATACAAATGGAACATCAAGATCTCGAAGATCTTGAGTTATGGAATTCATTTAGTTATTATCCTAGTGTTACTGTTTTTGATTTTTTAAAAGGTCAACGCTGTAAATATTTAGGAAAAAATAAAAAATTTTATCATGGCGAATATTTATTTACGATTGATTGGGCACATCCAGAATCTAATATCGTGGATACTGAACATTCCGAAATACCTGATCAACATAAGTGCGGTCATGTTATCGCTCTTGACAACGGCAATTTTGCAATTCAGCCTAATAATCGTATTTTGTGGAGTATCCCTAGCTTTACTACTTCTACACATTGGCCGGACTATAAAGTCCAGACTACGTATTGGAATGTAGAAAATAAAAACTGGAAGACAGATGATTCAGATGATATGTTCTATGAAATAAATGCCAAAAAAGATAAAAAAATTTAAAAGAGCTTTAAAATTAGATGCCAGAATGGAGCATGGTGTGTGTCCTTATTGCAATTTATTGTCACCTTTGTTATTCTTATATAAAGATTTCTACAGATGCTCCTTGTGTGGAGAAGAAGTAGAACAATACATTAACGGAGTTATTAAATATATTCCAATTACAAGTAGTAAAAGAATAGGTTTAATGACTGAAACAATTGAAAAATGAGTAAAGAAAAATTAACATTCGTAGTCACTACATTGGTTACAACTACTTTATGTATTGTTGTATTAAGTATGGTTATGACTCTTATGGCTGGTCTATTTGATGAAAAAGTAGATAACGCAGAGATATTTAAATTAATTAGTCCTGCCTTTCAAACTATAGTCGGAGGATTTATTGGCCTTTTGGCTGGAGTAAAATTAAAATCAGGAGATGAAGATAAAGGTTGTAGTTGTAAAAAATAATGGCACGTAAAGTTCAGTCAGGTTCAGGTACATTCATCAAACACACTAATAAGAAAAGACCAGGACGTCATTCAAAAAGCCCTAATAAACGTAACGATAGAAAAGAATATAAAGGTCAGGGAAGAAGATAATGAATGCCCGCCCTAGTTGTACTAGGACGAGCAAACAAAAGGTGTGAGAAGAGATCTCCACAATACATTAAAAATAAATATCTTGCAACACTTGTTTTTGTAGTATACATTCCCATATGTAAAATGATAGAAAGCATAAAAAAACCAACAAAAGGAAAGAAAAATGGCAGATCCAAACAAATATAAATCAGTATCTGTACCTATAAAAACTTATGAAATGTTATTATTTTTAAGTAAAGGTAAATTAGCAGATAGAGATTTAACTTTAACAATAAGTAAAACAATAGAACTTCTCGCTAAGAGAATGGCTAAAAGATCAGGATATAAAAATGGAAAAGCAAAATCATAAAATTATTTGCCATGATTGTGGTGGTAATGGATTTCGTAGAGATTGCTACGGTGAAGTATATCAATGTAAAGAATGTAAATCACAAGGCGAAATAACATTTACAGAAGAAGAAATGTTAGAAAACATTGATGATGCTGGAATGCCTGTATGAAACCATTTTTTATATTTTCTTTATTAGCTTTAGGTAGTTGTATTGGTCCAGAACTATTTACAATAGGTGGATTTAAAATAACTGCAGGAACTGTCGTTACTGCTCCAGCTAAAATAGAAGCATATGATAAATACAAAAAAGAAAAGGAAAAAAATAAAAATGACTAAAAGAAAAATATCTGGTTACTATGGCTATTGGTGTACGGTTAAGAAAAAACGTATATTTAAAACATTATATGAGAAAACAAGATGAATCCAATTACTCAAATAATTATTATAATTATTATTATAGTTATAATGGTACAAATTTTTAAATGGTATAGATGATGAAACGTGGTCCAAATGATTTAGATGAAATAATTGATCGTCTAAAAAAAGAAAATAAAAGATTAAAGAAAAAAATAAAAAGTTTAGTTAATACTAAATTTGTTGATAGAGTTTTAAAATGTAAGGAGACTATGTGACTAAAAATGTTATAAAAATAAATGATTATTTAGGAATGGCTGTTAGAAATAAAGGAAATGGAACTGATGTTGAAATAATAAGATTTAATAATCCTACATTAAAATTAAAATTGAGAAATGAAAAAGACAAAAAAAGATTTAGAACTTGAGTATATATACAACGAACTGTTTGATAAGATGGTTGAATTAGTACTTCGTTATGATGAACCACAAATGGTTGCATCTACTATGATGGCGCAAGCTATGAGATTATATAAAACAGTGTTTAAGTATCCAGGAGAATTTGAAGAAGTTATGGATACAGTAATGAAACAATCAGAAGAAATAGAACCATTTAATCATAGGGCAATACACTAATGAAACAAAACAAGAAAAGATCTGAATGGGGTAAAGGGTGGGATGGTAAATCTCGTATACCTGATAAAACATATAAAGAAAACTATGATCAAATAGATTGGTCATCAGTTAAAAAGAAAGAAGAAAAGAAATGACGTATTTTATAGCATGCGTAGGATTAATGATTCTTTTATTATCATTAGTTGTTTTGATTGTTTGGATTTGTAGATGATTAGGTATTTATTAATATTTTTACTTGCTGCTTGTGTACAAACACAACAACCAACTGTTGAAAAAGTATATAAGAAACGTTTTGAAGTAAATAAACTAGAGGAAAGAAAGTTTGAGATTTATTATTAATGATAAGCAGGTCAATAAAAGGTGTGTGTTCAGAATTAATAGCTGTGAAAGAACTTTTAAAGAGAGGTTATTATGTCTCTAGATCAATTGATCCACAATGTCCGTTTGATATCGTTGTGGTTGACAAAAAAGGGAAAACCACTTTATTTGATGTTAAGTCCGTATCTCGTCGTAAGACCCAAAGTTATAATTGTAAACCAGGAGATACAATTAATCGTTCTGTATCGAAAAAACAAAAAGCGTTGGGCGTTAAGATATATTACGTTAATGGAGATTAGAAACTTTATTATTGGAATAATTATATTATCTTATGTTATTAGGTTATTTATAAAATGAAATACAATCCTAAATTTATTTATCCTAAATCAACGCGTGCGACTGTTGATGGTCAACGACACTATGATCTAGGTGCAGCAAAGCTTCCATCAGTAACAACGATTCTATCTGCAACTCAACCGGAAGAGAAACGCAAATCACTGGAGTTGTGGCGCAGACGAGTAGGCGAGTCTGAAGCAGCGCGGATCGTGGATAGTTCTGCAACGCGTGGAACTGCTGTTCATACAATATTAGAAAACTACATTACAGGTCAAGGTTACTTAGATTTAACTGACATTGGAAGAAATGCTCATACTATGGCCCAAACCATCATAGACAGAGGATTAGCTAACAAAGTAAGCGAATATTATGGCATAGAAGCTACTATGTATTATCCAGAACTGTATGCAGGTGCTACGGATTTGGTTGCAGTGCATGATGGAAAGGACAGTATTATTGATTTTAAACAATCTAACAAACCAAAGAAGCGTGAATGGATTCATGACTATTGTTTACAACTTGCAGCTTATGCAATGGCACACAATGTAGTTCATGGAACTGAAATACAAAAAGGAGTTATTATGATGGTTACACCTGAAAACATTTATCAAGAGTTTATAATAGAAGGTAATGAACTTAAAAAATATAAACACGAATTTTTAAGGAGGATAGATCAGTTTTATGGAAAGAAGTAATTATCAAAAAAATTGGTACGAAAAAAATAAAAAGAAAGTATTAAAACAATCAAAAGATTGGTATGCCAAAAATAAAGAAAAAAGAAAAGTAACTCTTAAAAATTGGTATGAAAAAAATAAAGATAAGGCATTAAATAATTCTAAAAATTGGTACGAAAAAAATAAAGAAAGAAAAAATGAACAATCAAGACTTTGGTATCAAGCTAATAAAGAAGCCCATAGTAAAAGAAACAAGATATGGCGTGAAAATAATAGAGAAAGAATGAAAGAACTTAGCAAAGAATGGTATAAAAATAACAAAGAAAGATCGGCTATAAATGCAAAGTTATGGTATAAAAATAATACAGAAAGAAAACGTTTAAGTTGTAAATTATGGTATGAAAAAAATAAAGAAAGAACTGCTGATAGACAAAGACATAAAAGAAAAACCAATCCTAGTTATAGATTGTTAATGAATTTAAGGAGAAGAACATTACTTGCATTAAATGGTAAATGTAAAAGTGCTAATACTATGACTTTACTTGGTATCCCAAATATAGATTTCCTTTGGAATCATTTAGAAAAATTATTTAAACCTGGAATGACAAGAGAAAACCACGGAAAATGGCATTTAGACCATATAAAACCTTGTTCATCTTTCGACTTGACAAAACCTGAAGAACAGGCAGAATGCTTTCATTATACAAACTTACAGCCCTTATGGGCCAGCGAAAACCTGTCAAAAGGGAACAGGATAAGCTAACTAAACTAATCTAACATCGCAGGAGGACTACGTGAATAATTTAAAACATTATGTACTGTATGGAATAACGATACTGCTTTGGCTATTTATAATTCTCTTTGTGGTATTCTCGGAACCCGCCTTTGGCTACGCTAATAACAAGGAATTTATACAATCAGTCAATAAATGCGCTGATTATTTAGAGAAAGGAATGAAAAAAGAAGACAGAATACCAAGAAAACTATTACTTACACAAGCTGCACTAGAATCTAACTATGGTCGCAGTCGTTACGCCATTGAAGGAAATAACTTAATGGGTATTTATCAGTTTAAAAATTTACATACCGGTATGGCCCCTGCTAACAACCCAAATGCATCGTTTAGAGTGGCTAAATTTAAGTCTAAATGCCATTCTATAAACTATTACATAAATTTGCTTAATACGAAGGATTCATACAAATCATTTAGAAATGAACGTGAATTACAATCAAAACTGCGAGTTAATGATGTAAATAGATACTTTCACCTATTGTATAACTATTCTACTAACCCAGAATATCCACAGTTATTGATTAGAACTTATAAAGAAATTGTTGCTTTAGGGTTTTAACATATTGACATTGTGGGAATTTATATTATATTAATAACATAATATAAATAATAAAGGAGAAAGAAAATGCTTGTAAAAGAACTAATTAGTGAACTTTTGAATTACGATGTTAATTCTGAAATTAAGATTGTTTTATCACATCTTCCGAATGATGTTTATTATAAAGCTGATGTTAGTGATTTAGATATTGATGAAACTAACACCACTGTAGATATTACATTATCACCATTTCAATTTTATAAAGATGGGCCATTATCTACAGACCCAAAAAGAAACCATACTCATGATAATAGCTTTGCGAAATATTTAGATGAAAATATTAAGGATAAATGTCCTGAATTCATAGATTATGTGGAAGACTGTGAATATATGGATAAAAATGATGATTGATTAATGTGGGGTGATTATAACCCCACACCGTTTATTTGCTAATCTTCGTCATCTAGATCATCTTCTTCCTCATCGTCCCAATTTTCTGGTTCGCTTTGATCTTGCATGTCGTTGATTTTATCTTCTAATAGATCTATTTGAGCTCTTAAGTTCTCAAGTATATCTTCGATTGATAGTTTCTTTTTAGCCATTTAATTACCCCCGATCCTCGATCCGCTAATACCAAATCATTGTGGCAAGGCAAGGGAATAGTGATCCGTGGTACTCGTGGCGTGGTCCGTGGAGCGTGGATCGTTGATTTATATAGCTTTTTTCTTGTTCCGCCACCATAAGGGAGATTTTAGGGGTAGTGATGGATATTTTTTTTGAAAAAAAATACCGTGGCGGCGTGGCGTCGTGGCGTTTTGTTGTATACCAACGGTTCTAGCTGTTTTGACAAAAAGACGCCGTGGCGAATCGTTGGTATTGGCTACTGTTCGCTTGGCGTTCTCATCATTATACGCCATTTAGATAAAAAAGTGTTGGTATTGGCTGCTGGTCTGTAGTCTGCGCGCGAGACTTTTTTTTGGTATTTTTTTCTTAATTGACCCCCTAAAATTTCCCTTATATAAAACTTGTAATGAAGATAGAGCATTTCCCTAGAGTTAGAGTTCATTGGATAGATATACTTGGTGATACAGGTTGGGCTGATGATGATGAGTTTAGTGAAATGAAATGTAGTACATGCGTAAGTGAAGGTCATTTATTTACCAAAGACGATACAATGATTATGACTTTTGCATCCTATGAAATTGAAGAAGGAGAAATTATAAGTTATGGCGACAGAAATATCTATCCTATTGGAGTTATTAAGAAAATTGAGTATCTCTAGTTGTATTTATAGGACTAGCTTTGGATGTTTACTTCCAAAATGTAAATGCAATAGTGTATAAGTATTGACATAATATTCCACAATTATTATATTTAACACAATAGAAAGGACAAATATAAACATGGAAAATATAACGTTTGAAAAATTAAATTTAACTCCAAGAGTTAAAGGTATCTTTAAAGTTAATAATATTAAGATTGAAGATATACTTGCTGATAAATATTGTTTATACGATTTTTATCGTCTTCAATATCTTGGAAGAAAATCAATGAATGATATTAAAAAAGCTTTTTCATCTATTGGGTATGAATTTAAAGATGGGCACAAATATTTTAAAAAGTTAAGTTTAGATTACACTGATGTAGAAAGAATAAAAATGAAAGATATAACACTTCCCAATCTATGGTCTTGGAGTAATGATCTAGATGATATACAAAATTTGTTACTTGATATAATTAATGGCAAAACTACTATTGAACACACAAGAAAAATGATTAGATTTAATATAAAGTAATTAAATATCTTTAGATGCTAACTGTTCTTGCTGTTCTGATTTTATATTCTCTTTTTGTTCTTCTTTAACCATTTCAAAATCAGCCTCCACTAAAAAACTTTTATTTTCTTCTAATATTTGTTTCATCTTAGCTTCTAGTTCAGCTGGTGTTAATGAATCAACTGAACCGTATTTAATAATCTTTTGATCTATATATAATCCAGCAGCTTTACCACGTGCTACCTCTGCATTGATTGCAGCACTCCATGCTCCTTTACCTCTTGATTCTTCTCTAAGTTTTGCAAGTTCAGCAATATGATTCTCAAACGTAACTTCATATTTCTTTTGCATCTCTTCTCTTAGTTCACCAATGTATTTAACTACTAATGGAGATATCTTTGGATTAGTTAACTCATGAGCTGCTTGTCTAGGTCTTGTTTCATACCCAGCTTCTGCTGCACATTCAGTTTTAGTTTTTCTACCTTCGTTAAAAACTAATAACTCTGCAAATTTAATTTGTCGTTCTGTTAATTCTTTTGGAACACCCATAATATTGACATATACCGTAACTTATAGTACAAATCAATCGTAACATTTAAAACTCCTTAAGTGAAATGGTGTGGGGTTGGCTTACGAGAAGATGAATGATTATACCTTCGGATACTGGGCCCCACCTAAAATATTATGGTAAACGGTAAAACACTATTAAGTATATTAACTAAGTTTGTTAAAGGTTCTGAAGTTGGTGGCAACGCACGCATACAAGTTCAAATGCCAAATGGAGATCTACACGACATTACTGAAGTTAAACTAATGGAGAACATGTTAATTGGTTCTTATGAAACCCATAGAATTGTATTAGTTACTGAAAAAGAAAAACATAAAATGTCTAAAGTTATACGCTCAAGTAATATCGTTTAGGTACGATGAAACCAGAGTCTAAATTTTGGCAACAAGTTAAGAAAAATACACCTAAAATTAAATGGACAAGACTAGAGTCTTGGATATCTTTTGGAGTTCCAGATCTATTGGGATATCATGATTCTTGTGGATTCTTTATGGTTGAACTTAAAGTAGCGAAAGGTAATAAAATACATCTTTCACCTCATCAGATTATGTTTCATACGACCATGACAAAGCGTAACTTTATCCTAGTAAAGCCCGCCGCTCCTCGCTTCGCAATACTTTATGAAAGCTCCGCGATCCACGAACTCCAACACTCGCTCCGAGATGCGAAGATCGCGGCCCAGGATGATTGGACCGCGATCCAGGAGGCATTAATCGGAGGCGATTAATTCTTGAATTTATTATTCTCTTCCCGCGATTCGCGGTACTTCTTATCAAAATCCTCGGTTTGCTTATTGTCAGTATAGATCATATACCAATAGAATAGCACACCAACCAATAGCGTAACGCCGGCGCCCGTTACAAAGAACGCGTATAGATTGTTTAGCGTTTCAATCATTGGCAACTCCAATCTGATATCTTCTCGTTCACCGCTTCTTCTAAAGTCTCTGCTTCAGCAATGATATCTTCATGCGGCGCAAGAGCCAAGGATCGCGCTTCGTCGATAAACATCGTTGATAAGTGAGAAGCTTTGCCCATAAACTCACCTTCGTTATACTTACCACTTAACCAGTCGTGAAAGTAGTTGTGTGATAATTGTTCTAATGTCATTACTCATCCTCCTTTATTGGTTTGTTAATCGCGAACTCGATTATATCTTTAATCTCCTCCGCACTATTCTTACCGTTGATAACATCAAGGAACATATCCGCGATATCATCCATATCAGTATTGAACTGATATAAGTCTTGTTTAGTTATGTGTTTCATATTCATCCTTTCTATTTATAGTAATAGATTATCCCATAACAATAGTCAAGTCAATAGTTAAATATATATTCATCAACGATCCACGAATCGAGATCAACGGAACGCGATATGTCAATGCGACATATTGTCGCAGGCGCGCCTGCGTTGTACGCGTATAGGTTGTGCGCATGCTCGCGCATAGGTTGTGCGCCGCTGCGCGGCTGTTGCATCGTGGATACACTGTTGCAAAAATGTCACAGCGGGCTGCGCCCGCTATCCGCTCTATGTGCTCGCGCTTCGCGCTCGCTCTTGTGCCCGCTTCGCGGGCCGTGGGCCGGGAACGGTATACTGTTGCATTGTGGATACAGTGTTGCATAAATGTCACAGCCCGCTGCGCGGGCCGGGTGCAGCCCTCGCCGCTTCGCGGCTCGGGGGTCGTCGCGCTGTTGCGCGACTCCTATGGGTCCCAAGGGGATCTAGTATGCCGATAGTCCGTGACCCCCCATCCCCCTTAATACATATAGGGGTCCCAAAGAAACACCCTTTAGACCTAGATTTAGACATTCAACCGTGATAAATACATTGTAAAAAAATATCAAAGGTGAAAAAATTTTACAAAAAATTTTATAAAAATTTTTATGGATGTAAGTAAGATAGATCTGAATAAGCTTCCCGTGGATGCACGGAAAGACTTTATGAAGTATGCAATAAAGTTAGACGAGAAGAAAAAAGAAGAAAAGATACATAATGATTTTTTAACTTTTGTAAAATCTGTTTGGCCAGATTTCGTTGAAGGTAGTCATCATAAAAAAATTGCTGAACAATTCAATCGTCTTGCAGAAGGAAAGATTAATAGATTAATTATCAATATGCCACCAAGGCATACTAAATCTGAATTTGCATCATTCTTACTTCCAGCATGGATGATTGGTCGTAATCCAAAATTAAAAATTATCCAAACAACCCATACTACTGAACTTGCAGTTAGATTTGGTAGAAAAGCAAAACATTTAATTGATAGTGAGGATTATAAAAAATATTTTAAAACTACACTAAGAGAAGATTCGCAAGCCGCGGGCCGTTGGGAAACGGATCAAGGCGGTGAATACTTCGCAGCCGGTGTCGGTGGGGCCATCACGGGCCGCGGAGCGGATTTACTTATCATCGATGACCCGCACTCGGAACAAGATGCTATGAATCCCGAATCGTTGGAACGTGCTTATGAATGGTATACGTCTGGTCCAAGACAGCGTTTACAACCAGGTGGAAAGATCGTAGTGGTTATGACGCGTTGGTCGTTGAAAGATCTTACCGGAGCGTTGATCGGGGCTCAAAAAGAATTAAAGTCTGATCAATGGGAGGTTATAGAATTTCCAGCTATCCTTCCAAACAATGAACCTGTATGGCCAGAGTATTGGAAACTATCGGAATTAGAATCAGTTAAAGCATCTCTATCAGTACAGAAATGGAATGCGCAGTGGATGCAAAACCCTACATCAGAAGAAGGATCAATCATTAAGCGTGAATGGTGGCGTAAGTGGGATAGAGATTATATTCCAGAATTGTATCATGTGATTCAAAGTTATGACACGGCATTCATGAAAAAAGAAACTGCCGATTTTTCTGCAATCACGACTTGGGGTGTATTCTATCCAAACGAGGATAGTGGACCGAATTTAATACTATTAGATTCTGTAAAAGAAAGATTAGAGTTTCCAGAGTTAAGACGTAAAGCATTAGAACAGTATTACTATTGGAAACCCGATTCGGTGATTGTGGAATCAAAAGCATCAGGATTACCATTAACCTATGAATTACGTAAGATGGGTATTCCAGTCATTAACTTTACACCAAGCAAAGGAAATGATAAGCATTCCAGAGTAAATGCTGTAGCACCATTATTTGAATCAGGTCAGATATGGGCTCCAGACCATAAGTTTGCAGAAGAGGTTATTGAGGAATGCGCGGCATTTCCTTTTGGGGATCATGATGACCTTGTTGACTCAATGACACAGGCTTTAATGAGATTTAGACAGGGTGGCTTTATTGAACACCCAGAGGATTATGCAGATGAAAAAATTATTCATGAGGAAAAGGAATACTACTAAATGAAACAAATCCTATTTAAACTATTTGAAAATTTAAAACAGTTAGGGATTAAACCTAACATTGGTAGCAGAACAAATGTAACTCCAATCAGAGGATCAGAAATAGATAGATTAATTAATAGACCTGTAACTCCAAAAGAATTTGATTACTCAAAACCAGAAGTTGTAGATAGTATGAGAGGCATAGTTCAAAATGCTTCTGACTATGTAGGTCAATTTACAGAAAGACAATTAAAAACATTTAATGATAACGTTGAAAGAATTTTAGGTGTTATTAAACCAAAAGAAATAACTGCTGATGTTGTAGATATTGCAACTAAAGAAAAGATTACAGGTCCAGGACTTGAAAGTTTAATGAGAGAAAAAGGAGTTGCTCCTATTAGTAGAAAAACTATTGAAGCTGAAACTTTAATTAAACAATTTTTAGATGATGATTTAATTTCATTAAATGCAAAACAAATAGATCAATTATCAAGAGGTAAAGCTGAAGATGTATTTGAAAATATATTTGGAAGTAAAGCTAAGGAATTAATTACAGGTAAGAATACTAATGAAAGTTTAAATGAAGTTTATAATAAATTAAAAACTACTAAAGATACGAGAGGAAGATTACCAGATGATCCAAATTTTGATCCATCTGATATAAACTTTAAAGATGGTGGATCTGTATCTGAAGATGTTAAACAATTACTTAAAGAAGAATTTATAGAATTAATTAATGCAGATCCTGAATCATTTCCAGATACTAATGCTGGCTTTAGAAGATTTTTAAAACGTAAAGGATCACCGGTATTCAATTATAAAAAAGGTGGAGAAGTAAAAGAACCTAAACAGACAGACGCAGAAATAGAGGAAGAAATTAGAGAAAACAAAAAAGAGTTATTAGGTAAAAAATCTATTTTAGATCTTTATAAAGGAAATACATTATTTGGTCTTGATTTAGATTTTGCTAATAAAGATAAAACTGAAGATTTTGGTAAATTTACTTCAAGAGATATAAAAGATCCTAGAATAGGTTTAACTATTGTACCTGATGTTCAAGATGATACTTCTAGTAGATGGGGTATTTCTATAGGACCTAAAGGAGGTGGATTAACTTTTTTTAAACCTTTTTCACAAATGGGTCTTCCTGGAGATTGGGAAGAAGTTCCAGAAAGTTGGTATGAAGATAATATACCTGACGTTAATGTTTTAATACCTGAATTACCTAAAATGAAAAAAGGTGGTAAGGTAGCAAAAGAAGAAAGAAGTAAAGCAGAAGAACCATTAAGTAATTATAAATCTTATTCTGAAAATGAATTACTATCTAGTCTAGATGCTAAGATGCCTAATCTTGAAATAATAGATGATGAACTTGTTAATATGCCTATGTTTGAACCAAGAGATGTTGTTCCAAAAGGTTCAGTACCAGTTATGCCTTCTGAAGAATATATTAGACAAAGATTGTTTTTAGATCTTGCCAAAGGCGGAAGAGTTAAAAAAAGAAAACGATACGCGGATGGTGGTAATGCTGCGCTTAATACAGTTAATGGTATTCCACTTGATGAATTTTTAAAAATTAATTATCAATATGAAAAAGTTCCTGTAACAGATAAATATGGAAATCCAACATTTGATAATTCTGGAC
>Ga0209298_10002093_pt1 | contig 12540 bp, 10 predicted proteins | sample S_140806_EF_Meta_FD_187325 | JGI IMG/M metagenome (GOLD analysis project Ga0209298, IMG submission 187325) | Freshwater microbial communities from Lake Simoncouche, Canada to study carbon cycling - S_140806_EF_MetaG (SPAdes) (version 2) | ecosystem: Environmental > Aquatic > Freshwater > Lake ...
ACGGATCCAGCGGATCTCCAGGCCGCACCAGGCCTTGCGCGGGTAATCGTGGCTGAGCACCACCACGATCAGCTCGCTCTGGTCGCGGTAGAGCGGTGGCAGGTAAACATCCAGATTGGCTCGGGCGAATTCAGCCTGGTGGAAGCGGTCGTACAGCACCCGCTCCTTGCCGAAACGCTGGGCCATGGCTTCCGCCACCGGTGCCACCCGCGCTCGGTCTTCACCGGCATAGGAGAAGGCCACGGTGAAGCGGCGGCTGGTGGCCGTCTGCCCTGCCCCTTGCAGAGCACCTTTAGGCGGAGGCGCGCCGGACGCGGGCCCATCCATGGGCGGGGTGGCCGCCAGAGCGCGCTCGCCGCCGTGACGGCCGCGCCGGCTGCGGATCCCTCGGCTGATCCGCCCCCAGGCCTCGGCGTTCTCCTGGAGCGTCTTGCCCTGGCTGAACAGCAGCCACAGGCCACCCCCGGCCACCACAACGCCTGCCGGCAGGCCAAGGCTCCGGACCCAGGCGCTGAGAGGGTTGCCGGGCTCCGCCGCGGGGGTGGAAGCCAGGTGCGATGGCAGCAGCACGCCCGCCCGCAGGGCTGGCAACTGGGGCGAAAGGCCGCCAGCCATGGTGAGCGCCAGCGCCCCAACGGCGCTGCAAAGGAACCAGCGATGCCCAAGCCTCATGGCGCCGTCCCGGTCCTGCTGAGCGGGAAGCTCTGGCCACGCAGGTCGCTCATCGGTGTCTGCTCGTACTTGAACAGGCGCAGGGTGAGGCGCTGCACCTCCCGCTCCACATAATCGGCCACCTCGCGCACGCCCACCTGGCCGTCGCCATTGACATCGGCCTTGCCGGCCAGCGCCTCCATCAGGGCGCCGGTGAAGATGCCGCGTTGGTTATCGGGGCTTTCCAGGGCCATGCGCTGATCACCGGCGGCGGCGAGCACCACGCGGCCGCTGAGGCGGGAGAGGCGATCGATCGCCCCCTTCTCCCCCAGCGAACGGCCACTGAGCCCGAAGCTGCCGGAGCTGCAGGTGTCGAGCACCACCACGGTCTTGCTGCTGGGAATGCCGGCCAGCAGCGTGCGCAGTTCGTTGCCGCCGAGGCCGCCGGCCGTCAGCGACTCACTGTTGCGGTACACCAGATCCTGGGGAAGAAACACGTATTCCCCCTTCTCATCGCTCACGCCATGGCCCGCCATGTAGAGCACGAACAGATCCGCCGGCCGCACCCGCTGGGCCATCGCCTGCAGTTCTTGGCGGATGCGGGCGGCGCTGGCCTGCTCATCAATCAACACCACCGGGGTCGCCACCCTGGCGGTGGAGGGGCGGCCGTTGGCCGTGAGCGCTGCGCTGAAGGCGCTGGCATCGTTGGCGGCGAAGCGCACGCCGCGGCTCAGGGCAGCATCGCGATAGTTGGTGATGCCCACCGCCAGCAGATGGAGGGTGGTGGGTTCGCCACTGGCCACCCCCTGCACATCAAGCCCCACCGGCAGCGACGCCACACCGCCGCGGCTGTAGGCGAGCAGCTGTAAGCGCGTTTTGCCGGCGGGTGGACGCAGCCGGCGGCGGTTGATGCCGGCCACCGGCGGATCGCTGCGACCCGCCAGCACGGCCCCATCGAGCCGCAGCTCCACCGGTCCGAGGCCGCCGCCGCGATCCTCCAGGCTGTAGCTGATCTCCAGGTCCCCATCGCTCAGGGTGCGCTGGCTGAGGATCGTCAGTTGCGGCGGCACGCTCGCGGTGTTGAGCGTTTGGCGCACATCGCCCACCTGGGCCGCGGCGGCGGCGATGGCGGCCTCATCGCCGGCGAGGCGGCGGGCGATCAGATCGGGCCGAAAGAACTTCTGCTGCAGCTGGGAGGCGCGGATGAACGTGCCGGCCTGGTCGCGGCCGTTGTTGAGGTGATAGCCGAACAGGTCGGCGCCGCCGGGGGAGGCGTCGTAGAAGCCCTCCGGGGTCCATTGCATCCAACGCTGGCCATCGGGGTGCACAAACAGCGACAGGGCCAGCTTGCCGGTGTCGCTGCGGTACCAGCGGATGGTGCCATCCCCCAGCGCCGCCACCACGAAGCGGCCATCGGCGCTGAGATTCACCAGCCAGGCGGGGCTGGGGGTGGAAGTGCGCCAGCGCTGACGGCCATCGGATTCAAACAGCCGCACGGCCCATTCGCTGCCGAGGGCGAAGTGGCTGGCATTGGCGCTGATCGCCAGGCTGCGGGATCTTTCGAAGGGTTCCAGCGGCAGAGGCTTGCCGGCCAGGGTGGGGGCTCTGGTGTCTTCCCAGCCCTGGATCGGCAGGCCCGTGGTGCGGGGGGGCAGGCCGCCACTGGCGGCGGCGCCGGGGAGCAGCAGGCGACGTTGCTGCAGGTCAAAACGCACCAGCCGGGCCGTTGGGCCCTGGGCGCTGCGGGCCACGGCGCGGAACTCCAGCCAGCGGCCATCCGTCGCCAGGAGGAAGGCCTCACGGCCGCCGGGGCCGATGCTGCCACCGGGGTTGTTGCGGTGATCCAGCACCGGCGGCCCGGCAAACACGGCGGTGCGCCGCAGCTGGGGATCGAGCACCCCCCAGGCCGGATCACCGCCGGCATACACCAGGCGGCCATCGGCTAGGGGCCGTAGGTCCATCACGGTGCTGTCCAGGCCCAAGGGCAGGCGCTGGGGCGCCCCGCCTACGGCGGGCCACACCACCAGGGGAAGGCTGCCGTCGCCCTGGCCGTAGCGGCCAGCGGCGAGCAGGCGCCGTCCGTCCGCACTCCAGGCCACGCTGCCGAGGTCGCCATTGCTGATGGAGCTGGTGTCGGCCGGGGCCAGAGGCTCCAGGCTGGCGCCATCCAGCACCGCCACCGCCGGGCTGTCGTCAAACCCCACGGCGATGCGGCGGCCATCGGGGGAAAAGCGGGCGGAGAAGGGATCTTTGCCACCGGGGGCGGCGCGGCGGCGCAGGGGCTGGAGGCGGCCGCTGGCGCCAGCGCCATAGAGCCGCAGCTCACCGTCGTTGCTGGTGGCGAGCAGGCGGCCGGCGGCATCAAACTCCACGCTGTAGCTGGCAGCGCCGTAGGCGCCATCGGCGGCCACCTGGGCCCAGGCCCCCTGGGCCGTGGCGCCATAGACGCGGATGCCGTTGGCACCCCCCAGGGCTGCGGCGAGGCGGCGGCCATCGGCCGAGAAGGCCAGGTGGAGCACCACATCGGGCAGGCCGGTGAAGCGCTGGAGCAGGCGGCCGCTGGCGCGATCGAACAGGTAGATCGCCGTTGGTTCGCCGGGCGGTCCGGTGAAGCCTCCCAGGGCCACCAGGGCGCCATCGGGGCTGAGGGCCACCGCATAGAGCTTGCCCTCATCCCCCTCCCCCAGCGGCACCCGCAGCACCCGCACCAGCTGGCCGCTGGCCAGGTTCCAGATGCGGGCGGTCTTGTCGTCGGAGGCCGTCACCGCCCAGCGGCCGGCCCGATCCACAGCGATGCGATTGATCACCGCGGTGTGCATGCCGGCCTCGATCGCCGGGAAGGGTTTGGGGGAGGCCGGAGGGTCTGCCCTGCTTTCCAATGGCTGCCCCATGGGGGCCTGGGCCCGGGCTGGGGAAGGGCCGGAGGCGGGCAGCAGCAACCCGAGCAAGCTGAAGGCCAACAGCCGGCGGCCAGCAAGGGGCAGAAGGGGCAGAAGGGGCACGGCGCGGCGCGAGTGGGGGAGATTTCTGCCCATCAACCTAAGGATGGCGGCTCAATCTCGCCAGATGCTGTAGCTCCAGATCGCTTCTCTTTGCGGTTGGTCCTGCGGTTTCATCGCCGCATCTTTGCTTCACCCTCCGCTCAGCTCTCTCCCCCTTCCGAAAACCGCCATCACCAGCCGCCCCCTCGCGGCGGACGATCAGAGCGTCGTCGTCGAGGGTGGCGCGATCCACGCTCGTGAGTGTCTGGGTCTAAGTGGTGATGCGCAGCAGCCAGTCACGCTTAGATTTGGTCCAGGGCTTAGAGGCCTGGATCCGCTGCAGCGCCTTCTCCAGCCGCTGCTCGTAGGGCACCAGCGGATCGCCCAGGGCCGCCCGGCGGATCCAGCCCATGATCGAGGTGGCTATCTCCTGGTTCGTGGTGTCACACGCGGGCTGTGGTGCTGAGCGCTGATCCGATGCGTCTGGAGAGGGCATCAGTGGGCAGACGGACTGGAATGGCTCCCGGTGGTCTCAACATGGTTGGCACAAGGCATCCACTGGTCGCCCATCTTGTGGGCACCAGTGCAGTGGAAGGTCTTAGCCGCAGCCTCCGCCTCCGCCTTGGTGGCGAACATCGCCTTCTGTGCCCCATGACCGGCTTGCTGGGCGCTGGCAGAAGCGCTGCCAAGGGCCACCATCAGGCCCGCAACGCTTGCCAGCAAGGGGAGTCCCGGTTGGTTGCAGCGCATGGGGAATCGAATCACTTGGTCGATCATGGCAGAGATGGCCAAGGCCGACGAACTTGTATAGCCTCCCAACGAGGCCGGGTCAGCATCGCCTTCGCCAGGCCAATCAAACGCATCAAGCTGATGTCAGGCTGACCAGAAGATGGTTGGCAAAGGAATCACCAATCGATTGACGGATAGCGCCTAACTGATGTGATGGTCTCCCCCCTATTGCCCTCAAGCTCTGTGACCTGAGGGGTGCCTTAGGCCCGATCCAGTCGGTGCAGCCCCCTCCCTCAGAGCGTCGCCCGCCCCCGGTCGTAGGCCGTGAGCCCGCAGCGCTGGGCCCCTTGCCGCCAGGCGGCATCGAAGGATTCCCAACGGAAGCTGCGGGGATCGCGGCGGCTGTGGCTGCGGTCCACCGCCTCGTGGGTGGTGACCCGGCTCATCGGGATGCCGAAGGCCGCCTGCCAGAGCAGCACCTGGCCCGCCGCCACTCGGTATTGCTCCGGGGTGTAGCCCGAATGGGCATCGCCATCGCCACGGCCATCGGGCGGGCTCTCCAGGCTCAGGTGCAGGGCCACGTTGTTGAGCGATCCCACCGACTGGGGCCGGATCCGCACCGTGAAATCGCCGAAGGCCGCCATGCCCGCCCCGAAGGCCCGGCCCGCATCGGGCACGATCCGCAGCCGCTGGCCCTCGCGGTCCAGCAGCAGGTGGTAGCTGGCCTGGTCGTCGTCACGGGGGTGGGGGGTGGCGAAGCGGCGGGCCGTGTCGGCGGCGGAGATCACCGTTTCATGCAGCACGATCAGCTGGGGCTTGTGCGGCACCTCGCGGCCGAAGGCATCGCGGCGCTGGCGCGCACCGAAGTTGGTGGCATCGGCGGGACGTGGCAACTCGGAGGGAAGCCGCAGCTTGGCGGCGCAGGCCCGCAGCTGCTCGGCGGGCAGGGGTTTCAGGCCGGCATCGGCCAGGGTCTGCACCTCAAACGGGGGGCGGGGGCCGCAGCCGGCTAGGGGCACCAGGAGCAGCAGGGAAAGCAGGGCCCCGGCGGAGCCGGAAGCCCCGGCTAGGCCCGAGCCGGGGGCACGCCCTCTCCCATTCAGGGCGGCCACAGCCCTACCCCCTCCAGCCGGAGGACCGGCACCACGCTGTCCCACAGCACCTAGGTCGTTGGGGAAATGGATATCGCTTTCCCTATCCCAGTCGCGATCGCGATCGATGTCGATCGCCATCTCGATCTCGTCGCTGTCGCGCCCTTTCCCTGTCAACCCACCGCATGCGAGTGCGTCCAGTCAGAAGCAGCGTGGATCTGGCGTCAACACCCCCGCTCTGCGGAAGGAAGCTCACCAGCCCTGCAGATCACGGCCGTTTGCCGCGCCGTTCCGCTACGACGGGGTGGTTCCACGGGCCAGACCTCCCAAACCATGGAGCAAGGCCAGGACCACTCCCCCACCCAGCCGGACCCGCTCTGGCTTCAGGAGCAGAAGCGCCTCCTGAGTGACGAACTGCGCCCATGGCGACTGCTGATCTGCACCACCGATCTGACCTACGGCCTGTTGATGGTGGCCCACATGCTCGACACCCCCGCGGGGCAGCCTTCCCAGCAGCTGCTGGGCCTCTGCCAGCGGGCCGCCGACGTGCCGGCGCTCCTGCCTGAGATCGCCACCGACGTGCTGGTGCTCAGCCAGGAATTTCTGCAGGACGGACCAGCCCTGCCGGTGCTGGGCCAGCTGTTGCAGCGCTCCTCGCCGCCCACCGTGCTGCTCAGCCTCGCCAACCCACACCGGGTGGTGATCCGGGCCGCCCTGGCGGCCGGGGTGCAAGGCCTGATCAGCCAGGAAAAGGTGGGTCGGGGCGCGGTGCTGCAGGCCGTCGCCAGCCTCGGCCGGGGCCAGGCCTTTCTCGATGGGCGTTGCCAGGCCGTGCTCGCCGAGACGGGTCCGGCCAGCCTCGAACTCACCGCCCGCGAAGTGGAGATCCTCGCCCTGGTGGCCGAGGGCTGCACCAACCGCGCCATCGCCGAGCGGCTGCAGATCGCCGAGGTCACCGCCCGCGACCACGTGCAGCGCATCCTCTCGAAGCTACAGGTGCCCGATCGCACCGCCGCCGCCGTAGCCGGCCTGCGGCTCGGCTACATCCTCTGAATCCACCGGCCGGCCATGTGCTGAGCCGCGAAGGCGGAATCCTTCATCTGCAGGATGGCGGCGGCGCAGGGGCCGTCGAAGAATCGGGGCCTCCCCCATCCCTCCCCCCATGCTCATCACCACCGCGGGCAGCACCCCAGGCATCAGCCTGAACCTCACGATCCGCAACCAATGGAACGGCGCCTTTGACGGGGAAATCAGCCTCACCAACACCTCCGCCACCGCGCTGAGCCAGTGGAGCGTGAGCTTCGTGAGCCGTTATGCGCTCAACCAGGTGAGCAACTTCACCCTCCAGCAAAGCAAGCAGGCCGATGGCACCTGGCTGATCACCCTGCGTCCCCCCCGTTGGGGCACCACCCTGCTGCCCAACCGCGCCAGCAGCTCCTACGTGCAGGGAGCCCTGCCGAGCGCCACCCGGCTGGCGAGCCTCAGCGCCAGCGAGGTGCTGCTCACCGGCAGCAGCGGGGGCAGCTCCACGCCTGCGCCGGTCCCCACGCCGACACCAACTCCCACGCCCACTCCAACCCCGACGCCCACGCCTACCCCGACCCCGACTCCAACCCCGACGCCCAATCCCACTCCGACGACGACTCCCGGCACCAGCGGCGGCACCACCCCAACCGGTGGCGGCGGCACCACAACCACCCACCTGCCACCGGGCGGCGCCAACTCCGGCAACGCCGCCGATGCCCTCTGGGGCGAGCAGTTCTTCGCTCCCTACGTGGACATGGGCCTCTACCCGGTGCCCGACCTCGATGGCCTCGCACGCCAGCACGGCGTGGGCCTCTTCACCCTCGGCTTCATCCAGGCCACCCCGGCCGGGAATGCCGCCTGGGCCGGCCTGGAGGCCCTCAGCCTCACCAGCACCAACAGCCAGGCCATCGCCCTGCGGCAGGAGGTCGCCCAGCTGCGGGCGGTGGGGGGAGATGCGATGGTGTCCTTCGGGGGGGCCGCCGGCGTGAGCCTGGCCGAGAAGCTGGCCGCTAGCGGCGCCACGGCCAACGACCTGGCCAACCGCTACCGCCAGGTGGTGGACAGCCTCGCCCTGAACCGCATCGACTTCGACATCGAAGGCGCGGCCCTGGCCAACCGGGCCGCCAACCAGCTGCTGGCCAATGCCCTGAAGCTGCTGCTGCAGAGCCATCCCGCCCTCGAGATCTGGTACACCCTGCCGGTGCTGCCCCAGGGCCTCACCGCCGACGGACTGGCGGTGGTGCGCCAGGCCCTAGCGGCGGGGGTGAAGCTCGATGGGGTGAACATCATGGCCATGGACTACGGCGACGGCGCCGCGCCGCCGGCCCTCAAAACCATGGGCCAGTACGCCATCGATGCCGCCAACGCCAGCTTCCGCCAGCTGGGCGACCTGTTCCAGGGCTTCAACCAGGGTTTCGGCTGGAACCAGCTGGGTGTCACCCCGATGATCGGCGTGAACGATGTCACCAGCGAGGTGTTCACCGTCGCCGATGCCCAGCTATTGGAGGACTTCGCCCACCAGAAGGGCCTGGGCATGCTCTCGATGTGGTCAATCGCCCGCGACAAGGCGGGCCCTGCCGGCCAGGTGGCCAACACCCACAGCGGCACCGCCGCAGCCAACGGCAGCTTCAGCGCCCTCTGGGGCGACTACGGCACCGATCCGGTGATCTCCGGCGGCACCACCCCGTTGGCTCCGCCCGCCACGGGCGGCACAGCCACCAGCCCCGCAGCCGTGGGTGCCACCCTCCCCATCGCCGTGGCGGCCACCACCACCACCCTCAGCGCCAGTGCCACCAGCGCCGAACGCTTCCAGCTCAGTTACGCCTGGGGTCGCCGGCTCACCATCAACGGCTTCGATCCCGCTCAGGACGTGCTCGACCTCAAGGGCTTCTGGGCCGAAGGCCAGCAGGCCCGCGTGATGGCCACCCCCGGCGGCGCCAGCGTGCTGTTGGATTTCAACGCCCAGCAGGTGCTGCTGCCCGGCGTCGACCCCGGCGCCCTCACCAGTGCGGTGGTGCAGATCTGGCAAGGCTGAGGCGCGGCGGAGGGGCGGCCGAGGCGGGGCTCAGATCAACCGGTAGCCGAACCAGTCCGGGATCTGGGGCTGCTCGCGGCCATCGGGGATCAGGTGCACCGCCCAGCCACCGGCAGGATCAGCAGCAAAGGTGAGCTGCACCTCCATGCAGTCGTCCACCCCATCCGTGAGGGCGGTCTCAACGCCATGCAGGTCGTCTTTGTGGCGCTCCAGCGCCTCCGGCAGGAAGCGCCTGCGGGCGGCGGCCTTGGCCGCCTGGGGGCTGGTGGCCACGAACACCCCGAAGGCATGCAGCTCCGCCAGCTGCTGCGGGTCGTAGCCGCCCATGTTCACGAACCAGAGCCGTTCGGGGCCCGCGAAGGGCTCCGGCCTCAGCTCCACCCGGTAGCCATCCACGAAGCGAACCGCCATCCAGCTGTCGAGGTGCAATCCCTTGCGCGCTCCAAACCACTGGCGGCGCAATGCCGGCAGGGTGTCGTCGATGCTGGCGCCCGCCACGAAGCGCACATCGTGCAGCTCGATGTGGGCACCGGCGATGCGGCCGCCCAGCACCACCAGGAAGAGGCTGGGGGCTGGCCGATCACCGGAGGCTGGTTGAGCTGGGGCTGCGGCAGGCTTCTGGGGTGACGCCATGAACCCGTCGCGACCGATGCGTGGTTCATGATCGGCGGTCGGGGGCATTGGAGAGCTGTCGGGGCGTCGCCGAGCTGAAGGCTGCCGCTCCGACAGCCCATCAGCGCCCGGCCTGCCGCAAGGAACTCGAACTCCCAGAGGCCCTCCCTGCTGCCCGGCGTCCCCGGCAGGTGGTGAAGCGAGCCCGTGTCCCGATGCGTTAATCCAAGCGCCGCTCCAGCCGGGCCGCCGCCACTAGGGCACCTTGGGCTGGAGCGGGCGCAGAACAACGTTCCGAGGACTTCCAACGCATGGGGCCGAGAGCGCTCCGGACCCTGACGCCAATCGGCAGGTTCGGCTGGCTGGGAGCTGGCTGGGATCGGCCGGACCGGGGCCCACACGCGCCGATCCAGGCGGCGCGACCTGCTGCCTTCCTGGAAGCGCCTCCACATCCATCTCCGCACACCCCCGCCGGTGGACGATGGAGTCCCGCTCCCCCCAAGCCCGTGCTCAACCCCAGTCGGATCCGGGTGATCGCGGTGGGGAAGGTGCGCAAGCGCTGGATCCAGGACGGGCTGGAGGTGTACCTCAAACGCCTACCGGGCCTGGTGGTGAGCGAACTGAAGGATTCGAATCCCCAGAGGGAAGCCGAGGCGATCCTTGTCGAACTCCGACCCGAGGAGCGCCTGGTGGTGCTCTGCGAGGAGGGAGAGCTGCTGGCATCCGAGGCCCTGGCGGAGCGGCTGCAGGGCACGGGATCGGAGCGGCTGGCCTTCGTGATCGGCGGCGCCGATGGCCTCGCTCCGGCCCTCAAGGCCCGCGCCAGCTGGCGGCTCAGCCTCTCGCCGCTCACCTTCCCTCACGAACTGGCCCGCCTGCTGCTGTTCGAGCAGCTCTACCGAGCGCTGTCGATTCAGCAGGGCGGGGCTTATCACAGGAGTTGAAGGCCGGCCGGGCTTCGCCGCCCCTCACCGCCGCCCCAGCCGCCCATGCCCCCCCGCCCTTACATCCACGGCACCAGCGAACGGGAACAGCGCCGGCTCGTGAAGCAGGCCGGCCTGCTGCGCGAGCTCCTGGCGGGCAACCTGGAGCTGCATCCGGGCGAACGCCTGCTGGAGATCGGCTGCGGCGTGGGAGCGGTGCTCGGCCAGATCGCGCTGGCCCACCCCGAAGCGCGGCTCAGCGGCATCGACATCAGCGCCGAGCAGATCGTCGCGGCCCGCCTTCACCTCGAGGGATTGGGGCTGGGGGACACGGAGCTCCAGGTGGGCGATGGCGCGCAGCTGCCCTGGCCCGATGGCCATTTCGATCGGATCCGCATGGTGTGGGTGGTGGAACACCTGGCCGATCCCCTGGCGGTGCTGCGCGAGGCCCGGCGGGTACTGCGCCCCGGCGGCAGCATCCACCTCACCGAAACCGACTACGACAGCTTGCGGGTGTCGCCGCCCGATCCGGCGATCGAAGCCTTCCTGGCGGCCTTCGTGGCCCACTTCAACCGCCACGGCGATGCCCACGCCGGCCCGCGCCTGGGGCCGCTGCTGGAGCAGGCCGGCTTCACGGCTGTGGACAACCGGATCACAGCCATCCACCACTGGTGCCCCGGCCAGCGGGCCGAGCTGGAACGCTTTTGCTCCTACCTGCTGCAATTCATCAGCCCCGAACGACCGGCGCTGCTGGCGGAGGCGGAGAGCCCAGCGGCGGCCGAAGAGATCCGCGAGGGCCACGATCGCTTCGCCCGGCTCTCCGAACGCCACGACGCCAGCGTGACCATCTGCGCCTACCAGGCCCGGGGCAGAGTGGACGAGCAAGCAGCGGATCGATGGATCTCTTCGAGCGGCAATGGTCCTCGTACCGGGCCATCGTGGACCACAACCTGATGGAGCACCGCGAGGTGGCAGCCGCCACGGCGGCCGTTCTGGAGGATTGGCTCATGCAGCGGCCCGAGGATGCGCCACCGCCCCGGATGGTGGACCTGGGCTGCGGCGATCTGGCCCTGCTGGCCCCCCTGCTGCGTCGCCTGCCCCTCGCCAGCTACACCGGCCTCGACCTGGCCCCGCCGGTGCTGCAGCTGGCCCGGAAGTCCCTTGGACCGGTGTCCTATCCCACCCAGTGGCTGGAGGGGGATCTGCTGGCCTGGGCCATCGGTGACCAAGCCGTCCCCGCCGAAGCGCAGTCGGTGGACATCCTCCACTCCGCCTATGCGATCCACCACCTGAGCGACAACCAGAAGGCCACCTTCCTGGCGGCGGTGCGCCAACGCCTGAGCCCAGGCGGCCTCTTCGTGTGGGGGGATGTGTTCAGGGAACCCGGCGAAAGCCAGCAGGCCCACGCGCAGCGCTACATCCAACGTGTCGAGACGAACTGGCACCCCCTCACCCCCGACCAGCGGCGCCATGTGAGCGACCACCTCAGCCGCTTTGACATCCCCGCCGACCGCGCCGCCATTCAGTCCGTCGCCGAGGCGACCGGCTGGAGTTGGCGCTGGGCCTGGAACGGCACCCATCGGAGCGAAGCCGTAGCGGTGCTCACGCCGACCTGAGGAAGCACCAGTCTCCTGGCGCCTATGCATCCAGCGGCCCTCAGCTGTGCTCCCGCAAAAACCCGATCGTGCCCTCGAGCTCTTCGGCGAAGCGGTCGATCTCGGCTTCGGTGGTGGTGAAGCCGAGGCTGGCGCGGGCCGTGCCCGAGAGGCCGTAGTGGCGATGCAGGGGCTGGGTGCAGTGGTGGCCGCTGCGGATGCAGATGCCGGAGGAATCGAGCAGGGCAGCGATGTCGTTGGCGTGCAGACCCTCGACGTGGAAGGCGGCCAGGGCGGCGCGGTCGGGCTGCTGCTCGGGGGTGGGGCCGAGGATGCGCAGCCCCTCGATCGCCTGCAGCCGCGCGAACAGCCGGCGGGTGAGCTGCTGTTCCCAGGCGTGGATGCGGTCCATGCCGATCGCCTGGAGGTAGTCGATGGCGGCGCCCATGCCGATCGCCTCACCGATCGCCGGGGTGCCCGCCTCGAACTTGTGGGGCAGGTCGGCCCAGGTGCTGGTGTCGAGCTCCACGTCCTGGATCATCTCGCCGCCGCCCAGGAAGGGGGGCATGGCCTCCAACAGGGCCTCGCGGGCCCAGAGGAACCCCATGCCGGTGGGGCCGCAGAACTTGTGGGAGGAGCCCACTAGGAAGTCGCAGCCCAGTTCAGCAACGTTCACGCGCTGGTGGGGCAGGCTCTGGCAGGCATCCACCAGCAGCAGGGCACCGGCGGCATGCACCAGGGGCGCCAGCTCGGCAATCGGATTGAGGCAACCCAGGGTGTTGCTCACCTGCACCAGGCTCACCAGCCGGGTGCGATCGGTGAGCTTGCTGCGGAAATCATCCAGGTCAAGCTCGCCGGATTCGGTGAGACCGGCGTGGCGCAGCACGCAGCCGGTGC
>Ga0209298_10002097_pt1 | contig 12521 bp, 10 predicted proteins | sample S_140806_EF_Meta_FD_187325 | JGI IMG/M metagenome (GOLD analysis project Ga0209298, IMG submission 187325) | Freshwater microbial communities from Lake Simoncouche, Canada to study carbon cycling - S_140806_EF_MetaG (SPAdes) (version 2) | ecosystem: Environmental > Aquatic > Freshwater > Lake ...
ATAAGGTCCGCACGCTTTCGGTAATACGGGAGATACTCCGACAAGTGGCCGCTGGACTCGGTGATAAATGCCCCAAAATGCAACATCATGTCCTTGCGCACAAGGTCATCGGCATCTTCCAAATCGGCTGGATTCCCAGCGATGTCCTGCTCTGCCATCGCCATCAGCTTTGGATACAAATCCTGCCCACCATGGCGCAGCTTGGTAAACCAAGCGAGGTGATTAATGCCCGCGCAGTCCCACTCCATCTCATCTACAGGCACGCCCGCGCGCTTTGCGAGCAGCGCACTCGTGCCCTGAACCGAATGACACAGTCCAACAAGCGGGAGACTTGACACCCTTGATGCCGCTAAACAAAGCATCGACATCGGGTTTGTGTAGTTGAGCACCAATGCCTGCGGGCAAAGCTGCTCTGCATCGCGAAGCACATCCAGGAAGACAGGAATCGTGCGCAGGCTTTTGAATAACCCGCCGGGTCCGATGGTGTCACCGATGCACTGGTCGATTCCATACTTCTTCGGGATGTCATTATCGTGGCGGACACAGGCGAGGCCGCTGACCTCGATGCAGTTTGTGAGGTAATCGGTCCCCGGGAGGATTTCGCGGCGGTTCGTGCTTGAGACCACCTTCCACGTCTCCGAGAGCCCTTTTTGGTCGATCAGCTTTTGGATGAGGTGGTGCATGGTCGCTAAGCGGCTGGCATCGATGTCGACCAGGCCAAGCGTGCCACCGACATTCCCGGGGATAGACAAAATGTCATTGCTCAGCCGCGGTGTAAATCCCGAGCCAGCTCCCATCATCGTCACCTTGATTGGACGCAAAATGACGCCCGGGAGGCCTCGCGTCGCAGCATCGTTGATATGGGCCTTGTGGGCGGATTCAGTTGCTTCAGCCATTTTTCAAATCTCCAGTGATGACAGGGAATGTTGCATTAAACAGGACAAATGCCCGGCGGTGCATAAGGGTTTTCCCATATGGCCAAACCCCTCATTCATATCGTCAGCCTTCCGACCAATGACCTCGTCAAGGTCTTGCATAAAAATGGCATTCCACACCAAGTACACGCAACGCAAAGTTCTGCGATCCATGCGGCAAACCAAGGCGATTCCGTTCTCTTGCTTGCAGAAACGTACCCGGAAACACGAACCACGGTGGATGATGCTACCTGGCAGGCTGCGACAGAAAAGAAACTACGTATGTTTGTGGAATACCCGGCGGCCATCCCCGGAATTCCCACAGCGGCGCCACGGCGAACACACTGGGAACGTGCGGTTGTTACGACGGATGCCTTCGGTGAAGGCGTGCAGCGTAACCGCATTCTGGCCATTCATGGCTGTCAGTTCATCCCGATGGTCCTTCAAAACACCTTGATTGCTATCGGCCGTGTCGCAGGTTTTGACCGGGCGGTCTTTGGGCCCGCACGCGACAGTCAGCCAATCCTTGGCATCCATACCCTGGAAAAGAATGTGGATGTTTTGGTTGCATCCACCAAACTCAGCTGCTTTGTCCGAGCGCGCTACGCGCCGACGGATGCCTGGATTGGCATTTGGACGTACATTTTGCGCTGGCTCTCCCCGTCGTCGGAGATCAAACAATTGACCTGGGATGCGGCTGTCCGCCCGATGTACACGAAAACCGCTCCCCTGCCGCCAAATGCCGAAGTGGCCGCGCTGCGCCGCGGAATTGAGTGGTTTTACACATCCCGGATGCTGGTGCACCCCGCGATGCTGCCAACCTATAACCAGACGACAAATGGCCCTGAGCCTGCATCCGCCGATACCCCTCCGGATGTCCCTTGGCCGTTTGGACACCGCACAGGCCGGATGCCAAGCTTGCGGACACCCATAGGGGATGGCTCCCTCGGTATCCTGGAAGGCTTTGATGCGCGCATTTTTCAAGATGGCACACAACCTGTTCGCTGGTGGATTCGCGCGGATTGCTGCGGGGAGGTCGCGGGGGCGATGGCCGCCGCTGGGGCTGTTCTCGGTGAACCTCTACACACCAAAACAAGTGAAAACCTCGGCGATTGGCTGCTGTTCAAATCTCCAATCAGCGTCGGGGATCACGCAAATTCAAAGCATCCAGCATTTGGTTTGCTCGGCTGGAATGCATCCCCTGGGTACTGCGGCCCAGGCACGATGGATGGCTACGGCGTGTATTACGGGGATGACAATGCGCGCACAATGCTTGGGATGATGCTGGCCGGGGCCATGCTTGGGACACAAAAGTATGCCCCGAGGCTCGCAAGCGCGCTCCTTGGAAACATGCGGCTCACGGGCATTAAGGGCTTTCTTCCGGACCGTATCGACCAAGGTCCACTTGAACAAAGTGGCTGGCAATCGCTGCACAGCGGAACACAAACAAGTTTCTCGCCACACATGCAGGCGACGATGTGGTGTTGCTTCCTCTGGGCTTACCGGGAAACACGCGACCCACTCTTTCTTGAGAGAGCAAAGGCGGGCATCACGGCGACGATGGCCGCTTACCCCGACCGCTGGGTCTGGATGAATGGCATCCAGCAAGAACGTGCAAAAATGCTCCTCGCGCTCGCCTGGCTGGTGCGCGTCGAGCCGATATCGAGGCATAAAGAATGGCTCCAAAAGATGGCCGCAGAGCTGCTGCGTGGACAGGATGTGTGCGGGGCGATTCGTGAGGAAATCGGGGCTGCGGGCAAGGGCGGCTTCCCACCGCCGGCATCCAATGAAGCCTACGGAACCGCAGAGGCGCCTCTCATCCAAACCAATGCTGACACTGCAAGCGACATGCTGTACACCTGCAACTTCGCATTTCTGGCGCTGCACGAAGCGGCGGGAGCGCTGAAGGACCCGCGTATCAAGGCATCGGGTGACAAGCTTGCGGCATTTCTTTGCCGTATACAAATACAGAGTGAGAGCCATCCGGAGCTGCATGGCGGATGGTTCCGCGCATTCGATTTCACGCGCTGGGAATACTGGGCATCGAGTGCGGATGCTGGCTGGGGCGCATGGTCCATCGAAACAGGCTGGACACAGAGCTGGATCACCGTAGTTTTGGCGTTACGTCTGAAAGGTACTACGCTCTGGGATATAACACGCGGCTCGGACATCAAGAAACACTGGACAGCCCTTAGTGCGCAGCACCTTCCGCGGGAAAACAAAGCGCAGAGCAGCATGCGGCATGATGGGTTTGGCAAGAAGATCCTTTCGATGACTGAGCCGAGTCGAGACTATCCAGGAGGCGGCGCAGCAGGAATCCTCAGCGGTGTTCCAGCAAATGCGAGTAACCACCGAGGAGCTTGGATGGGCTTCCACGGTACCGATTTCTCCGTTTTGATCGACCTCGGAAAGACGCTCCGCTTGGAAAATGTTGTGATTGGGATGCTAACGAACACAGCGCTTGGCATCTTCCCAGCAACGAATGCCCGTGTTTCCGCCGGCCTCTCCCGTGATTTACTACGCCCCTGCAGTCAGCAAAGTGGAGGTGTGGAAGTTACTGCAAATGCGGCATCCCCTGTCCGCACGGAAATCACTGTCAAAACGAGTGGAGTAAAGGCGAGGTTTATTCAAGTCGATGTCCGCTGCACGAAAACACTCCCCGCGTGGCACCCCGCCGCTGGGCAAAAGGCCTGGCTGTTCATCGACAACATCCTGGTCAACCCAAGTGGGGCTCGATAACGCCCTGCACGTTTCAGGTAGTGTAGCGCTGTGATGTACCTCTACGCGGTGATAAGCATTGTGATCGGTATCGTTGGCGCTTGGCTGTCCGGCTCGGGCCCGCTCAAAGGCCTCGCCGGGGTATCCGCCGTCATCATCAATGTTGCATGCATCCTCCCGCTTGCCGCCGGGATGCTTATTCACCGCGACAAACGCTGGATCAGACTTATCTTGTTTTGCGCTGGGTTTGGGGTTGTCGAACTCATCGCGGATGCCCTTTGCGTTGATGTCACAAAGACGCTGGACTACTCGGTTGCGCGGTCCCCGATGATTCTTTCCAGCCCGTGGTGGATGCCCGTTTCGTGGGCACTGGTGGCATGTCAGGTGATGTTGATCTCCGATGCAGCTGCGCAGCGTTTTGGACAGAATTGGCGAGTTTTATCGGGTGCAGGCTTGGCTTTTCTGATGCTTGCTTTCCACGAGGATGCGGCATTTCGGGCGGACTGGTGGCGCTATCAGGACTGTTTTCTGGTTGGGAAGGCGCCCGTGTATGTGCTTCTCGCGGAGCTATTGATTGGCGGGATGCTGGCGTGGATCATGGGGCAGATCAGAGCGGATACGGGTCCAAAGCGCATTCTCGGGATTATTTTGCTGACCGGTTTGGGGACAGTAATTGCTGGGATGATCGGCTTTGGCATCGTTGAGGTCCTGCCCGTTTTGTTTCGAGGCCAACCACATCCGCTGGTGCCGTTTTTGTTTAAGTAGTGGAAGTCTCAGCCTGCTTAGATATCCCGTTTTTCCCACGGACCCAGCCAAGCAGAATACACTCCTTCGCACTGTAGTAGGTACCAAGGACTAGTACTCCGTAGTACGGCAACAGCATTGTTTCTCAAAATCGAAGCAACTACAAAACCAAATGTCCCTGTTCTACTCACCCTCGGAATCAATCAAAAGCGCTCCGTTCCGGCCGCGAACCCAGCCAAGCAGAATACACTCCTGCGCGCTGTAATACGTTCCGAGGACTAGCAAGCCCGAATAGGGCAAAGTTAGCACAAATTTGTTGATGGCCAGGAGCGAGTCGCTTACGACAAAGAAGAGCGCGCCAATGAGGACCGTTCTACTTGCAAGCGTTGGCTCGGCTTTGTAGCGGGCGACGGCAATCATCGCCATCGTTAGGATTACTGATAGGTACAGCATCACGGGAGCCACAAGCCCACCGGCGACCCCACCGGATGCGATAAGCCAAGTGGCCATGACGGCGCCGAAGAGCCCAAGTGGAACCGCCGCGAATAAATTCCATGCGCGTGGTCCAGACTTGACAAAAAGGATGGAGTAGAGCACATGCGCCGTCAGAAAGCTGGCCAGCCCCTGCATAAAGTAGCCGCTCCATGCAAGAAAAGCATCCCCGGCAAGCGATGCCGCCCACGCGCAAAGCACAAGAACTTTGAGGTTACGCGGCTGGGCTGCAAAAGCCTTGTGCGTGACCAACGTGAGCATTAGGAAGACCATCGCACCAAGCTTTGCGACTTTGTATGCGATGCCATCAACTTCAATCGGCCACGGAAGCTGTTCTGAAAACACCGCGAACACAGCCAATAGGTGAAAAATGTCCATCAGGCGTCGGTGCAGCATATTGATGGAGATGTTCACACAGTGGTTGGGATGTCTGCCACGTGCAGGAATCCTGTGGTTACCCGATGAACCTCCAGTGTCGCACCTTTGCGGCGGGAGATTTCGGAAATGCCACTTACACGACGCACACTGCTTGCGGGGGCCGCTGCCATGACGATTGCACCAGCTGTGGAAGCATCCAAAAAAGACACCTACTTATACGAGCTGCGCGTCTATCACTGCCATCCAGGCCGTACGGCGGCACTGCACACCCGCTTTCAAAAGCGCACGATTGGCATTTTCAAGCGCTGCGGGATGGAAGTCATGGGTTTTTGGGATGTGAATGGCAAGGAAAACGATGTCGTTTACATGGTCCGCCATAAGAACCGTGAAGCCCGTGAGAAGGCTTGGAAGGCATTTGGTAAAGATCCTGAATGGACGCTTGCCGTCAAGGAATCAGAAGAAAAGGATGGCCCGATTGTAGCGAAGGCCGATATCTACCTCTTCAATGCAACCGACTTTTCTCCAGCGGTGAAGACGGGTCAAAAAGGCGATGCACGCCTCTACGAGCTCCGTACTTACACATCGAGCCCAGGCAATCTTGAGCGCCTCGTACAACGCTTCCGCGGTGGAACCGTGAAGCTGTTCGAAAAGCATGGCATGGAAAACAGTGTTTATGGCACGCTCGAAGCAGACCAGCCAGCTGCCAAAGAAACGTTGATCTATCTGTTGGTGCACAAGAGCGAAGCCGCCCGTAATGAGAGCTTCAAAAACTTTGGCGCCGATCCAGAGTGGAAGGCACACCTCGCGAAGAGTGAGCAGGATGCAGGCGGTCCTCTGACAGCTCCAGGCGGAGTTAAGAGTGAGCTCCTAAAGCCTACTAGCTATTCCCCAATGCGCTAACAGTCATTGCAATCAAGAAGGCCCTCCAGACATACGGAGGGCTTTTTTTGTGTCTATGCACTCACTCCATCAACACGCTTGGCAAATGTCTGAGCCAGCTTGAACGCTAGTTCCATACAAGGACACATAAGAACTACAGGTCGTCTACATGTTGTTCAGACAGTCGCCGATACCATCGGTTTCTTCACCGTACAAAACATTCTCGATCAATTCTAGCCAACCACACAAGAATGCTTGTTATGCCACGATGCACGCTTCAGTACATAAGAAATGCATAATAATTTGTCTAAATTTGTACTCTAGTTCAGAATGGATGAAGGTCATAATCCCAGTACATGCAATTCTCAATTCTGAATGAGAGTGTCTCCGTTGTAATTCCCGGCTACAACGTAGGCCCATATATAGAAGCCAGTCTGGCCTCTGTTTATGCTCAAACACACAAGCCGAGAGAAGTTATCTGCGTCAATGATGGCAGCACGGATGACACCCTTGCCGTCCTACAGCACATGCAGGAAAAGCACCATGACCTAATCATCATCGATCAGCCCAATGCTGGTGGCTGTTCGGCTAGGAATGCAGGATTGAACGCAGCATCCGGCAAATGGATTCAATTCTTGGATGGGGACGATATCCTGCATCCACAAAAATTAGAGTCGCAGCTATCACTTGCCTGTTCTGAACTGGATGTCGATATTGTAATAGGGAGCTATCAGGAAGTGGATGCCGACCTCAAGTACATCCGGACGATGACAGAATCCGCATGCCCCGATGTGTATATCGCTATCATGCTCAGCCGCGCCGGAAGGACATCGTCACACTTGTATCGACGAGCTGCGGTTGTGCAGTCAGGTGGATGGAACACGAACCGGAAGAGTTCACAGGAATATGACCTTCTTTATCGCGTGGCAAGGCTTGGCGGCATCGCAAAGTTTGACCCAAACGCCTACACACAGCTGAGGCTGCGGGAAGGTAGCATCACGCACACCAATGTTGCCACGAATGTCAGGCGAATTCTTGACCTCAGAATCAACATATTCGAAGAGCTCAGCAACGAGACATATCCGTTTCAAGATGAATTGAAGCAGGCATTGTTCGAAACAATACGGCTGGCTTATTCTTATGACCGAGAGTATGCACTGGAGATGCTCAATCGCCATCTACCAAAGTCATTCTCACCAAACCGAAACAGTGTCTATGCGCTTGCTTACAGCCTCTTTGGTATCGATGGTGCAGAGCGCCTCTCAAAGCTGGGGCAACGCCTCCGCGGCGCGGCGTAAAGAAGAAAAGTTCGAAACAATCCGGCTAGCCTATTCTTATGACCGAGAGTATGCACTGGAGATGCTCAATCGCCATCTACCAAAGTCATTCTCACCAAACCGAAACAGTGTCTATGCGCTTACTTACAGCCTCTTTGGTATCGATGGTGCAGAGCGGCTTTCTAAGTTTGGACAGCGGCTGCGGGGCGCCGCTTAAACGGGGTTAATTCGACGCGTGTAGAACCACACTGGCGGCAACCACTGGATGTTTCTACACCCACTAAATTTACCTGTTTTCGCAACAATTTTAGTTCGGTAAACATAACATCACAACACCGACAAAGAGCACCCTTTGGTGTCTTAAAGATGTTTGTTTACTCGTTATAAATGTTACATAAACTCTAGTTGACTTAATAATTCTGTGATCGCAAAGTGTGTGTATTTTGACACAGTCCTGAGGTATTACCCTGTGTGTATATGCATGTTTCAAGTTTGATCAATATCAGGATGTTAAAATGAAATCTTTACCATTCCAGGTGGGTGGGCTGCGGCCGTTTATAGATGCGTTACCAATACCCGGCAGACTTAGCGAAACCCCGATGGCGAGCATACCGGCTTTGACTCCGCGGTACTTTACCTACGGAACTCCAAAATGTTACACCCTGCGTGAACACGAGGCATTCCATCAGTTTCACAGAGACCTTCCTCCGACCCTGATGTGGACCTACAACGGAACCTTCCCGGGTCCCATCATCGCGCACCGCCTTGGAACCCCAGCAGCCTTCCGGCGCATTAATGACCTGAACCCCAACTACCGCGGCTTTGGCATCGTCGAGACCGTGCTGCATAACCATGGTGGCTGGCAAAGCCCAGAAGACGATGGCTGGCCAATGGACTTAATACGCCCAGGTGAAGAGCACTACTATCTCATCCCCAACCAGGTCGCAGACAATGACCGCTCACACTGGGCATCCACAATTTGGTACCACGATCATGTCGCCGATCACACTGCTGGAAATGTCTATCATGGGCTCGCCGGGATGGTGAATCAGTTCGATGATGTCGATTCTGATAATGAAAACGATACCAATCCCGTATCGCTACGCCTTCCAAGCGGTGCATACGATATCCCGCTGGTGCTTGGAGACTACATCCTGAACCGAGATGGCTCCCTGTACTTCGACCAGATGAATGATGCTGGCCAAGTAGGAAATTTGTTCTGTGTTAACGGCAAAGTCCAGCCTTACCTCAATGTTGCCCGCCGCAAGTACCGCTTCCGCATCCTCTGTGCAAGCCAGGCACGCCACTTCCGCCTGAAGCTGAGCAATGGTGCGTCGTTTCACGTCATCGCATCGGATGGCGGACTCCTAGAGGCGCCTGTCGAAGTGACAAACCTTTACATCGTGCCCGGTGAACGCTACGAAATCATTGTTGACTTCAGCAAATTCTCACTTGGGACGCAGGTAGCCCTCATCAACGATGTCGACCAAAAGGATGGTAACAAGCCTGCAAACATTGGTCGGGTTGCAATCCCGATGATGTTGTTTGTCATCAACCGGGATGCTCCGGACCCAAGCCGTTTGCCAGCCAAGCTGCAGACCATCACGCCGCCTGACCTTTCCAAGGTTATTGCCACACGGACCATCAAGTTCCATCGTAGCAAGGGCGCTTGGATGATCAACGATCGCTTCTGGAATCCGGATGTCCCCTTGTTCCGCTGCCGTCTCGGCACTGCGGAGCGCTGGATTGTCACAAATGGCTCTGGCGGCTGGGAACATCCATTCCACCTCCATGTTGAAAACTATCAGGTTCTCCGGCGAAATGGACAGCTACCTCCGATGATTGAGCGTGGGCGTAAAGACATCCTCAATCTAGGATCAGGTGCTACTGTTGAGCTCTACATACAGTTCCACCGCTACGCAGGCCGCTACACCGTTCACTGTCACAATGTGGGACATGAGGACTTGGCGATGATGGGTTGGGTTGATGTTCAGCCCTGACGACACGCCTCCCGTGATTCGCCCGGAGCTGCAACACCTTGCAGCTCCGATTCCGTTGAATGACCACGAACCCGTCATCGACCGTCTGGTTGATATTGCCATTCAAACGCATATAGGCCCAACGCAGATGAGCAAGCTTATTGGCAACAAAGGCATCATTCTGCAGCTCTTCTACACCCGGTGTAAAGGGGTTTGCCCGGGTACGACAGCGATGTTGAAGACGGTTGCACACCAGCTCGGAAAGCGTATTGGGAAAGATATTGTCATCCTGTCCCTGTCGCTTGACGCAGAACGGGATGGATTGAGCGATATCAAGCGTTACGCAGCGATGCATCGTTTGCCAAAGGGTTGGTACGCGGCAACGTGCTCGAAGGGTGACCTCGCATTGCTCCTGAAACAGCTGCGCCTAACCGTGACGCCATCTAAAGGCCGGGACGGGACCATAAAGCACGCCAGTCAGCTTGTCTATGGCTCCAATGTCAGTGGCCGCTGGCGGATGATCAATGCCGAGCTTCCAAAGCCAGAACTGATTCGTGACATGGTTGAGATGACCATCGATGGACTTGCGTACCAAAGGCGTGGTGTGTCGCAGAAGCGAAGCTAACGCGGACACAACCACTCCCCCTATACCTGGCAACTTAAGCGGATTCTGAAACTTCGGATCTACGTTCAGCACATCGTCCGTCAATGTCATCAGGAAACGACGCACTCTGATCGGCTACCGTGATGCGCTCAAAGCCCATTTTCAACATCACTCTGAATGGGCTGTATTTTCGATCCTGCAACGCTTACGAACATATGCCGAGATGCGTAAGCAGCTAAACAGTTGATGCAACAACCGTTATCACGCACCCTATTTATGCCTGACTCCCATCCAACACTGCCCACACATTTGGATTCAGGCTGCTCGCCCACAAGCGAAAGCCCCCCAGATTTCCCGATTACATAGGCCTATAAAAATATTCGAAAAACTTTAGAAAACCATTTTGTTGATGGTGGTTAGACGATATTGATTCCTCTTTGCCGGCATGCAAATGCCCCGTATTTCCATCAGGAAACCATTAACGTATCGTACTTGTAATTGCGGGAACCCCCTCTACTATGTCCTTGGTAATGGAACGAGTTGACCGCTGCGGGTCCAGTAGGTCGACCATGAAGATGACAGGATACAGATGAAGTGTTTAGACTAAAAAAGAGAACGGTCAACACAGTGAGGCCATTTGTAGAGCCTCTCCCAATTCCGCAACGCGTCGCACCGACACAAGGGATTCTGAGCCAGCCACTCGACCAACGTATGTACTCGTTCGGCCAGCCCAACCTCGTTGTGCTCGAAGAGAAGGAAGCGCTGCACCAGTTCCACCCAGATATCCCACCAACCCTGATGTGGACATACAACGGTACCTTCCCTGGCCCGACTATTGTGCACCGCCTTGGACAGAGCACATGCATTCGCCGCGTCAACAGTCTCGATCCAAACTACTCTGGCTTTGGCATCGTCAAGACAGTTCTCCACCACCATGGCGGATGGCAAGCTCCCGTCGATGATGGCTGGCCACTCGATTACATCCTCCCAGGACAATCAAGGGATTACCTCATCCCGAACATCCTTCCAGTCGCAAACGACCGCTCCTACTGGGGAAGCACCCTCTGGTACCACGATCACGTCGCCGACCACACCGCTGGAAATGTCTACCATGGCCTCGCAGGGATGGTGCAGCAGTTTGATGCATACGATAGCGACAACGAAAACGACCCAAGCCCAACGGCGCTAAGGTTGCCAAGCGGTCAATACGATGTCCCACTTGCGTTCTCAGACTACATCCTGAACACCGATGGCTCCCTCTTCTTCGACCAGCTCGAGGACAAAGGACAGGCGGGAAACCTGTTTGTCGTGAATGGCAAAATCCAGCCCTACTTCAATGTTGCAGCACGCAAGTACCGCTTCCGCCTGCTCATCGCAAGCCAGGGACGGCACTACGATTTCTATCTCAGCAACAATGCACCTTTCCAAGTCATCGCATCCGATGGAGGCCTCCTCGAAGCTCCAGTCACGATGCGCCGCCTCTACATGGCCCCCGGTGAGCGCTACGAAATTATCGTCGACTTCTCGGGCTACCCGCTCGGCACCCAGATTGCCCTGATGAACGACCTGTTCCACATAGATGGCAACAAACCGGAAGACATCCGAGTCCCACAGCCTCAGCTTCTCTTTGTTGTGGACAGGAATGCTCCAGATCCATCTCAGGTACCGCAGCGTCTATCGGTCATTGAACCACCGGATGTCAGCAACGTTATCGTCACGCGCCGAATCGAGTTCGATCGCCGTAATGGCGGCTGGCAAATCAACCGCCGCTTCTGGGATCCAACGCGCCCGCTGTTTACCGCAAAGGCAAACACAACGGAACGATGGCATCTGATTGTGGGCGGTAGTGGCTGGCATCATCCATTCCACGTCCACATCGATAGCGTACGGATTCTCAGCCGCAACCGAAGACCGGCAGCGGTTCCACTGCACGAACGTGGACGTAAGGATGTTGTCAATGTTTCCGGTGGCCAGCAGGCAGAAGTCCTGATGGAGATCCACTCTTATACAGGTCGCTACATGCTGCACTGCCACAATCCAGCACACGAGGACTTGTACATGATGGGGTGGGTTGATGTTCGTCTGTAAGCAAGCTCCTCCAGCACTTAATCCTGAAATTCAGCGTCTCATCCTCCCATCACGGGAGGTTGAGCGCTCGGAGGCCTTCACACAGCTCTTGGATATCCCCCTCGTGACACACAAAGGGCGGACAACCACCAGCAAAGTGATTGATAAGCAGGGGGTGATTCTTCAGCTCTTTTACACCCGCTGTGATGGGACCTGCCCAGACACGACGGAGTTGCTTACCAACACCGCCAAAGTGCTCGGAGAGAAACTTGACCGGGATATCACTATCCTGTCCATCTCACTGGACACCACCCGGGATTCGGTCGCTGACATCCGGCAATATGCGCGTAAGCACAACGTCCCGGATGGCTGGTACGTTGCGGCAGTTTCGCCATCTGATGCAAATGCTCTCCTAAAGCAGCTCCGGCTGCCGGAAGTAAAGCTTGGCGGGGATGGCCGTATCAAGCAC
>Ga0209298_10002099_pt1 | contig 12520 bp, 13 predicted proteins | sample S_140806_EF_Meta_FD_187325 | JGI IMG/M metagenome (GOLD analysis project Ga0209298, IMG submission 187325) | Freshwater microbial communities from Lake Simoncouche, Canada to study carbon cycling - S_140806_EF_MetaG (SPAdes) (version 2) | ecosystem: Environmental > Aquatic > Freshwater > Lake ...
CTTATCGAAGTGGCTGTGTCTACCATGGGTTTGGATGCACTTGCTCCCTTTACACCTCATGAAAAGATTATCGAATATAAACTGCAAAGTGTTAATGGTAAAAATCTTGTAGATAAAATCTTAACAGGATTCATGGATGAACTTTCTTCTGAATCTCCGGCTCCAGGTGGTGGATCTGTTGCAGCTTTGTGCGGAACTCTTGGCGCTGCTTTGGCGGGAATGGTTGCCAATCTTTCTGCCAATAAAAGAGGCTGGGAAAACAGGGTTTCAGAATTTTCAATTGCTGCTGAAAAAGCTGAACAGCTTAAGAAACGGTTGCTCTTTCTGGTTGATGAAGATACCCGTTCTTTCAACAAAGTGATGGAAGCATTCGCCCTTCCTAAAAACTCTGAAGAGGAGAAAAAGATAAGAAAATCAGAAATAGACAAGGCCAATTTTTATGCAGCTTCGGTTCCCTTGCAGGTAATGGAAACCTGTCTAGAAGTGTATGAAGTAACCCAGCAAATGGCTCAGTCAGGAAATCCCAATAGTATTACAGACGCAGGTGTAAGTGCCCTTTGTCTTGAAGCTGGAATAAAGGGCGCTGCATACAATGTTCGTATAAATCTTTCCAGTCTGACTGAGGGAGAAGATAAAAACCTAATGGAACAAAAAGTCAAAGAAATTCTGGAGACCTCATACATTAAAGCTCAAGAAATACAGATATTGGTTGAAGCTAAAATTCAATAATACTTTATTTCTCTTTTCTTTTAATTCTGAAAGTATATCCAAACACAACATTGTACTGAGCGAAGAAAAAGGACTGCTTCGCAAAATCCGATTTGGATTTTGTAGTGCGGATATCCGGCATATTTATATAGCCTCCTTTTAATTCAGTTTGAATAAAGAAGTGCTTAAAAAATTCGGCATTAAGTGCGACCAAAGCATCCATGCCATACCCTGCCAAGTGAAATGCATCATATCTTTCTTTGCCTAATAATGTGGTATTGGTTTTCGGATATAAAATGCCAATTCCTAATCCTGCAATGGTATTAAGCCTTATTTTTTTATTTCCTGTAAGGCAATCTGATCTTCTGAGTTCTATATTCGGATAATTCAATCCATCGGTATGCTCAAACAGTAGAAAATCTGGCGCCACTACAAAATCATTTTCATAATAAGTTCCATCATAGGTAGTTCCGGAGTTTTCAATTTTACCTGAAATTTTAACTGTCTGTCCACTTTGCATTACATACTTCATATGATCCGTTCCAATCGAAAGGGAATAATGATCATTGATGAAATAGCCAATTCTGAAATTGTATTGTGGTATAGTCGCTTTTTCCGGATTGAAATAAATGCCCGCATCAAAAGCCGTTGGCTTGTCTTTTGCCACAACATCATATAGTTTAAAATGATAATCCGATCCTGCAAAACGGATATCCGAATGTGTGTACCAAGCTATATTCCAACCCCAATAAGCAAATATTCTTCCTTTATTATCATTTAATTCAGGACTGTTTGGAAACAACTGCGCATTTCCAGAAAATAAAATACCGGACATCAAGCTTGTCAGTACTAAAATTCTTTTCATTAGGTGCTATTTAACAGAACAAAGTTGATTTTCCAATGACTATTGGTCTTTTAATTAAATAAAATAAAATCCTGCATTATTCTAGCCGATGGATATGCTTAGATTTCCAAAAATCAGAATAGATTTATCAACTTTACTTCCATAATTTTCAATATTTTTGAAGTATGGAATCAGGCAAAAAAAATATTCCTGATATACAAGAAGTAAGTAAATGGGTTGAGGAATTCTCTGAAGGCATGATAACCCATTCATTTTACAAAACCCGCAATAAAGAAATAGCTGAAGATCTTGTACAGGAGACTTTTCTTTCCGCAATAAAAAATCTGGAGCAATTCCGATTCGAAAGCCAACCTAAAACCTGGCTTTATTCGATTTTAAATAACAAAATAAAAGATTATCACCGTAGCACTTTTAATAACAAAAGCAACATTCCTCTTTCAGATTCCTTTTTTGGTGACGACGGCCATTGGGAAGTATCAGAAACCCCATCTAAATGGGATATACAAGAAGATAATCTGTTGGATGACGAGTATTTTATTAAAATTTTTACTTCATGTAAGGAAAAATTGCCTGAAAAATGGTTTTCAGTAATTCATTTAAAATACCAGGAAAACAAGTCTCCAACTGAAATTTGTCAGGAATTGGAAATCAGTTCGTCTAATTACTGGCAGATAATCCATCGGGTCAAACTAAATCTTAGGAAATGTCTGGATATCCATTGGTTTTCGAAGTAAAATAGAATGAAAAAATTGCAGGTTTCATGTGAAAAGGCTACTGTTCTAATCGAACAGCAGTTGTCAGGACTTCCCTCTACAGGCATGAGGCAAATTCGACTTGCCCTTCATTATAAAATTTGTTCTGGTTGTCTGCATTACTATCGTCAAAGCAAGGTAATAGATACTCTTTTGAAAAAAACCTCAAAAGAATCTCAATCGGAGGTTGCGTTTAATAAAGAGAAATTGCTTTTGAGTATCAGAGATTTAATGGATAAAAAATAAAATTTCTGTTTATTCTGTCAGGAACGAGCAGAACATGCGTCAAATTGTTTAAAAGCAGAAACACATGTTCAGAAATTCAATTTTAACGCTCCTTTTGCTATTAGGCTTCACACAAGGCTATGCACAAACTCAAGTAAAGACCAACGCCTTCAATTTGTCGAATGGTTTAGGAATTGAGGGGTATGATCCGGTTGCATATTTTACACAAGGTAAAGCAATTGAAGGCAAAAGGGAATTTACGGTTACTTATAATGGTGCCATTTATTATTGCTCTTCTTCTACAAACAAAGCTTTGTTTCAAAAAAATCCTGAAGCATATATTCCTCAATATGGAGGATGGTGTGCTTATGCTATGGGCAAAACGGGAGAAAAAGTTGAAGTTGACCCTGAAACTTTTAAAATCAAGAACGGGAAATTATATCTTTTTTACAACGCCTTTTTTAACAATACACTTACTTCCTGGAACAAGGACGAACCGAATCTGAGCAAGAACGCTGACATTAACTGGAAAAAATTTCAAAATTAAATAACACTTTCAATGAAAAAGAACCTCCTCCTTTGGACACTCAGAATTGTGCCTGCACTTATTCTGTTTCAAACACTTTACTTTAAATTTTCGGCCAGTCCGGAATCCGTTTTTATTTTCTCTACCCTGGGTATAGAACCGACTGGCAGAATTGGATCCGGCATAGGGGAACTGATAGCAGGCCTATTAATTTTAATCCCAACCCTCACTTTCTTTGGCGCTGCTATAGGATTTGGGACTATGCTAGTCGCAGTTGCTTCTCACCTTTTTGTGTTGGGAATTGAAGTACAAGAGGATGGTGGGCTTTTGTTTTCACTCGCACTCATCGTACTGATATTTTGTGGTATTCTTATGGTTATTTTCAGAAATCAATTGCTTTCTCATCCGCTAATCAAACGATACCTCTTCAAACGTTGACCAAAATAATAATTTAGTGGTTTTTCAACCCTTTTCCCTTTCTTTTCGTAACAGGCAGGTAGACTCTTTTGGATTCTTATTCAATGGTGTTTTAAATCCTAGTCTATTTCAATGATACCACTTTTTATATTGGCAAAAAGAATTCTTTTGGGGATACTAATTTTCAATCTGAGTTGTGGTTCAAGCAAGAATTTGAATAAAAAGACGATTGAATATTTCAGTAAAGCGGGAGTACCAATTCAATTCAAAACTGAAAAGGTTGAAGGACATGCCATTCATTATGCATCCACCGGATCCGAAAAGCTACCAACTTTGGTTTTCATTCATGGTTCACCCGGAAGTTGGGATGCCTACAAGGAGTTTATGAAAGACTCTTTGTTATTAAAAAAATACAGGATGATTAGTTTTGACCGTCCCGGATTTGGAGAGAGTGAGCCTGGGAAAGCAATGCCTTTAACCCAACAAGTAAGATTAATTTCAAAAGTGTATTCAAAACTTTCCAATGGTACAAGCGCCTACTGGGCAGGCCATTCTCTTGGAGGACCTTTTGTGGTTATGATGGCCATGGAACATCCCGAACTGGTTTGCGGAATTGTGATACTTGCCGGATCAATAAGTCCGGAAGAGGAAGCTCCAGAAAAATGGAGACCCTTTTTTACTCATCCTTTATTCAAAACTATTTTACCTAAAACCTTGTCTGCCAGCAATGAAGAGCTGATGTTCTTTAAAAAAGAAGTGTTGGCTTTAGGCAAGTCCTGGGAAAATGTTGTAAGTCCTGCTCTAGTAATTCATGGGACAAAAGATGCTCTGGTACCCTTTGGGAACGCAGCATATGCCATGGAAAGGTTGGTGAATGCCAAAAAGAAACATCTCATTGCAATACCTGGTGCCAATCACTTTATTCCCTGGGTGAATTACACAACCGTCAGGACAGGTATTTTGGAATTTTTTGATTCAGACACCCAAAATTGACGCATTTTGTTCCCTTTGAAGTTAACTTGCAACCGTATTACCAGTTAGTACCCCTAACTCTTGTTCATTTACCCTTGAATCTGAAAGGTTTTATTTTTACTGGAAATAAGCATAAGGCACTGAATCTATTTCTGGCAGGACTTGTCATTAGCTTTTTAGGCGCATTGCCCTTTGGTACTTTAAACCTTACGGCCTTTAAAATCTCGGTTTCAGGAGCGCCGACTGATGCACTTTGGTTTGCCTTCGGAGCTATTTTGGTAGAATTACTGATGGTTAGATTAACCTTGTTGCGTCAATTTAGGATTCGCTTAAACCGGAAATGGATGCTTTTTATATTGCCCTCCACTATTTTATTGCTGAGTTTTCTTGCATGGAATAGCTTTTCAACACAAAGCGATACTTCAATTGGGACAGATTCCTTTTTCAATTTTTCAGAATTAGGATCCGCCTTTTTGCTTGGAATACTTTTAAGTTTTTTCAACCCCTTGCAAATTCCATTCTGGATGGTTTGGAACACGGTTTTGAAGCAGAAAAAACTGCTAAGCAACACACGATTTAAAAACTTTTTGTACTTAGGAGGTATTGGCCTTGGTACATTTATTGTATTTCTTTTATTTATTTTTGCCGGTAGTTTAATCATGGAATACTACGAACCATACAGCAAATGGATAGGATATTTCATGGGATCTTTGTACCTTATTTTTGCAGGTATGCTTCTTGTACGGCTGTATAATTATTGTTTCACTCCAGCACTTCCTCATTGAAATGGTACAGTCAATCAGGCTAACACTCGAACAGTTTACTGAGGTACTTTCTCAACTTCCTGAGGATGTATATACAATGCCTTGTCCTGAGCTTTCTAACGCTACAATTGGGCAACATTCCCGTCATATAATTGAACTTTTCCAATGCCTGATTTCAGGATACGGTTTAGGAACTGTTTGTTATGATAACAGAAAACGCAACAAACAAACCGAAGAAGATTTATCTTTTGCGTTGACTCAAATCCGTGAAATTTATAAGGCAATAGACCTGCCGGATTTAGGGCTTAATGTTCAATATCATTTGAATAATTCAGATATTTTGATTCCTTCCAATTACCGTAGGGAACTGATGTACAACCTCGAACATCTGATTCATCATGAAGCTTTGATCAAGGTAGCCATTACAAGTATGACTGAGGTTGCAATCCCGGAATCATTTGGCGTTGCTCCTTCTACCCTGCAATACAGGAAGGAATGTGCACAGTAAGTTACGTTGTTCATCAGGGGACAGTTTTTATTACCTCAAACAGAGATGAACAAACAGCACGTCCGCTGGCTTTTTCACCCGAACTTGACAAAATAAATAACACACTCGTTGCCTATCCAAAAGATCCGAAGGCAGGTGGAACCTGGTTTTCTGTCAATGAATATGGGGCTATTTCTGTTTTATTGAATGGTGGATTTGAGAAGCATATTCCTGCACCTCCATACCGAAAAAGTCGGGGTCTTGTGTTGCTGGACATTGCTTCCACGCAGTTTCCAGCAGAAACCATTTCAGAATACCTCCTTCATGAAATAGAACCCTTTACCTTGGTTTTGTTCAACCAAAAAAGGCTAACAGAATTCCGTTGGGATGGCAAAAAAAAACACTTTTCGGATTTGGATGAAAACCATCCTCACCTATGGTCTTCTGCCACTTTATATTCACCTGAAGTCAGAAATAAAAAACAAGTTGCCTTTGAAGATTTCTTATCTGGAAATGTTGAAATAACCTCTGAATTATTGCTTGATTTTCATGCAAATGAGGACGATCCGGAAAACGGATTCAGAATAAATCGATCAGAAAAAGTCAAAACATTAAGCACAACCCAGGCATTGTTTAGCGATTCAAAAATTGTGCTTAAACACAAAGATCTGGTAAAAGAAACAACGGATGTTCTGGATATTAAAGTGCGTTTAGCTACAAAAGACCATTCTTGAATAAGCGTTCTCTTTTCCTTCACAAATGTCTACACTGGGAATACTGGCCTATGGAATGGGTGTACTTTCCTTTGTTTCCGGTATGGATATATTTTGCTATAAAGGCACGTTCCCTTTTCTTTTTCAGTGCTGCCAATCCGGGTATAAGAAATGGTGGATTAGCGATGGAGTCAAAACAGGAAATCTATGACCTGATGCCTGCAGGAACCTATCCTAAAACAGTATTTGTTGAAGAGCAAGTCTCGTCAGAAGAAATAATCAAGCTGATTGAAAATGCCGGTATTTCGTATCCTTTGATCGCAAAACCCGACATTGGAATGAAAGCGCTTGGTGTAGAAAAACTACATTCACCTCATGAGATACAAGGGTACCTTGAACGTTTCCCCGGAGATAAACTATTTCAGGAATTTATTGACTTTCCTTTAGAAATTGGTATATTTTATTATCGTTTTCCAGACCAGAAGCAAGGAAAAATATCAGGAATGGTATTTAAGAATTTTCTTACTGTGGAAGGTACTGGAAAGCTTACGCTTGAAGCTTTAATTAAGTTAAATCCAAGAAGTCACTTGCAGTTGGCTGCCTTGAAAAAAAAATTTGGAGAACGTATGCTTGAAATTCTTCCAATTGGAGAAACAGTGGTTCTGATGCCATTTGGTTCACATACGCGTGGAGCAAAATTTCTGGATATCAGTTCGCAGGTAAGTCCAAAACTGGAAGCTGTGATTGATTCCATCGCTGGAAAGACCCGTGGTTTTTATTTCGGTCGACTGGATATCCGGTATGTATCTTTTGACCTACTGGAAGAAGGCAAGGACTTTAGCATCATTGAAATTAATGGCTCAGGCAGTGAACCCACCCATATGTATGATCCACGACATTCCCTTTTTTATGCCTGGAAAGAAATTATCAGGCATTGGAATATCCTGTGTAAAATAAGTATTGCCAATCACAAAAAAGGGGTTCCTTACTTATCCTTATCGAAGGGATTTGCCCTGTTGGAAGATGGCAAAAACTTAGACCACAGTCTTAAAAAAATACATTTTAAGTAAGTCTGGCTCGAACTCGAGCGACCCGTTTCTGCAGTTTCAGGTATTACAATTTAACAAACTTCAGGAATCCTGAATCTTTGTTTCCTTCCCTGATCTTAATAAAGTAAACACCAGATCTTAGTTCTTTCACATCCACAGGCGTTTTTCCTGGTTGTCCATTCAGTTTGCCGGAAATTACAGTTCGTCCAGCAATATCCAGAATTTCAAAACTACCATCCTTTACAGCGCTTTGATTTTTATCTTCGATAAACAAGGTTTGATTTACAGGAGAAGGATAGGCAATAAAATCTGATTGCTTAGCAACCTGCTCCCCTAAACCCGTTACTATGACAGAATCAAAATATGCTTTAAATATGATTGTATCCGCTTGAAGGGTATCAGAAAATAGCGCCAACAATGTATCTGTTAACAGGCTGTTATTGGCCCAATGTGAAAACGTAAAACCAGGATTTGCATTTGCTTCTATGCTAACAGGCACTCCATCAAAATAAACGCCATGCCATGGGTAAGTGTCAGGAGTAATTGTACTGATATGAATGGTTCCTGCACCCGGAGGATCAACTTCAAGGGTTAAATCTACCTGTCTCGGTAAAGTGAAATTTGACTGTATATGATTTCTGACAGTGGGTGTTCTGCAAATTAATTCGGATTGAAACGTAATATGATTGTCATAGAAATAATTAATCCATGCAGGAACATTGAACGGATCTGCCCAACGCGCATATTCATTTTGCATTTCAATGATGGTACGGTTGAACATATCATTTTCAATATAAAGTAATCGACTGGTATCATATGCAGTATTCATCACATCAGCATATCTGTTAATAAAATAATTTTTAAATTTTTCATTTTGAATTCCTCTTACAAACATTCCAGCAAATGGATCGTTGGATGATTGTCCCATCACGTATGCAATTCCATCAAAGGTGCAATCTGTCCAACTATTAGGAAGTAGTGCCAGTTCCTGGTCAATGATGCAGAATCTCCAACTGTAGTCGGTGGCATCAGATCTATAGATTTTAATGTTATTCCAAGGCCAGTCTACATTGCCCATCCAGGTTTCACCAATGATATAATCCACATAATATTTTTGATCAAAATAGGGGTCTGCTTGATCCCAATAATTGGTATCTAAAGGGTTTATCTGAGCATAGGAATTATAAGAATCCCAAAATGAGGTAGTAGAACCTTCAACAGCACGCAAAACGCCTCCGTAAAAGGCACTTACACCCAATATTTCGACAGAACTTCCTGTGGCGTTTTCAAGCGTTTGAAACATTTCTTTGTCAAATTTTTCCCTGAGTTCATATAGCCCAAAATACTGTCCGTTGATATAAACAGAAACTGGTCTCCAACCTGAATAATATGTGTTGGTTTCTCCAGACATCATCTTCACCTGTGAAGCATCTTTATATGGCAATACCAGATATTGATTGCTACCATTTCTAAGATAAATTTTACTGTATTCTGTACGGTTTGGTCTATCGGGAATAATTGCATGATTTACCACACCTTCACCCAAAACACCATCTGCGAAATCCAGACGGAAAGAATGCTGAGGTTGAGAACGGCTGCCACCCAGACCTCCATCCATAATCATTCCCGTTTTCTGAGAAAAAACCAAATTATGATTTGTGGTTGAATCAAAATATTCCACATATGCAGGTCGCATCCAATCCTGGTTATAATTATCAAAAATTCCGGTTGCGCCATAAAGATTTGTATTTTCTGTTATCACAGAAATAATCGGGGTTACATGACTAACATTAAAGAAATAGGTGGAAGTAGTAATGCTACTTGGGAGGTAGCCACTTACATAGGCTCTTGCTTTTAGGACTGTAGACTGAAATATGGTAATTGCTGCTCCGGTATCCAATGTTGATGCCGGAGTTGGGTCGCTACCATCTGTGGTGTAATAAACTTGTGTATTGCCACTATTTGGATTGGTGATATATACTGACTGAAGCGTATTATAAAATCCGGATGGAATAGAAAACACCGGAGGCTGAGCAAAAGTTGTATAGGAAATAGAAGAATCATTGGTTGCACCTGGCGTTGGTGGCCAAAATATGGTAGTAAAAGAGGCTGCGTCTGGGAAGGAACCAACACTGAGATCATAGGATGCGCAATTAACCAAAAGCGAACTCAACAGATTACCATTGGGATTATACAAAAAAACAGTTTCTCCATTACTATCTATTTTAAAGTTGGTATGATGCATATTTCCTGTTAAAGGATAAAAATTCGCTGTCATTGCTGTGTCATAAGTAGTGTTCAAACTCAACTCTATATAATCATACATTACCGAATCGGTATAAGCAACATCAAATGCAAGTGAATCTAAGTTTCCGGCAGTAAGACCAGCGGCAGTAAGTTCTGCAGCGGTATACATAATTTGGTTTCTGGCACCCCAATACCAATTGCCATAGGGAGCAGGATAATCATAAGGTGAATTCTGAATGGTTCCTGTTCCAACTACAAAATCATTTAATTTAATATTCGGACGTTGCATAGCAGTATATCCCGTCGTTGAATAACAGGAGGCGGGGCTTCCATCCTGGAATGCAAAGGTTGTGGAATTAACAGTAGTTGAGGATTGATTGAAAACCGAGTTTGTAATATACCCAGCAGAACTGTAGGAACATACATTTAATAGTAAATTTGAAACACCATCCCAATAATAGGGAGTTGTAAAAGCGTGGGAATTCCAGCCTGTTTGAGGATTGAAATAACCTGTGTTTAGGACAGTTGTAAAAGGAGAAGAAGCTATTCTGTTTTTTCCACTGCAAAAAATTACTAGATGTTCTCCCGCAGCTATATACACGTGGGAAAATACCCATTGGGTAGGATTTGTTGGATCATCCGTTAAAGAATATCCGAACAAATCAACAGTCTGAGAACTGGTATTAATCAGTTCAATCCAATCCGGATACTCCGCATCTTCATCCGAAATAGTTGAGTAATTTTTATTACTTCCTTCATTGATTTCAATTTGCGAATAAAGAAATTTAGAAAAAAGTAAAAAGATTAACAAAAAAATACTTTTTAACGAAACGAAATTTTTGAGGACAAAAAACATACCTGAGATTACTACTTTGAATGGCAATAAAGCCTAAAGTCAAATTTAGAATACAAATATTCAATATCCAACAATATTGATATTAAATATTTCTAAAAAAATCACCCTTTTAAAAGTAAATGTCAATATAATCTGTAACACCTTCGCAACCTTCCATATTTTGGCATCGCCAGTACTTTCGGTTACCCTTAGCAACAAAATTAAAAGTACCTTCTTTTATACAAGGATTGCCAGAATCAATAAAATGTACAGAAGACTCAATTTTTCCAGTGAATTTCAAATTTTCTGATGTAATTTTTTCAATTACTCCCTTAATTTTCAAATAACAAACTTTACATTCACCCTTTGTTTTACTTCCATCCTGAATTCCTTCGACAGTGTATTTATCCTGACCAAGCGACGTAAAAGTAATTCTGCCCCTATCCTCCCAACTAATCCATTGCAAAGTAAGATCATGAATTCCTGCCAATTCATTTTTACCTTCATTACTTTTATTAAAAGAAATTATACTGTCTGATTTGTTGGTAATAACAGTGTCCATTTTTTCCTTTAATACCGAATCCAACTTATTTTCATTAAATTCAGCTTCGGGCGCCTGAGCTGAATTTTTCTCAGACAAATCGCAACCTATATACAATAAAAATAAAATAATTAACGAAATAAAAAAACGAAAATTCATTAAAATGCAATTAGGTTTTGTTTAGGATCAACTATAAATTTTACCTGTTCGTAAACAATATGAAACCAAAAGTTAATTAATCTTCTCTATAATGATTAATCAAAATCTAACTCAGATAAAAAAGATAAAGAATAAAAAAAACATAAAAAGGCTATTTAATAAACAGCCTTTTTATGCGTTTAAAGGCAGGTTTTATCTAACCACCATTAGTTTTTTCACAACTGATCCGGACTCATTCTTACACACTAAGAAGTAAGTTCCTTCAGCGATGGAACCCGGCAATTCAATTGCAGTGTCCTGACCGTTTAAAGTAGGAGTTACAGCAAATACTACTCTACCAGTAACATCTGTAATTTGAACCGAGAAATTGATTCCTGTTGCATTCTTGAAAAACAAGGTATTGCTAACAGGATTCGGATAAATTTCAAGGCTTTGAAGTTGAGACAATGGGTTGATAGAACTGATAACCACATTCACAATCTGGTAAGTAGTATCAAAACAAATGCCATTGGCAGAGGTTGCAATTAGCATTACAGTATAAACTCCCGAAGCAGTGTAGGTATGCGAAGGGTTTTGTTGGGTATCGGTATTGCTGTCCCCAAAATTCCAGAACCAAGCACTAGCACCAGAGGACATATCTGTGAAACTTACTGTTCCTTGATTTACAGTAAAGGAGTAGTTCGCAGTAACCTGATCCACTGTTGCATCTACTGCAGTACGAGAAGATATACAATCAGCTTCTTGGAGGTTCCAGTCATAATAGAAGTAATAATATCCTGGTTGACCTGCATTAGTACCTGTAATTTCTGCAAGATTTGAAATTGTATATGGGAAAGAAGCCGAATTGTTGTTTCTGTAAAGATCTACATTTCCAGTAATTCCTAATTGGTAATCTGTACCAGGACTTAAAGGGAAATCAAGTGTGATAACTTGTGTACCGGTAGGAATATTTATAGTAACAGAGTTAATGACATTACCTGCTGCATCTCTGTGTTCAATTGTTCTGTTACCAGCACCTTGAGCATAAACTTTAACCGTTTTCAAGGTACAAGGCTGCATAACATCAAATATCAGATAGCGTGCATCATTGGTGAAGTTACCACCACCACCAAAAGTATTATCAGCAGGTCCGCCAGTTGCAATTGCGCCAGGAACGTGATCTTCAGCATAGTAAGTTGTAGTTGAACTCAGAACAGGGGTCTGATAAGGGTTTCCAATGTAAAGTGGGTTCTGTGAACTTGCAGAAGGATACCAGTAAAT
>Ga0209298_10002100_pt1 | contig 12518 bp, 6 predicted proteins | sample S_140806_EF_Meta_FD_187325 | JGI IMG/M metagenome (GOLD analysis project Ga0209298, IMG submission 187325) | Freshwater microbial communities from Lake Simoncouche, Canada to study carbon cycling - S_140806_EF_MetaG (SPAdes) (version 2) | ecosystem: Environmental > Aquatic > Freshwater > Lake ...
GATTTTAATTTTTCTCGCTTGTTTAAAGCTATTCAAGTAGTTCTGTTCAGAACTATGTATTAATTAATTCATTTTATTCAATTTAACTAAAAGAAGAAAGTTGTAATTTCGCCGTCGGAAATAAGGGAGGTGACGACTTAACTTATTGATACAAGCAAGAAAAAATTAAAAAAGAATGAATACTCAACGATCAAGGTCATATAATTTCAGAAGTGAAATGAAAACGATGTTTTTGATTTTGTTTTCTCTCGCCTTTACTACTAAGGCTCAATCAAATCTCGCAACAGGTGAATCTGATATCTTTATTTCATATGGTAATACTGTTATTCCTGAGCAAATAGGAATTCACAAGAATGATTCATTTAAATGGCAGGTAACAGACGAAGCAACTACAATTATTGCAGATGAAACACAAGGTTCTTTTTTTTCATATGTTTTCTCAGTTCCGGGAACATTTTATGTTGAGATAATCAGTGTTCATTCAGAACAAAATCACGTGTGTTCAAACCATGGTTTTTCAGGAAGTTGGAAAGTCGAGGTGTCGCCAGTAAAAATTTCATTTGACATTCAATCGATAGCTTTTTCCTCGCCTTTACAAGCAGATAATCTGTCAAGCTCAATAGACATAAGTTTGCCTGTTCACGTTTCGTTTTATGATAATTCAATCTCTCAAATTGACATAGAGCAAATCAGATTAAGCTTTCAAGGCGCCAATTGTGATATAAACTGCAACTACAAGAACCCAGGACAAAAATTAATGGCAGGACAGTCATCGATTCAATTCGTGGCTTCAGGAAAAGCATCAAAGGGAACTTATGTTATGCTCGATTTTATCGATCACAACGGTCTCATAACTACATATTATCACACGAATGAACTGTAATTTTATTAAGCCACAAATGCAGAAGTATACAAAATTTTGGACTCAGGGAGTTCATCTTCTATTATTGGTTAGTTTATTTTCCGTTTCGAGCTTTCAGGTATTCGCTCAGTGTGGTTTTCAGGCTACATGTTCTAATACCAATTACCTGAATTTTGGGATGGCCTCCAATGGAGATGGTGCAACCATAGAATACGATAACTTCACGTCTTCTTTCCACTCAACAGTTGTTCGAACTTCAACTGGTGATTATAAGATTTGGGGAGAGTATGTTGCGGCTGACGGAACTAACAATTTGTTGGCGCCAACGGTAATCAACTCAACCAATTTTCCTGGGTTAACTGGAAACGTATTAAAGGCAAATCTCGGATCTGACTATACACCAACTGTGCAAGGGATTGTTCTAACTACCACAGGTTTGTTTGCTTGGGGAACAGAAGGTGGTGTTATTCATCCTAATTTAACCACTTCTACTGCATTTCAGAAAATTACTGTAGCCGGAAATACACAAGGCTTACCAAGTGGAGTTACCCCATTAGATGTTAAAATGCTTTTTGTAACTGCAAACACAATTGCATTGACAACATGCAGCGGATCTGTGTATATGCTTACTCAAACCGGCGAGAATGCAGGAAGAGGATTAACCGGTGTTTTAAGCGCAGCGGCCTCAATGCAATGGTACCAAGTGACCACAACAGCCGCTGGTAACCCGGCATTGTCTAATGTCGTTGCTGTGCGCGGAAACCTAAACACACTTTTTGCCCTAACTTCTTCAGGTCAATTGTATACTTGGGGAACAGAAACCTATTTAGGAAATAATACAGCACAAAACACCAGAACTAGAGCTGCTCTTATGACAGCTCCTTCAGTGAATCCGATTAAAATGATTGGTGTTACAAGAGATAATGGGAATTCTATTTCAAGTTATTATGTGCTTAACTCCAATGGGAATTTGTATGCGCTTGGAGGAAATACAGAAAGACAATTAGGGGATTGGTCTACAACTGAAAGAAGATCTTGGATACAGCCTCGATATACATCTACTTCCGGCCCGGTTATGAACAATATTCATTGGATTTCTCCAAACGAACATGATAACCGATACGCTGCAATTAATGTGCTCACGTCTGATTCTACCAATTATAACTGGGGAGATTGTAACGGAGAAATGCTAGGAAGAGGTAGCACAACCAATGCGAATCCAGGAATTCCAAATGGCATTTCAGCTTCTGATAAAATTCTTGCAGTAGAAACAGGTGGTCATACCTCTATGCTTGTGAAGAAATGTGAAGATTTTTTTGGTTATGTCGGTCATAGAATACGTGGAAGTATGGGTGATGGTACGACTAACACGACCAATGAGTCTACCTATAGTTTTGCTACAGCAGTAGTTTATATATGTGGTGCCACGAATGTAAATGTCACGATTTCAGGAGTATCAATAACAGGGTCGAGCGGATTGTACTGTAATGGAAGTTCGATTAATGTTGTTGCGGAACCAGCAGGAGGGACTTATTCTGTTGTTGGACCGGCGACTTTGTCCGGAACAATTCTTACTTTCAACGGAACGGGTAATACCACTGTTAATGTCAGCTATACATACACGATCACGGGCTGCCCTATTTCAGCAACTGCGGGAGTTGAGTTTTTAACAGAGGATTGTAACATTCCACCAATTGCAAATGATGATGTTACATCAACCAATGAAGATACTCCGGTTGTCATTAATGTGCCATCCAATGATACGGATAGTAATGGATTAAATCTTTCTAGCGTATCCATAATTACACCTCCGGTAAATGGTACAGTAACGGTCAATTCTACTACGGGTAACATTACCTACACACCAAACCTAAATTATTCGGGTTCTGATTCATTTGTGTATACAATATGCGATAACGGAATTCCGGTCATGTGCGATCAGGCAACTGTAACAATTACAGTTAATCCGAGCAATGATATTCCATCATTTGCCCCCGGCGCTAACCAATCCCTTTGTGAAGGTTCTAGTGCTCAAAGTATCGCGAATTGGGCAACATCAATTTCTAGCGGGCCCTTGAATGAATCAGGACAAGTATTGAGTTTCAGCGTAACGAATAATAACAACATACTTTTTGCTTCGCAACCAGCTATTTCATCGAACGGAACATTAACCTACACCCCAGCAATTGGTCAAAGCGGTATTGCAACAGTTAGTGTGACTTTGCAGGATAATGGAGGAACCAGTAATGGTGGTATAAATTCGTCAGCAACAATTCAATTTACAATAACAGTAAATGCAAATCCAATCGCAGGAATTACTGCTCCAGCAACAACCGTTCTTACATGTGCAACGACATCGATCGCAGTTACTGCAACGGGTGGTGGAACATACTTGTGGAATGACGCATTGGCAACTGCAACTGCTTCATTGAACGTCAGCACTCCAGGAACCTACACGGTAACGGTGACTTCAGCCAACGGTTGTACAGATACTGAGTCGATCACCATTACGCAAAGCACCGCAGTACCAACTGCCGGAATTACTGCACCAGCCACGACCGTTCTTACATGTGCAACCACATCGATCGCTCTTACCGCAACAGGCGGTGGAACCTACTTGTGGAGTGACGCATCAGCGAGCACAACTGCAACATTGAACGTTAGCACTCCTGGAACCTACACAGTAACTGTCACTTCAGCCAACGGTTGTGCAGATACTGAGTCGATCACCATTACGCAAAGCACCGCAGTACCAACTGCCGGAATTACTGCTCCAGCAACAACCGTTCTTACATGTGCAACCACATCGATCGCTCTTACCGCAACAGGCGGTGGAACCTACTTGTGGAGTGACGCATCAGCGAGCACAACTGCAACATTGAACGTTAGCACTCCTGGAACTTACACGGTAACGGTTACTTCAGCCAACGGATGTGCCGACACTGAGTCAATTACCATTACGCAGAATACTGCAGCACCAACTGCAGGAATTACGTCACCTTCAACCACAACACTAACATGTGGAACCACGTCGATTGCACTTACCGCAACAGGTGGTGGAACCTACTTGTGGAATGACGCATCAGCAACGACAACGGCAACATTGAACGTTAGCACTCCAGGAAACTACACAGTAACTGTCACTTCAGCCAACGGATGTGCCGATACTGAGTCAATTACAATTACGCAGAATTGTGTTATCGACGCAATCGATGACTTATATAGCCAAATAAATGGGTACTTAGGAGCTACAACATCATCTGTTCTTGACAACGACCAAGTGGATGGAGCCTTGGTAGTTTCATCTGATGTGAATTTAACTTATGTTTCAGGAGATTCGCAATTAACGTTGAATCCAGATGGGACAATTACAATTGCTCCTGGAACAACAGCAGGGAATTATACTTTAACCTATCAAATTTGTGTTTTGGTTAATCCTTCATTCTGTGATCAAGCCATTGTCACTGTAACAGTGTCAACTGCTGTTATCGATGCTGTTGTTGACACCTACGGACCAATCAACGGATACACGGGCGGCACAACAACTTCAGTTCTGACCAACGATCTATTGAACGGTTCATCGGTTAATGCTTCAGAGATAATATTAACTTCAGTTACTGTTCCATCTGGTCTTACGTTTAATGCTGACGGCACAATCAGTGTATCCGCAGGAACTCCCGCAGGAACTTATTCTGTTACTTATCAGATCTGTGAGAACTTGAATCCAGGCAACTGTGATCAAGCCACTGCGACAATAGAAGTTGTAAATAATGCTCCGGAGGCAAATCAAGATTCAGTCTCTACGAATGAAGATGCGAGTGTGGTCATTTCTGCGGTTAGCAACGACATTGATATTGATGGAAACATAGATCCAACATCAGTTACCATAGTAGACCAACCAAATAATGGAATTGTTTCAATTGATCCTGTAACAGGAGTTTTGACCTACACTCCAAATTCAAATTGGAATGGTTCGGATACGCTGATTTATCAGATTTGTGATTTGGGAACACCTGTGCTTTGCGATACGGCATACGTTTTCATTACAGTGAATCCAATCAATGACGGCCCAGCTGTGAATCAAGACCAAGCGTCAACAGATGAGGATGTATCAGTAGTAATAGATGTCACTATCAATGATACAGATATTGACGGAAGTATTGATCCAACTACAGTCAATGTTGTTGAGGGCCCAATTAATGGCTCTGTAGCTATTGATCCTTTCACTGGAGTGATTACTTATACGCCAAATGCAGGATTTACAGGTGTAGATACGTTCGTGTACATCGCATGCGACAACGGAACTCCATTGCCTGCCCTGTGCGATACAGCAGTGGTTACTATCAATGTAGTACCTTGCCTTTCTAACCCAGCTTTTGACTGTGATGGAGATGGAGTAACAAATGGAAGTGAAATCGCTGACGGCACAAATCCAGAGGATCCTTGCAGCTTGTTAATCGGAAGTCAAACGGTGACTCCTTCAATTGAATGGATAGGCCTAGATTGTGACAATGATGGACTTGATAATGGTGCTGAATTGGACAACAATACAAATGTCTTTAATCCAGACACGGATGGAGATGGAGTTACTGATGGCAGTGAAGTTGGTGATGTTACAGATCCATTGAATCCATGTAGTTTCAATCCAAGTAGTGTAACATTAACTCCTTCCATAGCTTGGTTAAGTTTGGATTGTGATAATGATGGGTTAGACAATGGAGATGAGTTGACGAACAACACAGACGTTTTTAATCCGGATACGGACGGTGACGGTGTCCTTGATGGAACGGAAGTTAACGACCTCACAAATCCTACAGATCCTTGTGATTTGTTAGTTACCAGTATTACTGTCGCTGCAACTGCAGAATGGTTAAGTTTGGATTGTGACAACGACGGATTATCGAACAGCATAGAAATTGGTTTAGGTACCGAAGTCTTTAATCCAGATACCGATGGTGATGGAGTCATTGACGGAACTGAAGTTGCTGATCAAACATTGCCATTAGATCCATGCAGTCTCGAACTTACAAGTATCACACTTACACAATCAGCCCAATGGGGTGAATTAGATTGCGACAATGATGGTGTGTCGAATTCATTGGAAGCCACAAGTGGAATTGATCCGTTTAATCCGGATACAGATGGCGATGGTGTGCTCGATGGAACAGAGTTGTTGGATGAAACTAATCCATTGGATCCATGTAATTACCTGGCAGAAAGTCAAACAGTAACACCTAGTCTTGAATGGAATAACTTGGATTGTGATGGAGATGGTTTAACCAATATCGAAGAGTTGAATGGAAATTCAGACCCTCAGGATCCATGCAGTCCAGTGAATTGCGAATTAACAATTCCACAAGCCATTACACCGAATGGTGATGGGTTCAATGAAGTTTTTGTCATCGATGGAATAGAGAATTATCCAAACAATGAATTGATTATTTTCAATCGTTGGGGTGCTGAAGTTTTCAGAGCAAATGGTTATTCAAACGATTGGAACGGAAAGTCAACAAGCGACTTCAATATTTGGGGTGAGGATTTACCTACTGGAACCTACTACTATTTGTTTGATACAAAACAGGATGGGGTGAAACCAATGACTGGATTTATTTACCTCACGCGTTAACGAATAATAAAAAGTATTCACATGAGAAATATTTTGAAAAGCATTTTCATACTAGCTGCAGTGATTGCATCCACAGCTGGTTATGCACAACAAGACCCTTTATTTACCCAGTCATTTGACAACATGATTTATGTGAATCCTGCTTATGCGGGTAGCAGAGGCATGTTGAATTTTACGGACTTAAGCCGTGTGCAATGGGTCGGTTTCGACGGGAATCCACGTTCAAACGCAATTAGTTTGAATTCTCCGATTTTCAATGAATCGTTAGGTGGAGGATTAAATCTAATTAATGACGCTGTTGGACCTGTAAAACAAACAATGGTATTCGGAGATTTAGCGTATTCAATTAAGTTGAATGCATCTGGTGCGCGATTGGCATTCGGACTGAAAGCCGGATTTAATTTGATAAATATCAATACTTCGGGACTAGTGACAACTGATTTGAATGATCCAGTTTTGATTCAAAATGTTCAGAATAAATTGAATCCAAACTTTGGAACAGGAATTTATTATCACTCTTCGAAATTTTATGCGGGTATAAGTTCGCCTAAAATTCTGAAGCAGAGTTATGACGGTGTCTCAACCACAAACCTTGAAAAGAGACATTACTTCGGTATAATCGGAGGAGTTGCTAGTTTGAATGCTGAGTGGAAGTTAAAACCTGCTGCTCAAGTCAGAATTACGCAAGGGTCGCCACTTAGCTTAGATCTAAGCTTAGCAACCATTTATCGTGATAAGTTATGGTTGGGAGCTTTGTACAGACTAGATGCTGCTTATGGAGTGTTTGTTCAATTCCAATTTTCACCTCAACTTAAAATGGGTGTTGCAACAGATTTCGACGCAAATGAAATGAGGAGCTACAATACGGGTTCTTTTGAGTTCATGATATCCTATGACTTGAACTTTAAAAAAGAAGGTGTTCGGTCACCACGTTATTTTTAAAAATTAGCAATGAAAAAGTTATTACTGTTATTAATAGTCCTCGTTGTAGGATTTAATTCATCAGGTCAATCTCTTAAATTGAAAAGAGCAAATCAAAAGTTCGAGCATTTGGCTTATGCCTCTGCTATTGGATTGTACAATGACATGCTCGGATCTAAGAATGAATCGCCAGTTATGTTGTTCAATCTTGCTATGTGTTACTACAACACCAACAGAATGCAAGAAGCTGTAGCTGTTTTTTCGAAATATTTGAATACCACACCAGGCACAGCTGATGAATTGTTTTACTATGCTCAAGCATTGAAGCAAGTGGGCAAAACGGCTGAGGGAGATGAGCAATTGAAGAAATTGTTTTCTCTTTCAAGTTCTGATTTGCGAGCGAAATCTCTGATCGAAAATCAGAATTATTTAGATGAAATTAAATCCAGAGGTGAGCAATACACTGTTAAGAATTTGAAAGTAAATTCTGAAGGTTCTGATTTTGGAGGCTATCCATATTTCGATGAAGTATTGTTTTTATCAACGAGATACGAATCACTTTCCGTTAAGCGTGAATGGACTTGGGACGGAACTCGCTTTTTGGATGTATTTACAGCAAATGAGAATAACGGTGAGTTAACAGAAACAGGAATGTTAAGGCCCATTTGTTCGAAGTACCACGAAGGACCGTTGTGTTTTGATGGTGGCACGGGATTGTATTTTACCCGAAACAACGCCGGTAAAACAAAATTTGATCAAAACGGAATTCGTAATCTTTCATTGTTTTTTGGATCTGTAGATAAATCAGGCGGTATCTCTGAAACACTAATGCCTTTTTGTTCTTCTGAATATTCAGTTGGTCATCCAGCACTCTCTCCAGATAAAAAGACGCTGTACTTCGCTTCTGATATGCCCGGTTCTAAAGGTGTAGATATCTACGAAGTTTCAGTTCTAGGTTATGGAAAATGGGGGACTCCGAAAAAGGTTGAAGGAAATATAAATACAGATGGCGACGAAATGTTCCCTTTTGTGTCTTCAGACGGAACGTTATTCTTTTCCTCAAATGGACATGTGGGTGTGGGTGGTCTAGATGTTTTTCGTCGAAATTCAAATGGTGAAATTCAAAATTTGGGACAACCGCTAAATAGCATGAATGATGATTTTGCTTTTATTCTGAAAAGCGACAAAAGAAGCGGTTATGTTTCCTCAAACAGAGCCGGTGGAAAAGGAGACGATGACATCTATTCTTTCAACTACACAGGACCTCTAGAGATCACAATTGCAGGTGTTATCACAGATGAAAAGACCGGAGCAAAACTTGCAAATGCCTATGTTGTAATTAAAGATGAAAAAGGTAAGCAGATCACTTCAGTTAAGACTGATAATGAAGGAAATTACAGTCTTTCGGCATTAGCTGGCAAAGCGTACACGATTGAAGTGAAAATGGAAGGCTTCACGAATCAATCTGCTGAAGTCGTAACTAAAGATGAGAATCTTACACAAGATTTTAAGCTGATTAAAGGAGGTGTCGAGTTTGTTTATGAAGTGAAAGACAAATTAGAGAAAACGCAGGTAGAGGGTGTTAAAATTCAAGTGAAGGACAATAGATTCAATAGTGCATTTGATCTAGTCACTTCTGAGTCTGGAAATATTTCACGTAATGAGCCAACTTATAAAATTGGCGATGCTGTTGACTTGCAAATTACGTTGTCTAAAGATGGATATTTAGATAAGACGGTTCAACTGAAAACTACCGTGAAGTCGAACATTGTAATCGTTTCAGAGTTATTAGATCTTTCTATTAGCAAGCTTGTTGTTGGTGGAGACCTGAATGACCTCATTGAAATTAATCCGATTTATTTTGATTACGGAAAATTTGTAATTAGAAAGGATGCAGCAATTGAATTGGATAAGATCGTTTCAATCATGAATAAATACCCAACCATGAAAATTGAGTTGGGTTCGCACACAGATTGTAGATCGAGTATGACTTCTAACCAAAAGTTATCTGACAAGAGGGCTAAGGCTTCTGCTGATTACATTAAGTCGAAGATTACTGAACCAAGTCGAATTAGCGGAGTGGGGTACGGAGAATCTAAATTGAAAGTGAATTGTCCGTGTGAAGGAAATGTAAAATCCGATTGCCCAGAAGAAGAACATCAGAAAAACAGAAGAACCGAGTTTATTATTATTTCTGTGAAATAGAACTATAAGCTTGAATAGATTCAAGAATTAATTCTTTTTTTCTTTCGATACTTCCATTTAAAATTACATGCCGAGTTTGATTTTCAATCAACTCGGTTTTGTATTTTAAAAGCAAACTATTCCGGTAGACTTGATTCGCAGCGCTTCGCAGCGCATCTTCTTCCCACTCAACATCAGGTGCGCACAAAAAGTGAATGTCCATTTTGTAGGAAGGAAGAATTTCTAGTTCAGGTAAATTCAATTTAAAAACCTCATCATTCCAAATTCGAAGAACGAAAATATCGGTGTCGAAAATTTCATGAACGTATGATTTTCTCTGAGTGAAAAGAGCACACTGCTCTTTTACAATCTCTTTAAAGTCCTCTTCGCTTGCTCGGAAAATTTTCTTTTCTTCTAAATATTCACGCGCATATTCTAAGACACAAACAGAATTCGAAAGCTCTGATGATAGCCATTTGGAAAAGGTTGTTTTGCCACTCGATTCTGGACCCGTGAAAGCAATGCGCATTGAATACTTTGTTGTTACTTTGCAAAGATGTCAAATACTGAGCGACTCTCGTCGAAAATAAAACAACGCGACTTCAAATTGAATGCGCTACTTGAATTAACTGAAGCTATCAATGCGAATAGTTCAGAGGAAGATTTGATTTTCCAATTTCAAAATATTGTACAAACGCATTTGGGAATTGAGAAATTGGCGCTCTTTGTTAAGCGTGAAGATTGGCAATGTTTGCTTCAGTACGGCGACATGAATGTTTCAGAATTTGTGATTCCCGCCGATGACTTTTTTCATACAAATAAAGGTGTTGCGCTTTCGGAAGATGCTTCGCATGAATCTTACGATGTCGTAGTTCCTGTATTGCACAACAATCAACCACTAGCTATTGCGCTTGCAGGAGATAACGCTGAGGATGCGCGCGGAATGAGTCCTACGGTGAAGCACATGCGCTTCCTTCAAACTTTAACATCGGTGCTTAGTGTTGCTCTCGAGAATAAACGATTGCTTACCAATTTGGTTCAACAAGAAAGATTAAAAAAAGAGTTGGAACTAGCCGCAGAAATGCAGCAGTTACTTTTGCCCAATCATTTTCCAGATACTTCTGTATGGAATGTTCAAGGGATATACAGAGCCCATCAGCAAGTTGGAGGTGATTACTATGACGTGTTTCAAATCAACGAGCACGAATGGGTCTTTTGCTTAGGAGATGTTTCAGGCAAAGGAATGCCCGCAGCTTTTTTAATGTCGAATTTTCAAGCTTACGTTCGAAACGCTTTCGAAGATAATCGTCCCGATTTGACTAACCTGGCTAATAAGCTGAACAAACGCGTTTGGGACGCTGCTCAGGGCGAGAAGTTTATCACCTTTTTCTTAGCTGTCTATAATTCGAAAGGCAAAGAGTTGGAATACGTGAACTGCGGACACAACGCTCCTGTATTCAAAACAGGAAATGAATTCAAACATTTCGGAGCAACAGCTATTGGTTTGGGAATGCTTCCTGAATTGCCGAAGGTGAATTCAGTTAAGATTGAAATTCATTCGGGAGATTTGCTCCTAGGCTATACAGATGGACTTGTTGAAGTGAACAATGCTGAAGGTGATTACTTCGAAATTGAAGGCATTGAAAAAAACATGAAAGGCTCACACGCCAAGGATGTTTGTATATCAGTTGAGAATGCCGCAAACAATTTTCGCGGAGAGTGCCTGTTCAGCGACGATGTTGCAATTTTGGCTATTTGTTGGAAATAGCCTGTTCTTGTTTCTTCAGATGAAACAAATCCATTGCAACTAAAATTCCTATGAATCCCCAAAACGGCACCGATGCCTTGTCCGTGTCTAAATAATTGTTCAAGGTGCCGTGCACGAAATAGGTAATTAATCCTAAGAACGCACTGGCTATAATTGCTCGGTGTTCTTTTTCTACCGCAGCATAAAACAATTTAAACCCGAGCACAAGTGTATACACAAAAATTGAAATAAATAGCAGCAAGCCCAATACCCCTTCTTCCGCAAGAGGACCCAAGTATTCGCTGTGTGCGTTACCGCCATCGCCGTTGTTCGTGCTTATAATGGTGCGATCTTTCGCTTGTTGAAACGGAGCGTAAACGAATTGATAAGTTCCAGGTCCCCATCCAACAATGGGCCTTCTGTGAAACATTTCCATGGCGCAATGCCATCGGTTCAATCGTTCTAGATTCGAGGCATCAGAGGATACGTTCGATATAGAGGAAACGTGTTCATCTAATTTGTCGCTACTCTCTTGTTTGTTCTGCCCCAGTTGCTGTTGAATCGTGTTCCAAGAAAAATAAAATACACTTCCTGAAATAAGTGCCCCGTAGAATACATATTTCAATGGAATGCGAAGCATCATGATTAGTAGTACTCCAAATGCAACCACAACAGAAACCCAAGCCGCACGTGTGAAAGACAGCACAAGTCCAATGGACACAATGAGCAGGGCAGCGTACATTAAGAAGGTCACCAAGGGACTTTTCTTTTTCAAAAAAAGTAAGCCAATGGAAACTGGAAAAAACATAGCCAAAACAGCGCCGTAGCTCGTGTGATCTTTGAATAAAGGCTCCATAACCCAATGCGCACTTTCTTTGTCGAAATTGAATTGAGCGTGTCGTGTTACGGTATAAATTATTACAATGCAGAGTGGCGCTAAATAACTCGCGAAGAATTTTTTTATGTTGGAAAGGTCTTGGAAAAGATGAGCGCCAAGTAAATAAAATCCCGAGATAAACCAAAGTCGTGTAGCAATGAATTTAAATGAGACAAGCGGATACTCGCTTGTTACAGCGGTGAAAACCATCCACAACAAATACAAGCCAATAATGTAGGTGAAAGGATGTTTGAATATTCTTCGGTCTACGCTTTTTCCGGAAATGATCTTGAAAATCATC
>Ga0209298_10002104_pt1 | contig 12509 bp, 9 predicted proteins | sample S_140806_EF_Meta_FD_187325 | JGI IMG/M metagenome (GOLD analysis project Ga0209298, IMG submission 187325) | Freshwater microbial communities from Lake Simoncouche, Canada to study carbon cycling - S_140806_EF_MetaG (SPAdes) (version 2) | ecosystem: Environmental > Aquatic > Freshwater > Lake ...
AAAAAAGCAAGTTGCCATTTTTATTCAATTCAACTAGTTTAATGGCGGGTAATACAGCTAGTTCTTTACCTTCTGCTGTTTTATAAATTACCTCATTGCTTAATAAATTAATTTTTACAAGGACATTTTCATAGCGTTGTCCAGTTGCCAATACAATATTTGCTGGTAAAAATTCAGCATCAAAAAAAGGAGATCCATAATTTTCCATATCCACACCCATATTGACCATTTTACCGTTGCCATCTGTTACCATTAACACAGATTGACCTATGTCTTTCAAACTAAAATTATTTAAAGTTTGAGCTTGGGTTAAATGGCTGATAATTAAGAGACTACAAAAAAATAAGGCCTTTAGTATATGTTTCATATTAGGGAGATTTGTAGTTTAAAAGTAAGATTAATTCATCTAAGGGCACCTTACTTTACCTATTTTATGACTAATGCATTATAAATCAACTATTTAGCCCATAATTAAGAAAAGTCATCTAGAATAGATAGCATATCATGATATTAAATCTTTAAATAATGGGTATTCAATTGGATTATGTACTAACATTTGTTACGCCTCATTTTTATTTTTTTTGTTGGTTTTTAGTTATGATATTGTTAATTCTTCATTATATTCGTTTGCTAAATGAAGGATTTTTACCGCTTATCACAATAGGCTTTTAAACATCCTTCTTTTTACAGAAAAATTTTAATTACAAAACAAAACAACATGACTAAAAAAATCATTGTAAGTGTTTGTGCTTTCTTAATGACCATCATGGTCGGTTTCGCACAAACAGTTACTATAACCGGAAAGGTTATTGATGAAAAGAATGATCCTGTTGCCGGAGCTAGTGTGCTTGAAAAAAGCACTTCTAAAGGGGTGAGTGCCGGCAATGATGGTACATTTACTATTTCAGTAAAAAAAGGCGCTACTTTAATGGTTTCAGCTTTAGGCTTTGAAAGCAAGCAAGTATCTGCTAGCAACACTAACTTAACAATCGTTTTGACTTCTGATGTGAAGGCTTTGAGCGAGGTTGTAGTTACAGGTGTTGGTGCAGCTACAAGTAAAAAGAAGTTAGCGGTTGCAGTTGAATCTGTAAACCTATCTAGCCAGGTTAAAGTACCTACAGGTGATGTTGGTCAACAATTAGTTGGTCAAATCGCTGGTGCGCAAATTAGCAGTACCAACGGTAACCCTGGTCGTCCTTTACAAATCTTATTAAGAGGTATTAACTCTGTACAAGGTGGAACTTCACCAATGATCTTGATCGATGGTATTGAAGCACGTGGTACAAGTTTAAACTCTATTGACGTAAACATCATCGAAAGAGTAGAGGTAGTACAAGGTGCTGCTGCTGCATCTTTATATGGTGCGCAAGGTGCGAATGGTGTAATCCAATTATTTACTAAGAAAGGTAAAGCTGGTAAAGTAAACATTGAATTTAGTTCTAGTGCAACAACCAATGAATTATTAAATATTGGTGGTTTAGCTAAAGCTAAAAACCATGCATTCGTTACTGATGCAAACGGTAATGTATTGACTGGTTCTGGTGCTATAATGACTTTAGATCCTTCTACTTTAGTTTACAATGGTGACGTTCAGTATAACTCTTTAGGTTTAACGAGTTACCAAAACAAGCCTTATGATAAAAACTTAAAGTACATCGACCACTACAAGATGTTCTTACAACCAAGTAACGCATTGAACAATTCATTGACAATGTCTGGTGCAAAAGATAAGTTTGATTTCTTATTCTCTGTGTCTAACAACCAACAGAATTCAAACTTCATCAATAATGGTGCGTTTGCTCGTTCTAACTTAACTTCAAAATTAGGTTTTGAATTAGCGAAAGGTTTGAAATTTACAAGTACAACGCAGTTAGTATACACTAAAAATACTTTGAATGACCAAACTGGTCGTGGTATCGTATTTGCGATCAACAACGCGCGTCCATTCTTACCGTTTGATCAAAAGAACGAAGATGGAAGATATGCAACCTTCTTTGGTGCTGCTGGTGGTGTGAACCACTCAAATCCATTTGCTACCAATCAAGATACAAGAACTTTGATTGCTACAGTAGATGTGATCCAAAGCTTTAACTTAAACTATAAATTGCCTAAGTTTTTGGAATTCGATGCTAAATATGCATTGAACTATTCAAATCGTAACACAACTTATACTTATGATGAGCAGTGGGGCAACAAAAATAGAGTGTTACAAAATCGTTATGAATATAACTATTCTCCAGCACCTACAGCCTTCACGACTGGTGAGATCGACAATATCGTAAACAGAACAACTTTCCAAAACTTTATTGGAACAGTGAACTTCCGTACCGATTTTGAAAAAGATTTCAATATCAATATTCCTTTAAAAACTTTCACAACTGCTGCATTTGATTACCGTCGTAATCAATATAAATCATTCTATGCTGCAGGTTTTGATGGTCCTGGTTATGCACCATGGAATATGTCTCAAGCAGCTACTTACAGAATAGTATCTGATTATATTGAGCCATTTGTGACTTATGGTATCTTAGCGAATCAAAGATTTGAGTACTCTAACTTTACAGGATTCTCTGTAGGTGTTAGATCTGACTACTCTTCTGCGTTCGGTTCTGGTGCAACAGCTCAAACATTCCCTAGAGGTGATTTCTTCTTCACATTATCTAACTTAAAGTTCTGGCAAGATTCAAAAATCTCTAATGTGATTTCTGAAATCAAATTAAGAGCAGGTTATGGTGAGGCAGGTATCCAACCAGGCGCATTCCAACGTTTTACAGTATTGGGTGCTGCTAACTTAGGCGGATCAAGCGTATTTACTTTCCCTACAACCAATCCAAATCCAAATTTATCTGTAGAGTTATCTAAAGAAACTGAATACGGTACAGATATCACTTTGACTTTAGGAAAAGGAAAGTGGTTAAAAACAGCGAACGTTTCTGCAACATTATGGAACAGAGAAACAGCAAATGCAATCTATAGTACAGACGCTGCGCCTTCTACAGGTGTGGGTGGTAAATTGGATAATGCATTTGGTTTAAAATCTAACGGTTTACAAGCTTCTTTAAACTTGAATGTATTTTCTGGAAAAGATTTGACTTGGGATTTCATCACCAATTATTCTAAACAAAATTCTGAGATCTCTTATGTGAAAGGACCTCCAGTTATTTTATTATCTGCTGCAGGTAGTGTAGGTATCACATTACAACAAGGCTATAAAATTGGACAATTCTTTGGATTTAAGTTAATGAAGTCTTTGACAGAATTAAATCCTGCAACTGGCTTACCAGTGATCCCAGAAGCTTCAAGATCTCAATATGAAGTAGCTAGCAATGGTTGGGTTGTGAACAAAGCAACTAAGCAAACGGTAGCGGTTCCTGGTCAATCTAGCTTAGGTGATCCTAACCCTAAATTCAACATGAGTTTCATTAATAATTTACAGTACAAAGGAATCGTTACATTCAATATGCAATGGGATTGGGTTGCAGGCGCACACTTGTACAACCAAACTAAGCAATGGATGTACCGTGATGGTATCCACGCTGATTATGACATTCCTGTTACTATCAATGGTGAGACCCAAGCTTACACTGCTTTCTACAGATCTGTATATGCTGGTGGTGCTGCAAATGGTACTAAGAACTATTTCTACGAAGACGCTTCTTTCTGGCGCTTAAGAAATCTTTCTGTAGGAGTTGATATTGCAAAATTGACTAAAATCAAATTTGCAAATCGCTTACAATTAGTATTCTCAGGTCGTAACTTGTTAACTTTCACTCCATACTCTGGTATGGATCCTGAGGTAAACTATTCTACGAACTCAGCATTTGATCGCGGTCTTGACCACAATACTATTCCTAACACAAAATCTTACACTGTAGGCTTGAACGTAGGATTTTAAACCTTAACTATTAAATTTTTAGCAATGAAGAATAATAAAATTTTGGTTGGAATATTAGGGGTTACTTTAAGCTTAACAGCTTGTAAGAAAGATCTTGATATTACCAACGTTAACTCACCTACTCCAAGTAGTGCACAAAATGAAAATGGTGTAACTGCTTTGGCGCAGGGTACCATTTACTTAAATGGTTTTTACAACTTGAAATACTCTGATGGTGTATACGGCCGTTTTTGGGCTGGTGCCATGGGTTTTCAGGAAATCATGGGTGACGTGGTTGGTGCGGAAGCAGCGAACGCGTTCATGAACCAAATTGGTTGCCCTAATAAGGTGACTTTGGATAACGGTACAGTTGTAACGAATCCAGGTAATCCTAAAACACAGTACGAATTAGTACGTTATGCAAACCAAAACGCACAAGGTGGTAGCAATACGACTTTTTACGAGTGGGCTTATATGTATAACATGATCGCAGCCTCAAATAAAGTTTTGGAGTTGGCGGATAAAACTACATTCACTGGAGCTGGTGCTGCTACTAAAAAAGCAACTATTCAGGCTTGGGCATATTGGTGGAAAGGTTTTGCGTATAGCAGAATCGGTTCTACTTACTATGCAGGTATCATCCAGAACCAACCTACGGATGCAGTTTTAACAAATGGCAAGTATGTGACTAAAGAAGCAATTATTGCAGAAGCGTCATCTAACTTTGATAAAGCGGTAACTGCATTAGGCGGCGCAACATCTACTGCCGATTACACAGCTACATTAGGAAAATTAATTCCAGCTAACTTACAAAAAGGTAAAGGTGGTATTTTAACGATCGATATGTGGAAGCGCAGTATCAATACCATGAAGGCACGTAATATCTTGGTAAACACAACTAGAGCAAGCATGACTGCTTCTCAATGGAGTACTATTTTGACTTTAGCAAATGATGGTGTTAAGTCAACAGATTTAATCTTCACAGCACGTACAGATGCAAACGGAAGTTTCATCGAAAATACTGTAGCAGATAAAACTGGCCAAGCTGCAACAACTGGATCAACAAATACTTACAAATTAAGTGAGCGTTGGGTGCAAGATTTCGTTGCTGGTGATAAGCGTAAAGACAATAACGTGATTACTTTGGCTTCTATTGGTTTATTCAATACTGACCGTGGTAATTCATTCAATACACGTTATAGCTTAAAATATGCTGGCGCTGGTTTAGCAGGTGTAGTTACTTATGCGAACAACACGATTGGTGCAAATGAAATCACCATTGCAAGTACTTTCGAAGAGAATGAATTAATGAAAGCAGAAGCTTTGATTATGACAGGAAAGATTGACTTGGGTACTGCTGCTATCGATGCAGTAAGAACTTACCAAGGTGCTGGTTTAACTGCATTAGCTGCAGGTTTATCACAAGCTGATGCGTATGAGCAGTTAAGAAGAGAGCGTAGAATTGCATTGGCATTCAGAGGCTTATCTTTCTATGATGCGCGTCGTTGGGATATCATTGCTCCAGACAAGTCTCGTACTGGTGCTGTGGTAATTTCATCTACTGGTGTAGTAAGCACAAATGCAACAATTGTCTATGGTTTCTTAGACTATTGGGATGTTCCAGATAATGAGTTAGCTTATAATCCAGCTGAAGCAGGTTCTGCTCCAACTAAGAATCCTAAGCAATAATTTTATTTAGGTAATATTTTGAAACAAGACCCCTCGGGGTCTTGTTTTTTTATGTCCCTATTGTACCTTTAAGGTATAAACCTAATGCCATGAAAAAATCATTATTATATTTTTTTATCCTTTTATTAAGCTTCCAAATTAGTTTTGCTCAAAGTAACAATATCTCAACGACTGGTAAATGGGGACAACAAATTTTCCTAAGTGATGTGAATGGGCAAGCTTTCGTTAACAAATACGAAGGCATAACAGGATCTGTATATGATCAAACAGAATATCATTTAGCAAGAATTACTTTAAAAGATGGCAGGGTGTACAATGATGTGAAAACAAGAATCAACCTATTAGAACAGGAAGTTAATTTTATCGCATCCAACGGGCAAGAGGGTTTCCTTGGAAAAGGAATGGCTTCAGAAATTGCTTATATAGATGGTAAAGAAGCTACACAAAATGTAAAAATATTTCAATGTGGCTTTCCGCCTATTGACAATCAAAATAGGATCTCTTTTTATCAAATATTGTTCAATGGAAAAACTAGTTTACTAAAGTCTGTTTATAAAACGATACAAGAACGTAATAATGACCTATCTGGTGAACGCTTTAAAGAGTTTGCTATCTATGAAAACGTCTACCTATTGAAAGAAGGCACAATGACTCGAATCAAAAAAGATAAAGCTAGTTTACTCGCATTGTTTCAAGATAAAAAAGAGGCGATTTCAAAATACATGGAAGATCAAAAATTAAACTTTAAGAACGAAGCACATTTAATAGCTTTAGTACAATACTATAATACCTTATAAATGGATTTTGTTGACCAATTAAATCAATGGGGGCGCGAAAAAAAGCCCTTTATATTTCTTATTGATTTTGAACAAAAAAAGCCTTTGGCTTGGCTAGTTGATGATTGCCCAGATTGGTTTCAGTTTAAATTTATAAAATCAAGTTCGGTAAAAAAGGAGCTACAAAATGCTATAGCAATAGACCAAGAATTATCAGCAGTTGATGATAAGAATGCAAATCGTGTTGAGCGTAGTTTTATAAATAAAGCACAACAGTCTAATGGGCTTCTAATAAAGCATCCCATTCCACTTTCCGACTACCAGCATAAGTTCAATCAAGTCATGGATACATTACATAAAGGGGATAGTTTTTTGATGAACTTGACCATTCCCACGTCGGTCCAAAATACATCAGATTTTCAAACTTATTTTGATCACGCGAAATCTAAATATGTGGTTTGGTTAAAAAACGAGTTTATTGCTTTCTCGCCTGAAACTTTCATACAAATTGAAAATGGAACTATTTCGACTTTCCCTATGAAAGGCACCATTGATGCAAGTTTACCGAATGCAAAAGAGTTACTACTCAATGACCCCAAAGAATTGGCCGAGCATGCCACCATAGTAGATTTATTAAGGAATGATTTAAGCAGGGTCGCCTCCAAAGTGCGGGTAACCAATTTTAGGTACTACGAAGAGATACCAACCCAAAACGGATTGATAGGTCAAGTGAGTTCAGCGATAGAAGGTGAATTGCCATTAGATTATACAGCTAGGATTGGAAGTATTTTATACGACTTATTGCCAGCAGGATCGGTATCCGGGGCACCTAAAAAGAAAACAGCCGAATTGATTGCTTCAATAGAAGGAGCAGATCGTGGCTATTATACGGGCATTGCAGGTTATTTTGATGGCGCGAACCTAGATAGTTGTGTGTTGATTCGTTATTTAGGGGCAGACCAAGTATACCATAGCGGGGGCGGCATTACTTTTCAAAGTGATATGGCATCTGAATATCAGGAAATGATAAACAAAGTATATGTCCCAGTTTTTTGAGAGCATCCGTATAAATGATGGAATTGCTGAAAACTTAAACTTTCATCAGGCTAGGGTCCATAAAACCTTAAGAGCTTTTGATGCATCTCATAACAGCATTGAATTAACGACGATTGTGCAGGAATTAGTTTTACCTACTATTGGATTGTTTAAACTTAGAATTTCCTATGATCTTAATGGCAACTATGAAGCCAAATGCAATCCTTATCAATACAAACAAATCAATCATTTCGCTTTAATGGATATGAAGGGACAATCTTACGATTATAAATATGCAAACAGAGATTGGATCAATGAAGCCTTAGCGCAATCAGGTAAAGACGAGATCATGATGCATAAAGATGGACTCATTAAGGACTGTTCTTATACCAATATTGTTTTTTTTGATGGTGCTAATTGGTACACGCCCGAGTCGCCATTATTAGAAGGTACGCAGCGCGCAAAATTAATTCAGGAGGGTATTATCATTACTAAAGCATTGCATGTAGATGACCTCCCTAATTTTCAAAAATTTAAATGCATCAATGCGATGATTCACTGGGAAGATGCAATTAATTATCCAACTCATTTAATTAAGCATTAATTTCATGTAAATCTAGTTTACATGATGATTGCCTTAGTGTTCATTTTTTTTATTGGGTATCTTTTAATTACTTTAGAACATGCTATCCATATTAACAAAGCAGCAATTGCTTTAATTACTACTGTTATTTGTTGGACCATTTTAGTTTTAAATCCTGCGTTGAAAGATGCATCGTTGGCGTCACTTGGACATCACCTAAGTAGTATCGCTGAAATTGTTTTTTTCCTTTTAGGTGCCATGACCATTGTTGAGCTGATTGATGCACATGATGGGTTTCAGAATATCACAGAAAAAATCAAAACAACCAATAAATCAAAATTTATTTGGACTATTTCTCTTGTAACATTTTTTCTTTCGGCAGTCCTTGATAATCTTACAAGTACCATAGTGATGATGTCTATAATCAATAAACTAGTAAAAGATAAGACGGTAAAATGGTATTTGCTAGGCTTGGTGATCATTTCCTCAAATGCAGGCGGGGCATGGAGTCCCATAGGAGATGTGACTACAACCATGTTATGGATTGGGCATCAAATAACGCCATTGAATATCATCAAAGAAACATTTTTAGCCAGCTTAACTTGCATGATTGTACCAACTTTAATCATTAATTACAGAATCAAAGGAAGTATCCTATTTGAAGAAAAAGTCCCAATGAATCAAAATGTAATTTCTAATGCTTTTGATAGAAATTTAGTTTTCTTTATTGGTGTATCCTGCTTGTTATTCGTTCCATTTTTTAAAGCCATCACGGAACTTCCCCCCTATATGGGCATGTTATTTAGCTTAGGCATCATGTGGGTGCTAACAGAGCTCATGCATCATAATAAAGTGTCAGATGAAAAAGGTAATTTATCAGTAAGTCATGCACTCAGAAAAATTGACACCCCAAGTATTTTGTTCTTTTTTGGCATTTTAATGAGTATTGCTGCTTTAGAACAAGTTGGCTTGCTTACAAGTCTTGCAGCTTATTTTGATCATCAATTTAGTGATATCAAAATCATCGCCATTGTAATCGGTCTTCTATCCTCTGTAGTGGACAATGTGCCCATGGTGGCCGCTTTACAAAGTATGTACAGTTTGGACATGTATCCTACAGACCATTATTTCTGGGAATTTTTGGCCTATACTGCTGGAACTGGGGGATCGGTTTTAATCATTGGATCAGCTGCAGGAGTCGCTGTTATGGGTATCGAAAAAATCAACTTCTTCTGGTACCTAAAAAATATTAGCTGGGTTGCTTTAATAGGATTTATCACCGGCGCCTTGGTTTTTATTCTAGAAAATGCTTAATTTTGATGTTGAAACATTGAATAATTATTTATATGCAAACAGTATTACATTCCGCAGATTCAAGAGGAGACGCAAACCATGGTTGGTTACATAGTAAACACAGTTTTAGTTTTGCCAATTATTACAATCCAGAAAAAATACACTTTGGCGTATTGCGTGTATTGAATGATGACTTTGTAGCTGCTGGCATGGGCTTTGGATTGCACCCGCATGATAATATGGAAATCATTTCTATTCCATTGGAAGGAGATTTAGCGCATCAAGATAGCATGGGCAATCAAACTGTTATTAAACACGGCGATATCCAAGTGATGAGTGCCGGTACTGGTGTTAAACATAGTGAGATGAACCATAATAAGGACAAGCCAGTTAAATTTTTACAAATTTGGGTGATGCCTAATAAAAAGAATGTAACACCTCGTTATGATCAAATCACTTTAGATCCTGCAAGCCGAATCAATACTTTACAACAAATCCTTTCTCCAAATCCAGACGATGCTGGTGTGTGGATTCATCAAGATGCTTGGTTTCATATTGGTAAATTTGATCTTGACTTTACCACAAATTATTCTGTAAAAAAAGCGGGTAATGGTCTTTACGCTTTTGTATTATATGGCAGTTTTGAACTTGCAGGGCAAACATTAGCAGAAAGAGATGCATTAGGCATCACTGAAATAGACGCTATCGATGATTCAATTGAGGTTAAAGCATTAACCGATCATGCAGAAATATTACTAATGGAAATACCAATGCAATTAGTAATATCTATGCAATAGGCTAATTGCCCATTCTGTTTTATAAATTGAATTGAACTAATAAAGAATAAGTACGTCCCATTGCATAAATACCTGAACCATGGGTTTTGTACTTTTCGTTGAGTAGGTTGATGCCTCCTAATTGAATGAATATATTTTTAAATTGTTGATTGATACTGATATTAAACACATTCCAATTAGGTGTTCCATTTTTACCAATACGATTATCATCTTTATCTCCTTGCGCCAGACGATCTTGCTTTCCAGCAAATACATGTTGTATTAGTATTTGGGTATTATTTTTTTTCCAAGCCAATTCTTGTTGACCAAACAAAGGAGGAATGCGTCTCATTGGTTCATTCTTGGTTTCATTTTGACCATAGGTATAGGTTAAATTGCTAGACCATTTAAATTGTTGGTTTAGTTGCAACGCTAAATTAGTTTCAAACCCTTTGATATAGGAAGCGTCTGAATTTTGTTTAGAGTATACTTGATAGCCATTGATGATACTGCCAGTTACTATTTGTCTTGTTATGATGTCTTTTAAATTTAAATAAAAACCACTCAAATCAAATTGTACCAGTTTTGTATTTAATTTATATCCCAATTCATAATGTAAGGATTTCTCAGGTGCTAGATTATTGGTTGGTAATTCATATCTAAAATCAACAATACCTAATGTACCCATATCATCTATATTGGGTGCACGATATCCAGAAGATAGAGAAGCATACACTAAATTAGAGGTATTTAATTGATAGGAGATGCCAGCATTACCTACCAATGCGGATGGATGGATATTGACCTCGCCAATACTTGTATCTGTTAATTGAATCGCAAAACGATTGTATCTAAGCCCTGCTTCGATATGCCATTTTTTTAAGTCAATTTTATGCAAATTAAAAACTGAAAAACTTTTGTAGCTACTATTGTTTGGATAAAGACCTCTTTTATTGACAGAAATACCTGTAGTTAAAGTTTTATCAATTAGGGAACTCTCAATTTTATCTGAATTATAATCTACCCCTGAATTAATTTGCCAATTTTTTGTTGGATTGGAATAAAGGTCGATGCTTGTTCCATTAGAGTTTACTTGGTCTCTTTCGTATTTGTAAATGACATTGTTTAATTTATTGCTTTCTCTTTCCTCATTTGAATATTGAAAAGACTGAATCAATTTAATTTTTGACAAGAATTTAAACTGTAAGTTTTTCTCCCATTGAATGGAATGAATATTTCTTTCTTGCTTAGCAATTTCATTGATTTTAAAACTTTCCAATAAGACTTTATGGTAAATAGGGACATCTTTTTGAACAAAAAAACGAGATGCAATTGTAATTTCACCTGCTTTGTTCAATTGTAATTTTACAATCGTATTGACCCCTGTTTCATCATAGCCACTTGGACTTTGTTTGCCTACATTTTTTCCTCCAACAAGGTCACCAAAATTTCTTAAAGTGATGCCTGATTGAATAGCAAAATTCTTTTGAGCATATTTTACGGTAGTTCTATTCGATTTCTCCATGTCCTGGCCTATATACTTAAACGAGGTGCTGGTACTCCATGTCTTTTTTTGATTGTAATTTGGGGTATATGAATGTAAATGAATCACACCGCCAATGGCATCAGATCCATATTCAACTGAACCTGTTCCCTTACTCACTTCTATTTGATCGATGGTGTACAAATCGATATTGTTTAAATATTGATTTGGTCCATATCTGAAAGTTGCATTGTTAATACGCACACCGTCCAACATCAATAAAGTTTGATTGCCTGTTAATCCTCTTATAAATGCAGAGCCTCCGCCATGATTTGTTTTTTGAACAAAAACCCCCGAACTACCCACTAAGGCCTCGGGAGTTGTTCTGTAATTTCCTAGTTGAATCGCTTCTGCATTTTTTTGAACCAAACTATAAGGCAGATTGAGCTTATTTTTTTGAAGCAACCTGCTTTTTACAAAAATTGAATCTAAATAGACATAGCTCGTATCGCCCAAAAAATTTTTCGTATTTGCTTTTACATTGATAACGCCGTAAATAAGACAAAAAAGTGTTGATATAATATATACCAATCTTATTTTATTTTCCAATCTCAATTTCTTATTGAATTTCGTCATCATCTTTTTTAACTATTATAATTTAATTATCAAAAAAGCCAATCAAAAAAATAATTTAATGAATGGCTTTTTAATAAATAAGTCTTAATTAATCAATAATTTTTATAAATGCACTTCTTTTAGGCGCAGGCATTTCGCTATTGATACCCTTGATTGCTTTCCATAATATTTGATTAAACAACAAATCTGGCACTTTATCTTCCTTGCTAAAATCTAAACTTTCGCTCAATTTAGATAAGGCATCTACTTTAATATTTTTTTCATTGATATCAACCAATGGAGCAATCGCGTTAAACGGTGTTTTGTTTACTTTAGTATCAAATGATCTCCACATTGGTTCTGCTGCTGCATCATATTGACTCAT